>Ga0206125_10002407_pt1 | contig 19853 bp, 16 predicted proteins | sample Helgoland_Spring_4_FD_148598 | JGI IMG/M metagenome (GOLD analysis project Ga0206125, IMG submission 148598) | Pelagic subsurface seawater microbial communities from Kabeltonne, Helgoland, North Sea - Helgoland_Spring_Bloom_20160331_1 | ecosystem: Environmental > Aquatic > Marine > Epipelagic ... | reverse complement strand
TGGGCAGGGGATGATTGCCCTATGGTTGTGTGTCTACTAATAAGGCGCACAAATCTAACAGAGGTGACACTCTAAGATCAGCAATAAGTTTTTGCCTAATGCTCTGTTGCGCTAGGCTTTGGCTTTACCTTTTCCTTTGCCAGTAGGTTTCACAGGTTTGAAGGTAAGATCTTCATCACCTTTCTTGCGTGATACTTTTACGATATCGCCCTCTTTGATGTCAGAGCGAAGCAGGGCTTCAGCAAGCGGGTCCTCGAGGTAACGTTCGACGGCTCGGCGCATCGGCCTGGCTCCATAGTTGGGGTCGTAGCCTTTATCCATGAGCAGCTCGCGAGCTGCCTTATCAAGCTTGAGTGTGATGCCTTTTTCCTGGAGTCGATCAATGAGTTTTTTGCTCTCTAGGTCGACGATTACATTGAGTGCTTTCTTCTCAAGCATGTGGAAGACGACAACGTCATCTAGGCGATTGAGGAATTCTGGTTTGAATTGCTTCTTAGCCTCTTCGAGAATTTTCTCTTTCATGCCATCAAAATCAGCCTCGTCATCTTGCATGGCTCCGAAACCAAGTGATGATTGGCGCTTGATGCTTGATGCTCCGACATTGGAGGTGAGAATAATGATGGTGTTTCTGAAATCAATTTTGCGACCAAAGGAGTCAGTGACCATTCCCTCTTCCAGGATCTGGAGTAGGAGGTTCATCACATCAGGGTGAGCCTTTTCAATTTCGTCGAATAGCACTACGGAGTATGGGCGTCTTCTGACAGCTTCAGAAAGCTGGCCTCCCTCTTCATAGCCGACGTAGCCCGGAGGTGAACCGATGAGTCGAGAGGTGGAGAATTTCTCCATGTACTCTGACATATCGATCTGGATGAGAGATTCCGGATCACCAAACATAAACTCGGCTAGGTTGCGTGCAAGATAGGTTTTGCCAACACCCGTAGGTCCAAGGAAGAGAAACGATCCGATAGGGCGACGTGGGTCCTTGAGATCTGCTCGTGAACGACGAAGGGCTTTGGAGATGGTGACGACAGCTGTGTCCTGGCCGATCACGCTGTCTTTGAGCTGGTCTTCCATTTTGAGAAGTTTTTCTGCTTCCTTCTGCTCCATGCGCTGGAGTGGGACACCGGTCCATTTTGAAATGACAGCCATGATTTCGTCCTCGCCAACTTCGACGATCGTCTCCTCACTTTCGGCTTTCCATGTGGCTACGATGTCTTCGAGTTCTTTTTTGGCCTGTTTTTCAGCGTCTCGCATCGAGGCTGCTTGCTCGAAATTTTGATCGTTAATGGCGGCAACTTTATCAGCTTGAATTTCCTCGATTTTGGCTTCCAAGTCTTTCACCTTGGGTGGTCTTGTCATTTGGCCAATGCGAGCGCGTGAGCCCGCCTCATCAAGCACATCAATGGCTTTGTCTGGTAGGTAGCGATCGGAGAGGTAGCGGGAGGAAAGCTTCACCGCGGCGTAAATTGCTTCGGGTGTGTATTTGGCTTTGTGGTGCTCCTCATACTTAAACTGAAGTCCTTCCAAAATGGCAATGGCATCTTCTTGTGATGGTTCATCAACTTTGACTTTTTGGAAACGGCGCTCCAGTGCTGAATCTTTTTCGATGAATTTGCGATACTCGTTCATGGTGGTAGCACCAACGCATTGTAGCTCTGAACGTGAGAGCGCGGGTTTGATAATGTTGGAGGCATCCATAGCACCTTCCGCTGAGCCAGCTCCTACGATGGTGTGCAGCTCATCGATAAAAAGGATAATGTTTCCTGCTTTGCGGATCTCATCCATTACCGCTTTGATACGCTCTTCGAATTGACCTCGATACTTGGTACCGGCAACCATGAGCGCAAGATCAAGTGTGACTACTGTGCGGTCACGAAGCAGCTCAGGGACATTGCCACTGGCAATTTCTTGGGCAAGCCCTTCAACGATTGCAGTTTTGCCAACCCCAGCTTCGCCAATGAGGACAGGGTTGTTTTTGGTGCGACGGCAGAGAATTTGGATAACTCTTTCAATTTCAGATGAGCGGCCAATGACAGGATCTAGCTTGTCTTTTTTAGCAAGCTTGGTGAGGTCTCTACCGAAAGCTTTGAGTGCTGGTGTTTTGCTCTTGGCTTCGCCTTCACCTTGGGCCTCAACTTCATCCTCATCCTCGAATTCTTCGAATTCATCGCCAAGATCATCTGGGTTAAAGTTGGGGTCAATCTCAGCAAGGATTTCTTGTCGCGTCTGGTTGATGTCGACATTGAGGCTGGTTAGCACTCGAGCAGCGACGCCTTCACCCTCGCGAAGTAAGCCCAGAAGGATGTGCTCAGTGCCAACGTAGGAGTGATCGAGCTGTTCGGCTTCTTTGTTTGAAAGTGAGAGAACCTTCTTCACACGAGGGGTGTAGGGAATATTGCCTGAAACAGTATTTTCTGGACCCGAGCCCACTTGTTTTTCGACTTCGATTCGCACGGTCTCAAGGTCGAGACCCATATTTTGTAATACGCTCACTGCCACTCCTTGCCCAAGTTTGATCAGACCTAATAAGATATGTTCAGTCCCCACGTAATTGTGATTGAAGCGGTCTGCTTCTTTACGCGCTAGTGCGAGGACTTGTTGGGCTCTTGGAGTGAAATTATTCATGATTGTTCCGTATCGTTGTGTGGCTAGTGGTGGTGAATGAGGTGAAGCTCTTGTTGTAAATTAACTATTGATAAAATTTATAACAGGGGAAGAAAGATTTTGCAACCTGCTACGAATAATTTCCGCTCGCATTGTGTCGCGTTCTTCAGGTGATAGCTTTCTATTTGCTTTATGCTGAAGGTGTGCTGGCTCGATGTCCATCAATAAAGAATCACATAGTTTCATTGCTTCCTTGGGAAAGCAACCCATGTCACTACCGAGGCGCACCAATGATATATAAGTTAACGCCTCTTTAGAATCGATGACGTAGGCATATTTGAGTTGGCCGTAGGCTCGGGAAATCTTGTCAGCAAGCATTTGTGGATCCTCCTCGAGCAGTTTGCTGCGAGCATTTCGCTCCTGCTCCCTCACTCTTTGGATAACGCGCTCGAGCCTGTCTAGAATATCTTCTTCTGACTCCCCTAGAGTTGACTGATTGGAAATTTGGAACAGGTGACCTAATGATTCTGTGCCTTCGCCAAAAATACCACGGACTGCGAGGCCTAATTTGCCAACAGCTTGGATGACTTGTCCGATATGATCACTAATGACTAATCCCGGTAAGTGTAGCATTGCGGACGCGCGCAGGCCGGTGCCTACATTGGTGGGGCAAGCTGTAAGATAGCCAAGCTCATGGTCAAAAGCAAAGGGCAATGATTGCTCAAGGTCTTTATCAATATTGGCGATCAGCTGGTATGCTTCACGTAGGTGCAAACCAGAGCGTATTGATTGTAAGCGCAGATGATCTTCTTCATTGATCATGATGCTGAGCGTTTGGTTACGGTTGACCACAATGGCACTACCCTCGCTGCGGGCAGCTTGCTCACGGCTTATGAGGTGACGCTCTACAAGGACCTGTTTCTGGACGGAGGAGAGTTCGCTCAGTTGGTGTGAAAAAGCGTCTTTCATCTCGGAGAGTGTTTCTACTTTATCACGTAACTCTGGAAGAATTTTGATACGTTCCGCTTTGCGTGCCCAGCCAGGAAAGGGGGCGTCTTTGATATTGCGAGCCAGGCGAATGCGACTGGTAAGCACAATGGCACTGTCAGTATCAGCTCCCGTCATCCAGTCGGCAGGATGCTTCATCAATGTGGAAAATCGCATCATGACTTTGTTTGCTGCTCCGGTGATGTGATCTTACTGATTTGATCACGAAGAGAAGCGGCCTCTTCATAATCTTCCGAGTTGATTGCCAGATTTAGTTTTTCTTCCAGCTTCTCGAGCTCTTGACGCTCTTTGAATGCCTCAAGCATGCCCGCTGGGACTCTCCCAGTATGGCTAGTGCCCTTGTGCATGCCGCCAAGATTATTTTTGATTTCCGCTCGGAAAAAATCATAGCATTTACTGCATCCAAGTCGGCCTGTCTTTTTGAGGTCATCGAAAGCAAAGCCGCAGCCTGGGCAGCAACGATCTGATTGTTTGCTGACAGGTATCTCAATTGTTGGCAGAGCCTTGGGTTTGGAGGGCTCTCCATGGTTTTCAATGTCTTGGCTGCCTAGCAAGAATCCCTCTGGGTCTGTGATGCCTTGCTCATGGGCGCAAGATTCACACAGACAAGATTTCTTGCCAATGCCGTCAATGATTTGGGTGTAAAAGACGGTAGCCTTGTTGTTGCAGTATTCACATTGCATTGCTAAAGTCATGCTAGACTGGAGATTGAGAATTGCGAAAGGAAAAGCGCCCGCTGACAATGTTTTTTTTGCCAGTGCGCACAGCATGCAAGACTCGACTCCTCGGGTCTAAAACGTCGTCTTGCAATATGGGGCATTAGGCATCAGGATACGCGTGATAACTGGCTGTGTTTGTGCTGTTATGAAATTTAGCCTATTTGGATGAATATATTTGGTCACATTGCGTCGAAGCTTATGAGGGTGTTCAAGCCTTTCACTCAGCCATTGCCTGCATGCGCATCTTTTACGACTGCCGGCTTGTTCAGCGAATGGGCCATGCAGCAACAGGGGGATGCCAAAAATCTACCAGATCAAGGAGCTCAACAAGGCTCAGGCATGCAACCAGCTCCCTCAACAGAGCCGAGTAACCAGCCTAATGAAACCATCAAAGAACAAAAAGCCAGTGCAGATGAGGATGCTCAACTTGTTGAACAAGCTCAGAAGGGGAGCTCACGTGCTTTTGATCGCTTGGTTACCAAACATCGAGGGAGAATTTACGCCATGATATACAATATGGTTAAAAATGATGCAGATGCATGGGATCTATCGCAGGAAGTTTTCATCAAAGCATGGAGGGCATTGCCCAAGTTTGAATCAAGAGCACGTTTCTCGACCTGGCTCTTTAGAATCAGTCACAACGCAGTCTATGACTGGTTGCGCAAGCGTCGTATACAGGGTGATGGAGAGCTCAATGATGAGGTATTTGATGCTTCCAAGATCGAGCCCGGTGCCCTGACAAGACCCAAACAGGAGCAACAGCCTGATCAAGCTTTAGAGCAAACTGAACTGCGCCAGCGCATTGATCGCGCTCTCGACAGATTATCCCATGAACATCGTGAAGTAATCATACTTCGTGAAGTTCAAGGTCTCGATTACAAAGAGATTGCTGACGTTATCGGCAGCTCCACGGGAACCGTCATGAGTCGGCTCTACTACGCTCGGCAAAAGCTACAAGAATATCTTAAATTTGAATCTTAATTACCCCACAATAACCAAGTTATGAAAAGACACGATGATCAAGCGCCGGATCCAGCAGAACTCACACGCTGGATGGATGGTGAGCTCAATGGTGATGATTTAGCACGGGTGGAAGCCTGGGCAAAAGATCATCCAGAGTATCTGGCTGAGCGGCAAGCCCACCAAGACATGCAATCTCAAATACGCGATAGTATTCCAGCCAGTGTTGAGCCTCCTTACCCCGATTTTTTCAATCAGCGTATTCTACGTGCCATTGAGGAAGAGAAGCCTGATGCCCCGGAGCAACAAGTCACCACGGGATTCGCGGTCATCGCTGCTAAGTTTGGTAAATGGCTGGCACTGCCCGCTGCTGCTGCTGCCATGTTAATCTGTTTTTACATGGGGACACGAGTTAACTACGCATCAAACCCTGTGATGCCTATCGTGAACATATCTGCAAAGCCTGCGATTTACATGCCTGATGGCAATGTCAGAGCGAATATCGTTAGCTCTGATGACAATGCGGCAACGGTGATCGTGTTAGAAGGTTTGGAAGATATTCCAGATGACTTTGAAATAGTAGGCGAGCCACGTCGTGGAAGTAATGCCCGATCTCGCGCAATGATGGTGAATACGCGAATGATTTTCTAAATCGTCGTTTTCGAAGTGATGATCCGACTAAACGTTCTAATCCTATCTGATAATGATTAAATATCTTGCCTCTTTTTTTGCAGTTCTTGTATTGCCTTGTATCGTCGCTGATTCAGCTTTAGCCGATCAGGGAGAATCCGATAAAGGCAAAGAAGTCGTAGCTAGGATCAAGGCTACACTCTATCTGGGCAGTGATAGCGAACCAGGTGAGTGGGCAAAAGATTATGCCTCAGCGGATCAAAAAATGATGACGCGACTGAGTGGTATTGAGCAAATGAAATTCAAGCATTACCGTAAACTTGGTGTTGATGTGCAGCCTGTATTTCGAAGCTATGAAAATTGGCTTACGCCATTGAAGCCGTCAGAGGAAATATTACTCAGTTTTGAGTCACGAGGACGATCTGCTAAGAATGATTTGCGCCTCGATCTTGAATTTTGGCAACACCGCCGTAAAATAATGCAAATGAATCCTGTCTTAAATGCGGATAGGCCCTTACTCATTCTTGGGCCACGCTGGCGTGGCTGCAGCATGATTATTGCGATTGAGCTGCTTGATTAAATCCTTACTCTACTATGATAGAAACAACTGCTAAAGTGCGACCCCACTTGTCTGTTACCTTGGGGCTCTGTTTGATGGTGATACTTGCAGAATTATCACTCTTTGCTGCTGATGGCTTGAGCTTTCAGCAGAGCCGAATCGAGACAAAGGTAGCTGCAGATGCGAAAACGGTAACGGTGCCATATCTATTCAAGAATGATAGCGACCGAACGATAACGATCAAACGATATGACTCAGCTTGCTCATGCTTAAGCGCCAAGGTGAAGGGAGGAAAGCTCAGCTATAAACCGGGTGAGCAGGGAGAAATCAAGGTGGTTTTTGACTTAGGTAATTTTGCTGGCTTGGTGGAAAAAACAGTCATGATCTGGACGACGAATGATGATGACAATAAGCCATCATCGATACTTTCAGTGGTGATCGATATTCCTATGCTTTTCGAACTCCACCCAAAAACGACTTTTTGGGATCAAAACGGTGGGAGTGAGCCGAAAACAATCAAGCTCAGGGTGAATAGTCCTGAGCCCATACGCATTTTAGAACATAGCGTGACTAACAAGAGCTTTTCTTATGAACTACGCACCCTGAAGGAAGGGTTTGAGTACGTATTAGTCGTCGAGCCCAAGGACGTAAGCACTCCTGCTTTTGGGATGATTAAGCTGACCACTGACTCTGCCAATCCACGCTATCGACGGCAAATGGCGTTTGTATGTGTGCGGCGCCAGAACAAGGTCCCATCCGTGAAGCCATAGCGTCGCAACTGATCATCCTCCCCAGCCATCACTGTTGATGATATCAATCAGTTCGATGTATGGCTTGTCACCTGTGGTATTCCACCGAAATGAGAGGACAGCATACTTTGATGTGGTATAGGGGAAGCTTTTGCCGCTGCCAATTTGACTCATTAGTGGGGAGCTTTTACTCAAGTAGGCGTTAAACTTAGTTGGGTAGTATGGGTGGCTTTTGATAGTGAAGCGAACCAAAGAGGACTTAATCTCCCTCGATAATTCGTTGGCGAAATCTGAAGTTCTGACCTCCGCAATACAGTGAAAAGTAGCCGTTTCTGGGTTGGCTTTTTGAGCATACTCAGAGAGAGCCTTGTTGTAGTGTTCAACAAAAGCTTTTGCATGTATCAGTGGTGGATGTTTGCCAATGCGCTCGATCAATAAGACGATCATATTGAGGCGTTTTTTTGGCTGGCTGGGGTCCTCAAATCGAAGCATGTAACGATGCAGAACCATATCGTTTTCTTGTCCTGATAGAGTCTCCAGCAATCGGACATGCTTCACAGGCATAAAAGGCATGGCCAAGCTGCTGCCTGCCAAACTTGGCATAGATCTTTGTTCCTTTAGTATAAAGAGCAGCCTATCATCGAGGGTTTTGGCATTGAGGAATGCATCAAGATTTTCGCGCGCTAGATATCCCACTATCGGCTTTGTAGATGAGCTAGATGATGTTGGCTTAACTGAGGAATTTTTTTTATCTTTGGGCGCAGAGGGCGACAGCTTCAGCTCAGGAAATTCACCTCTTTGCATGAGGTTTGCCATCACGGGGTTGATCTTTGTGACTTGGGGCTTTGTGTCAGGTGACTTACTTTGACCTGAGCTACTTACCTTTGGTTGTGGTTTGATTTCTGATTCAGTGATCGTTTTGGAATCACCTTTGTTTTGTGTCGTGTCAGGTACTGGATCGGCAGAAGTCAATACCCCCTGATTGGTTGCAGATGGATTTGTTGTTGGCTCTGGTAAAGGCTCTGAGGGTTGCTCTTTCCTGTTAGACTCGGGCATGGCGACCTCCACGGTGATATTCTCAGCGGGAGACTCTACTTTCTCGGTCACGGGTGCCTCCTTTTTGAATCCGTTTTGATAATTCAACAGGTTGATCATGTCAGCTAAATGAAGAACACCTAATGCTACTGCGGCTGCTGCCGCGACAAATGCTGCAGGCACGAAGAGACTTAAAAAGCTGAGTTTTCTGAATTTTACAGTCTTGTCTTCGAGCTCTGTGCGGGTGCTTAGTTCTTGAGATAGTTGTCGGAATTGTAATTCAGTCGAGGCAGCTGATGCATTGTCATGCTTCTCCATCCTTGCCGACCGACGTATTGCCTCTGCAGCGGCCCGTATTTTTGCCGCCGGGATGTGCTCAGGAAGTCTTTTTGGCGGTAGCGAGATGGTCTTGACTGGTGCTTCCTCTGAATCTTTGGCGGGGGCCGTGATATTGCTATGACAATTGGGGCATGGGCCGCTGACACCCGCCATGGCTGCAGGAACTTGAAGTTTGCAGTGGCATGATTGACAAATAAAATCAATGGTATCGATTTTGGGCATGAGGACGCAGCGGAATCTTGTTAGCGGGTGCTGATATTTTAAATGCTCAAAATACAAAGTCAATCTGGGAACTTAAAGCCGTATTGGCGCCTGCCTTAGAAAAAAATAGTTGTTGAGAGCACTCGTGAATTGCCAAGTGATGCTTGCCCATTAGACTTCGCTTAGAGCTATTCACTATGTCCACCGATTCCTTCGTTCACTTACATGTCCACACTGAGTATTCTACTCTCGACTCTACTGTCAGGACCAAGGAGTTGGTAGCTGCTGCAGCTGAGCAATCCATGCCGGCTGTGGCCATGACTGACCACGGCAACCTGTATGCTGCGGTTGAATTTTATCAAAATGCTGTCTCTGCAGGAGTGAAGCCGATTCTCGGCTGTGAAATTTATCTGGCGCCTACATCCCTGACTGACAAAAAAGAGGTGCCTGGGCGCAAAAATTCAACACATTTAACGCTACTCGCGAAGAATGAAGCTGGTTGGAAAAATCTAGTAAAGCTAGTTTCTATAGGGCATCTAGAAGGTGATTACTTGGGTGAGCCTAGGGTCGACCGAGAGCACCTTGCCAAGTATGCCGAAGGGCTCATTTGTCTAAGTGGCTGCATCAACGGTGCGGTTAATGAATGGCTCCAGCGCAATGATGTCGAAGCGGCGCGTAAGGAGATCATCGAATTGCGCGATATGTTCGGTTCGGATGATTTTTACCTTGAGCTCAATGATCAAAGCTTGGAGGTGCAACAGCAAATCAATCAGCAGCTAAAATCTTTCTCGGAGGAACTCGGCCTAAAAATGGTAGCGACCAATGATGTGCATTTTCTCGCCAAAGAGGATGCCGAAGCTCAAGATGTATTGCTTTGTATTGGAGAGGGTAGGCTGCTGTTGGATGAAAACAGAAAACGCTATCCAGCAGAGCATTATTTCAAATCTAGTGAGGAAATGAGAGCTTTGTTTGCCGATTTTCCCGGAGCCTGTGATGCGACGCTAGAGATTGCCGAGAAATGCAATGTTGAGTTACAGCTGGACCCAACAAGCTCTGAGAAATACCCGCAATTCGATGCTCCTGATGGTTCGCCACGAGAGGAATACTTTCGTAAGGTTTGTTTTGATGGGCTCCAGTCTCGTTATCCGGCTGAGAAATTAGAACAGCTTGCGAGTCAAGAGGCTGTCACAGTGGCTGAGATGGAGAAGATTCTCGACGAGCGGCTAGATTATGAAATCAAGACCATCAACGATCTTGGTTTTGCCTCGTATTTCTTGATCACTGCCGATTTCATCCAGTGGGGGCGTGATCATGATATCCCAGTGGGGCCAGGGCGTGGATCCGCAGCGGGCTCATTGGTAGCCTATACCATGGGAATCACAGATATTTGCCCCATGCGCTTTGGTTTGTTATTCGAGCGCTTTCTGAATCCAGAGCGTGTTAGCCCTCCTGATGTTGATATTGATTTTTGTCAAAGTCGCCGCCCTGAGGTCATTGATTATGTGCGGCAAAAATACGGTGAGCGATCTGTATCACATATTATTACTTACGGAACTTTGGGTGCAAAAAGTGTCATCCGAGATGTCGCTCGGGTCATGGGGGTGAGCTATGGAGATGCGGATATGCTCGCCAAGATGATAGAGACCAAGCCGGGCATTAAGCTTCAGGGTGAGTATGATGAGAAGCAAGAGCTCCGAGATGTGATTGAAAACAGCTCGACTTGGCAGGAGCTGTGGAGTCATGCAATCAAACTCGAGGGGCTGAACCGCAACACGGGCGTGCACGCAGCCGGAGTCGTTATTGGTGATCGCAATCTTGATGAGCACTGCGCGCTGACGCGGGGCAACGAGGGCGAGGTTGTCACCCAGTGTGATATGAATGCAATCACTGAGGTAGGCTTACTAAAGATGGATTTCTTGGGCCTGAAGAACCTCACCGTGATTCAAGATGCGGTGCAGCATATCAGAGCGCATATTCCAGATTTCGACATTAATAACATCGCATTGGATGATAAGCCGACACTCGAGTTGCTAAACAGAGGTGAGACAATGGGTGTGTTCCAGCTGGAATCTGGCGGCATGGTCGAAACTTGCCGCAAATACGGTATCCAGAAAATCGATGATATTATTGATCTGCTCGCGCTCTATCGCCCGGGTGCGATGGATTACATCGACCAGATGATTGAGGTCAAAAAAGGCATTAAGCCAGTAGCCTATGAGCATCCCTTATTAGAAGAGATTTGTGGTGATACCTATGGTGTGATGATCTACCAGGAACAGGTGCAAAATGCGGCCAAGCGGCTTGCGGGCTACACTCTTGGTGGTGCTGATATTTTGCGCCGAGCGATGGGCAAGAAGAAGCCCTCCGAAATGGCTAAGCAGCGTGAGATCTTTGTAGAAGGATGTAAGACGACCAATAATATCGATGCTGAGCTTGCCAACAAAATCTTTGATAAAATAGCAGGATTTGCTGGCTATGGATTTAACAAATCCCACTCGGCTTGTTATGGGCACATCTCATACTGGACGGCATACCTGAAAGCGAACCACCCCGTGGAGTTTATGTCTGGCTTGCTCTCTAATGAGCTCAATAATACGGACAAAATTGGAGTGTTCATCTCGGAATGTCATCGAATGGATATTGAGGTTTTGCCTCCCGATATCAACCGGTCGCAATTGCGTTTTGCGCCTGAGCTCATGCCATCTGGTAAGATGGCAATTCGTTATGGTTTAGCAGCGATCAAAAACGTGGGTGAAGGTGCGATGGCAACCGCCATTGAAGAGCGTGAAGATAATGGAGCTTTCGAGTCTCTTGATGATCTTTCCAATCGATTGGATTCGCGAAGTGTCAATAAGCGCATCCTCGAAAACTTGGTCAAGGCAGGCGCAATGGACTGGACGGGTGAAACCCGCGCTGGAATGTTTGCGCGGGTTGAGCAGGTCGTAGCGTCAGCGAGCTCGGCACAACGAGATAGGGCCCAGGGCCAAGATTCATTATTTGATACCATGGATTTTGCAGGTGCGTCCCAAGTTGCAGAAGATGGTAACGCAGTCTCCGATGCGGCGGAATGGCCAAAAGATGAACGCTTAACCAATGAGAAGGAGCTGCTGGGCTATTACACCAGTGGACACCCACTCGACAAATATCGCGCTGCTATCGACGCGGGCCACTTTGAAAAAATCGGACTACTCGACGAGCTAGATACCAAAGACAAGCGTGCGCGCCACCTTTTTGCCGGGATGATTCGCTATGTGGAGCACAAGGTGACACGGGCGGGCAAACCTTTTGGAGTCATTCATATCGAGGATTTCACAGGGAGCTGTGAGGTCGTGTGCTGGTCAGAGAGTTACAGCCCTGCTCGTGAGGCTGGTTTCCTGATGTCAGGCAAGGTGATTCGTTTTAAAGCCAGTATCAAAGTCGATGAGCGCACCGAGACATTGAGCCTTACTGGATCTCAGCTCAAAGAACTCAAGCCCAGGAAAAGTGGTCAAGATGCCGCCGTTCAAGTGAATCTGTGGTTGGCAAGACACACTAAGAGCGATTTGGAGTCGATTCGTGATATTCTTACGGAGCACCCGGGTGATACACCTGTTGAAATTCACTTGCAGAGTGGAACAGGGAAGCGAGCCACCGTGCAGGCAGGTGAGAACTTCAGAGTGAAGAAATGTGCCGCACTAGAGAGGGCACTTGCAAAGTGGTCTGAGTGACCTAGCGGGTGTAGCGAGCCACCGTGTTTAAACCTTTGTAACGGTAAAGACCCACGATTTGGTATTCGATCAGCTTGTTCTCCCACTGTGGTCCTGAACCTATGTTGTGAACAATCCATTTTTCGTGTTTACGGTTACCTGGGCCGGGCACGACAATGCCAGTGTGAGTATCACCATGCGGAAGCCGCCAGACGATGACATCTCCATAATTACAATTTTCCGAAATGGCCGAGTCGTCGTGTAGAGCCACATCTTCGCCATATCTGCTGAAGAATCGCTGCAGGTTGGGCACGCGTCGGTGATCAATGTTGACATCGGGCTGGCCGGCGCCCCAGAGCTGAGGGTATAGCCTAAAGTTGACCTGCATGTCCTCGTGCACAAGTTGTTGAAGATCAATGCCGAGAGCGCGGTAACTACGAATGACAAGGTCTGTACAAGCACCCTTGTTCGCAGGAATGTCGCCCATGGGGTAGCTGATGTTGTAGTAGGTATCGTCGTAGGTGATGTCTGCGTGGGTGCGCTTTAGAGCCGCTGCCGCAAGACGATTACCAAATCCGTTGTGTTGCTCAAGCCAGGATACAGTCTCGTCGACCGTGGGCTCTGTGACAGGAGCTCTATCAGCTAAGGCCTTGTTGATCAGGGGGCGAGAGGCAATGCCTACACCAATGACAACAAGCAAAACCATCAACCATCCACCGCCCCATGACTTTCGCACGGGTTTCCGTGGACGAGGACCGATATATTCGATGGTGTGCATGTAAGGTGATCTTGAAAATGCTGTGGATTTGTGATTTTTGATGTCCCTAACCAAAAACAAACTCTTCACAACATATTTAAGCAAAATTTACCAGTTTATTTCACTAATGTCGAATAAATGTCACACTTTCTTTGTGTATCGAGATTTAGCTTTAGAAAAAGCGTCTCGCTGGCAAAGATTAGCTCATGCTTGTTGAGCGAACAAAGGATAGCCTGTCATGGGACACACTTGATCTCTCTTGGTCGAGCCTGGAGCGCGACTGGCATGGGCGACAAGTGGTGCCGGCTGAATTTGCGCTCAGCTTGGACCCTAGCAAGCTCTGGTTTGCCGCCAGGAGAGAGCAGCCGCCTAGGGTGTTGCCTGGTGCTGTGCCTCATGAGTTCACACCAGAACTGTGGCGCTGTGATGTTGCTGAGTTATTTATCAGAGATGTATCTTCAGGTCGCTACCTTGAGCTGAACCTCGCTCCCAATGGCGCGTGGTGGTGTGCTGAATTTGATGCAGTACGGCGAAGAAGCTCTGCCGATGACATTCCGGTTCAAGGTGTGAAGACCTACGCCAAAGTATTAGCCAGCGGCGGCTGGCAGGTGGCAGCATCCATCCCATTAGTGTATCTCGAGTCTGCTATCAGGTTTGGCGCACATAGCGCACTCAATGTCGCATTCATTGTCGATTCCCCCGAGCAATCTTTCATGTCTCAGGCGAAGTTGCCCGGATCTCAGCCGGACTTTCATCAGCCCCATTATTTTGAACAAATTGAGTTGATTGGCAAAACTTAGCCATCAGGGCATTGATAGATGGCGTGCCCGCTGAATCCATTTCGCTTCCAATCAATAAGCCGTCTTACAAGTTGAATGTCTGATCGATTTTGTTAAGGTGGTGACTGCGATGGCATCAGAACTACACGACAGGCTCGAGCTCGCATTGCTAGCCTCCAACGAAGGAGTTTGGGACTGGTATGTGGGGGAGAGGGACATTTATTACTCCGAGCGCGTGTTGGATTTCTTGGGTTATCCTTCAGACAAGGCGCCTAACATCATCTTGCAGGCGCGCAAATACTTCCACAGTAATGACCTGCCCGGGCTAAGAGAGGCGTTCCGCAAAATTGTCAAAAAAAATGGCGATGACACATTGGCAAATGACTGCCGTTACCTGCATCCAAACGGCTCTTGGAGATGGCTGCGTATCAGAGGCGTCGTCGTTCGGGATGATGAGGGAATGGCTCATCGCATTGTCGGATCGATCATTGATATCTCTCAGCGAAAAAATGCTGAGATGGCACTGCAGGAAGAGCGGCATAGGCTACGTGAACTGATCGAGAATATTCCTATTAATGTTTACTACAAAGATAAAGAATCTCGATTTGTATTGGCCAATAGCTCTACGGCCGAAAAGCTCGGAGCGGCTACCGAGAAAGACATCCTCGGGAAAACAGATCGAGACTTTTTTGACAAGAGGCATGCGGACATGGGTCGTAAGGACGAGCTAGAAATCATGGAAACGCGTGTTCCTATGCTGAAAGCTCTTCAAAAAGAAACCTACGATGAGGGGAAAATCACCTGGGCGGAAACGTCAAAGCTGCCATGGCTCAATCGCAAGGGGGAGCTTTGTGGAACCTTTGGCATTACTACTGATATCACCGCTTTGTTCACCGCGCAGCAAGAGCTTGGATCTCTAGCAGACGAGCTGCAAAAGCGTAATGTTGCTATTGAGGAAGAGCTCCAATTGGCCCGTGAGATTCAGCAGGCTTTACTTCCTCAAGAATTAGACGGCCTTGTGCTTCAGGACAATCAGTTAGAGGTTACCGTAGGATGTCGCTATTGCCCCGCCTCCGAAATGGCGGGAGACTTTTTCGAGGTCATACCGATCTCACAACACAGCATGGGTATCTTGATTTGTGACGTGATGGGGCATGGCGTCAGAGCCTCCTTGGTGGTGTCGATGCTGCGTGGCTTGATGGAGAAAGAACGTGAGTCGGCCACCAGTCCTGAGTGGTTTCTCTATGGTGTCAACGAAGGCTTGGTTTCCATCTTTGAGCGCGCTGAGGTAACGCTTTTTGCCACAGCCATCTACTGCGTGATTGACCTTCAGGAGCGGACCTTGACCTACTCCTGTGCTGGTCATCCTGCTCCGATTGTTGTTCGTTTAGGAAAAGGTAAAGTACTAGAGCCTAATGAGGGCAAGGTAAGCCCCGCCTTGGGCCTTATTCCGCAAGCAGTATACAGTGCGAACACCATCTCACTCGACGAGATTGATCGATTGTTGATGTATACCGATGGTCTACATGAAGTCGAAGATGCCTCGGGAGACGAGTTGGGTATCGAGCATGTGATCGCCAGCATGGAGCAATGCTCGGAGAAAGGCCTTGAGGAATGCTTGGATACATTGTTAGACGAATCACGACGCCACTCCGTCGAGGGTGAATTTGCCGATGATGTCTGCCTGTTTGGTTTAGAGGTTGGCTCGGGATTATAGGTCCCTAATCAATAATTGAGCCCGGCGAGTGACTTAGGCAAGAAGATGCCGTCCTTGCGAATCAACTTTCCGTCGAACCACACCTCGCCCCCACTTCCGTCACCGTAGTCCTTGCGCTGGATCGTCACCATGTCCCAGTGGACCTGAGAGCGGTTACCATTGTCTGCTTCCTCGTAGGCTTGGCCCGGAGTGAAGTGGAATGAGCCGGCGATTTTCTCATCAAAGAGAATATCACGCATCGGCTCCTTGATGCCCGGGTGAAAGCCAAGTGCAAACTCGCCAATATAGCGCGCTCCCGGGTCAGCATCGAGAATTCTATTGAGCTCCTTCGTCTTGGAGCCGGCCTCTGCCTTGATGATTTTGCCCTGCTTGAATTCTAGCCGGATATTATCAAAGGGGATCCCCTGATACACAGTGGGGGCATTGTGAGTGATGTGGCCCTCGACACTATTCTTAACCGGAGCGGTGAATACTTCTCCGTCTGGGATATTGTAATTACCACCACAGACAATGGCTGGAATGTCCTTGATCGAGAAACGAAGGTCCGTGCCTTTATTTTTGATGTGGACCTTATCGGTTTTCTCCATCAGCCGCTTCAGCGCGCGCATCGCAGGCAGCATCGACTGGTAGTCGGCCAGGCATACCTCAAAGTAGAAGTCCTCAAAGGCCTCCGTACTCATGCCCGCTTGTTGGGCCATGGCAGGGTGAGGCCAGCGCAGCACGCACCACTTGGTGTGATCCACGCGCCGGTTCATCACCTTGCGCATATGGTTCATCATGGTTTTCATCCTCGCAGCCGGCACGTCACTGGATTCGCAGATATTGTGCGAGCCACGAATGGCGATGTAGGCATCCATATCCTTCATCTCGGCGAGCTGATGTTTGGCGATGAGTTTGTACTGCTCATCGGTGGCCCCGAGCAGTAGCTCACGTGTCAGCAGCCCATGTTCCACTTTGAGCACAGGCACCGCTTTGCGAGCCCTGACTTCTCTGACCAAGGCAATGCCGAGTTCATCGGGCACATCACAGAGGTGAAGCATGACTTTCTCGCCCTTTTTGATATTGGTGGAATATCGGACAAGCTGGCGTGCGAGCTGGGAGATGCGCGGATCTTTCATGCCTGAGACATTCTGCCATCTGTGCTCAGGAGTCAAGAGAAGCAATTTTTCGTTTATCTAGCATCATTTTGGCGAAAAAAATAGTTTGCCGCAACCTGTTGGTTCATTCAATTATCAAGATGCAGCTCTACCAAAGATCCGCATTGCAAATTCGTTAAGCCGCAGAGAAATGAACCACTCATCTGACATCGTATCCAAGGCTCTTTTTCGGAGTCTTATAGAGCAACCACCACTGATAGGCGATTTGCCGGAGGCAATGAGCTTTCCGTGCCAATCACTGGTTTTCCCGAGGCAATCACGTACCTTGAATCTGCAGCAAAAGCTCGGGCACTTGTACGAGGATGCGCTGGCGGTGCTGCTTGAATCTACTCCACGGTATGATGTTTTAGCGCAGAGCTTGCCGATCCGTAAAGACGCGGGGCACACACTTGGGGAGCTTGATTATCTGCTGAGAGATGTTGTCTCAGATCGCACGATCCACCTTGAGCTGGCTGTGAAATTCTATCTTGCTGTGGAGACGGATAGTGGGCTGCAGCTGCCAGGACCAGATGCCAGAGATCATTATTTTCGCAAGCTTGAGAAGATGCGATCTCATCAATTAGTGTTGGTGGAAAAATTTCGAGATCTGCTAGCAGAGCCATTTCGTGAGCAGGAGATTGATGTGCAACAGTTAGTTCACGGGTGTATTTTTAATCATGTGCAGGCAACCGCCCCAGTGCAGGCGGAGTTTCTTAATCCGAATGGGCGCCGTGGCAAGTGGTTATATGTAGGGGAGTGTGCTGAGTATTTTGGGGAGAATAACTCGCTCAAAATCATCCCGAAGCCTCTCTGGCCCGCTCCTTTGGAAATTCTAGCAGGTTTAGAATTGGAGCCATTGATTCCTGATGAAGTCATGGATCGCTGTGTGATGGTGCTGGCAGAGAAGGATGCTGGTGCATATTTTATCGCGCCGAATAATTATCCATCGAATCACAAAGAATAACTCTATCTGGGTGTCAAAGTAAGGCGCGTACAACCTAGCGGTATTACCCAGACTTCATGGATCTGGCATTTAAAAAGTAAACACCACCTTGATCGTTTCCCCTGTGCCTGTAAACTAGTCAACAAGCCATTCATCTATTACATAACATCATGACCACTCAAGATACCTGCTGCACGATCGCTCCTTATTTTACTGTTCAGGACGGGCAGCTGGATAACTTCAAATCGCTCTGCGCTCGTTTTATTGAACAAACTCAGAAAGAATCAGATTGTCTTTATTATGGTTTTACCTTCGCTGGGAATACGATCCACTGCCGCGAGGGTTATGTGAATGCTGATGCGCTTCTTATACATGTTCAGGCTGTCGGCTCCATTATTGAGGAAGCACTCAAAATATCTGATATCACACGCTTGGAAGTTCACGGGCCAGAGGCAGAACTCGCAAAGCTTAGAGAGCCTCTCGCTGGCTTGAATCCAGAGTATTTTACTTTGGAATGTGGTTTCCGCAACTAGCCTTCAAAAATCGTATCCAAGCATAGTTGACGGGTCTGTCTCTTGGTGAGGAAATTGGTAGGTGATATTTCGTTTGCCTGCGGCTTGCACACACAGTAGGTATCGGCATGTCCACAGGCAAGGGAACCATCAAACTCGGCGTGCTCGGATCAGGTTCTGGCTCGAATATGCAAGCGATTCTCGATGCGATTGAGGACGGCTCGCTGGATGCTGAGATTGTGCTGGTGATGTCTGATCATCCAGATGCCTACATCCTAGAGCGTGCACGCGAGGCGGGCATTACAGCAGAGGTGATTGATTGTGGTGGCTTTAAGACTAAGTTTCCCGATGAATCACAGTCAGCAGTGGCGGAGAAGCTGAAGTCGCACGGTGTGGATATTGTCTGCTTGGCGGGGTTCATGCGGCTGGTGAAGCAGCCGATGTTGGATATTTTTCCGGAGCGTATTCTTAACATTCACCCGTCCTTGCTTCCCGCTTATCCTGGGTTGATGGCATGGAGGCAGGCTGTGGAGGATGGCGCCAGCGAGTCTGGCTGCACGGTGCACTTCGTGGATGCTGGCATGGATACGGGGCCGATTATTTTACAAGCGAAGGTTCCTGTGTTAGTAGACGATACCGCCGACACTTTGCATGCCCGCATCCAGGTGGAGGAACACCAGCTTTACCCAGACGCCATCCGGCTGGTCTGGAATGACATTCAATCCAACGCATTGACATCCTAACAAACTAACAATTTATCGACATGGCAAAGAAAACGACGGCAAAAAAATCAACGAAGAAAACGACGGCAAAAAAAGCGTGGGAAAAGTCCATGCCCAAGGATCAGTTTGATTTCATGCGTGAGGTGCTGGCGGCTCCTAGTCCGATTGGCCTGGAGGCGGCGATGTCCTATGGCGTGTTGAAGCCGTATTTTGAGAAATTTATGCCTAAGAGCTGGGCGATACAACAGTTCAAAGGCAATGCAGGTATTGTAGTCGATACCCACCCCGGACGAGATGAGATGACGTCGGTGATGATCATTGGCCACTCGGACAAGATCCGAATGCAGGTGCGCAAGATCGATAATGACGGCAAGATATGGGTGAATACAGATTCATTTCTGCCCTGCACCTTGGTTGGTCATGAGGTGAAGCTCTTCAGCCAAGATCCCAAGAAGCCGGGTGTCTACCGCTGCATTGAAGGGGGCACGATTGAAGCCTTGGGTGCCATTCACTTTTCTGAGCCGGCACAGCGCACGGGTGACAAGGGGCTCAAGCCAGAGATGATGTATCTTGAATTGCAGATGCACGGTGAGAAGTGCAAGGAACGCGTTGAGGCTCTCGGTATTCGGCCGGGAGATCCAATTATTTTGAATCGTCCGATCAAAAAAGGATTCTCTGAGGATACTTTCTATGGAGCTTATCTCGATAACGGTCTTGGCTGTTTTGTGGTGGCTGAGATTGCTAAAATTTTGGCGAAGTCACCGCTGAAGAATGTTCGTGTGCTTTACACGATTGCG
>Ga0206125_10002404_pt1 | contig 19870 bp, 17 predicted proteins | sample Helgoland_Spring_4_FD_148598 | JGI IMG/M metagenome (GOLD analysis project Ga0206125, IMG submission 148598) | Pelagic subsurface seawater microbial communities from Kabeltonne, Helgoland, North Sea - Helgoland_Spring_Bloom_20160331_1 | ecosystem: Environmental > Aquatic > Marine > Epipelagic ... | reverse complement strand
AATGGCGGTGGGAAAGGGGATCCCGGTGGCCTTGATCTCAGTGCCCATGGTGCCGTCCTGATAGAAATACCAGAAGAAGCCGTAGACATAATTGCCGATGGTCGCGATCGAGGAAATCACCAGGCGACGCGAGCGCACGGCCCGGAATTGGCCGGTTTTCGCGTCGGTGTGCTTCCACAGCAGGCCGTAATCCTCCTCGTGCATGCACACGGCGTTGCGGATGGGGGTAGGCTCACCGTCCCAGTTGTGGGCACAGACGTCGAAGTAATGAATATGCCCCAGGCAGTCGCACCCTAGCTTCAGGCTATCCAAAGCAACGCCTAAGCCGTATTCGCCTGTGTCGAATGCATTACGGCGGTAGTTGCCACCGGTCGGATCACCATAGGGCACCACCATCTCCGCCATCGAGGCCCGATGCATAATCGGCCGCAGCTCACCGTCGTCTTCGTAGCCGATATCGTGCAGCACCAACCCTTCGCGCAAGTTGTAACCGATGCGCACGTTCCAGCGCTGCCAACGCACATGATACCCGTCCACCTCGAAGCTCGGACCCTCGGGCTGACTGATGGTCAGGGGTTTGATATCGCGACGGAGACCGTCTGCAGGCCGTATGGCGGCGCTGTCCGGTGGCAACGGAACCACGCCGAAATCATCGACCCGCAAGACCACCTGGTTTTGCAAATCAAACACCGGGTGGAGGTTGGCAATGGGGCGGCCATAGCGGTTGTCGCCGGCTTCATTGATTACCCAGCAGTGGCAATAGGCCAACCGCTTGCCGACCTCGTCCGCGTGACCAAAATTCCCCGGCGCCCAGGTCTCAATCAGGACTTTGCTCAAGTCCGTAATACCCCGTTTGGCCAGCGCCTCCACAACCCGCGGATCGGCCTTGGCAATCGCATCACTGAGGACAAACTCTTCGGGCGGTATGCGGGCCTGAACGCCCGGGACATGGTCCCAGGATACAAGCCGTTCCGCGCCAAGATCCACGACGCCGCGCAAAGTGCGGTTGCTGGACCGCTCGTAGCAACAGACATAAGCCCGACGCGCGGGCCGCGTCCCGTTCGCGCGGAATGCTGCCATTTCATCGTGATCGGGTTCGTCGAGAGTAATGGTCTCAAAGAACGCATTATCGTCCAAGCCGGACTGCGCCTTGACGCAGGATGCAGCGGTCGAAATTTCGTCAGCGGTCAGGGGTGTTAGGGGATGCTCAATCATGGGAACCAACAGTCGATGAACGGGATGGCGGGAATCCGCAGACCCACACGGTCGCGGTTTGTCTGCCGGTAATCAAGACCCTTGAGACCTTGTGACGCCCTCACCTTGATCCCGTCGCGACGGGCCCGAATATGCGCTCGCCTGCACATGAGCCTTGACGGATTTCATGCAGACACAAATAACCCCTTACATCAAGCCTTATCACCCATGATAACGACACACGGGAGTACGTTTTGGATCCTCGTTACAAGCTCTTAGAAGAAGCATCCATCGCGAACGGAGCTGTCCTTGAGAACGTGACTGTCGGACAGGGGCAGTATGGCATGACCGTCCTTGCCATAGACCCGTCCAAAGCGATCAAGATTCATCTGCCCGAAAGCTTGCTGCTACCCAGCGAAGCTGTTGATTTCAGCACCAACACAGTCAAAGCCGACGTTGAAGTCACCGACGCCATTCGCGAGTACTGGAACCTGTACCTAGACACGGTCTTTGGACCTGAGGCCCTTGCTAATCGTCGGGCAGTCGAGCAAGCGATTTCAAAGGAAAACCTGCACGAGTGGCAGGAAGAGGAGCAAATCGCGATCCTACAGCGGTTTCTGGAGGTCAGTGAAAACGACAGCGTTCTGCGCCAGAAACTGTCCTCCGCACGGGTCCTCAGTCGGCAAGGGAACCATTTTCACATGCCCTATCTCGACTGGGTCAATCACCGCCATCCTTCGTTGGGATTTGCCACCAGTAAAAACGGTGTCAAAATCGAGGGAGAAGCGTTCGACGGTGAGGTGTTCGTCAGCTATGGCATGCATGATGCCATGAAGCTGTTGAATACCTATGGATTCTTCAACGAAACCAGCTTTGCCTATGCGATCCCGACCAGCTTCAAACTGAGTGAAGAGCTGACCTTAGCTGTCAGCAACAACAATTTGGATCCCTTGAGCTTCAAAAATCACATACTGGTGCCCAAGATTGTTCGAAAAGATAACGTGATCCTGGCCGACTTCTGCCTGCTCGGCAACAAAGGTCGGCCACGCGCCCCTCGGATGTCATGGGGAACCGGTGTGAATGAAAGCGTGGGCCTAGACAGCAAAACCAAACAGCAGATGATGGCTCTCTATACCGGGATTCAGCGCCGTACGTGGCAAAGCCTTTGGAAGATTTACCGGCGCGGCGAGCAGGTCGAAAACGAGGCGCTGCGAAACCTGATGATGTCTGCAGCGCGCGATACGTTCCGCAACTCGCTCTAGCGTCGCTAGTCAATTGTCGGACAAGGCGGAGGCTCGGCTCCAAGGCCTTCCCGGTTTGATGCTGCCTTAGTCTTCTGCCGGCGGGCCGAATTCGTCGGCGTATACCGCAATCAAACACCCGTTTTCCGTGTAGGAAGAGTGCGAACTCCCATCGCGCAGCCAAACCAGATCTCCAGGCCCATAGCGCGTCCCATCGTGGTCGGTCAGATCGCCCTCGATGATCAAAAACTCCTCATGGCCGACGTGACTGTGGGCTTGAGTGGTCATGCCCGGCGGCATTCGGTAGACGTGAAACCCGGTCCCTGGCGCTCTGTCGGTGTTCAATTGCAGCACTTCGCCGTCCTCCACGCCATCGGAGAAGAAGGGCTCAAAGGCGGCCTTGTGGATGTTGGCAACGCGGCGGTCTTCGGCGGGAATGGGCTTCATGTTGGCCTCGCTTGATTGGGGCTGGTTACAGGAATCTAGGCTAGCCGCAGTTCAGGGTGCTGAAAAGCCGTCGATTATCGCACGAAGTACGGTGGCGGCTTGCGGCGAATGCCGGAGAGGGCGTTGCCCGCAATGGCGACAAGCAGAATGCCGCCGCCTATCAGTGTGTTTGCCCCAACGGTCTCTCCCAGAAACAGCCAGACCCAGACCGGTCCCAGAACCACTTCGGCCAGCGACAAAAGAGCCAGCTCAGCCGCAGGCAGGCTGCGCGACCCCATGGTGAACAGCACCAGCCCCGCCCCAACCTGAAATACACCCATGGACAGCGCGATTCCGCTGTCTTGCGGCGTCAGGATCAGGGGGAGACCCAGAACCAGGCATATACCGCCCATGATCAAAATCGCAAAAATGCCGGACAAGAACACCGACGGCATCATTTCGACCGATTTGCCGTAGCGCAAAGCAACGGTGAAGCAGGCAAAGCCCAGGGCCGCAACCAGGGCCCCGGCGCTGCCCGCTGCGGAAACCGCACCAGACTTGTCCGAGAACATGACCCCGATGCCCCCCAAAGCGACCACCACCGCCACCCAGGTCGCAATCCGAACCGGCTCCCGCAGCACAATCCACCCCAGAACCGCGGCCATAAACGGCGACGTGGAAAACAGCAGCATGGCGTTGGCGACGGATGTTGTCTGCATGGCGTAAATTGCGCCCGAATAGGCACTCACCAGCGAAAGCGCCGCGATGACCCCGGCCACCCCGGCCCGCCGGACCAGCCGAAACGGATCAACACCCGTGCGCCATCGAATCACAATGTACAGCAATGCCGTTAGCCCAAAGGACCGATACAGCAATATCTGCCAGACGTTGGCATCCTCGATCAAACGAATGCCCAAGCCCACCGTGGACCACAGCAACCCAGCCGCAAACACCAACACAAGGCTGCGACGGCGTTCTTGCTGATCAGAGGGGTTGAGAGACGTCATGGCAGACCGGTTCGAGTGAGCACACCGCGACGCTAACTGGACCGCTTCCCGCATGTTTGCAAGACCACGACATTTTGCCATGTCGCTTTCAGCCGGGTCACGCAGGCCTTCCCCGGAACCGCGCATAGAAAAGCCTGCCGGCGTTAACCGGCAGGCTTGGAAATCAACCTCCTAGAGGGTCTGTCAGGCTTAGCTGCGCAGACGCGTCCAGATACGGTCGTAGACTTCCTGGGTTGCCTGATCACACACAGCAACAAAGGCACCTGGGCCTGCGCCTTCACGTGGATTGTTCTCTGGCATTACCGCCAGCTCAGGCTCAAGGAACTCGGTTACCCCGGATACGCCCGCAGCGTACTGTGCGTAGTTGGTGACCACTGCGATGTTTTCAGGTTCCAGCAGGAAGTCCATGAACAGCAGCGCATTGGCGCGGTTTGGCGCGTCTGCGAGCAGCACAACGTTATCCATCCAGACCACAAAGCCCTGATCCGGGTAGGAGTACTCGATGTTCGCGCCCTCAGCCCGTGCCTTGGCGGAGAAACCGTTCCAGATCATGCCAACAGCAGCATCACCGGAAACCAGCACGTCCTTGGCAACATCGGAGCCGAAAGAAGCCCAGCTTGCGCTGGCAGACTGGAGCAGCTCATCCAGAGCCTTCAGCTGATCACGATCGGTTGAGCACTGTGGGATCCCGAGGTGCAGAGAGGCCAGCGCCATAACTTCGCCCTGGCTGTCGAGAACGTTGATCTTGCCGGCGACTTCCGCAGGGGGGTTGAAGATCATGTCCGTGGTGTTGATGTCGCCACCAAACACGTCACGGTTTACGGAAAAGCTGGTCGAACCCCACTGATAAGGAATGGAGTGTTGGCGGCCCGGATCAAAGGCTGGATCGGCCCATTCTGGCGCGATGTTGCCCATGTTCTTCAGCTCGCCAGCAGCAATGGTGTCGAGCAGGCCTTCACTGTCCATGATTTCCACCATGTAGTCGCCCGGTACGGCCACGTCGTAAGAACCGAGCGTTCCCGCTTTCAGCGATGCCAGCAGCGCTTCGTTGCTGTCGTAGGTGTCCATGGTGACTTCAATGTCGTATTCGGTTTCGAACTTTTCCAGCAGCTCAGCGGGAATGTACTCGAACCAGTGATAGATGGAGAGTTTGCCTTCAGCGTGCGCTGAACCGGCCATCAGAGCGAGGGCAGAAGCGCCCAACAATGCAGTGAGTTTCATTGCGTTTTTCCCATTTACGTTTTCTGTGATGAGTTTCTGTTCTCACCCCGCATCCCGACGAAGTATGACAGCGTCACAAGCGAGATTGAAAACAGCAGCATGAGGGTCGAAAGCGCCATAATATTAGGCTTTATACCCTGTTTAACGGATCCGAAGATCGCAGTCGGCAAGGTTTCCACCCCTGCTCCTTTTATGAAATTAGTGATGATGAAATCATCGAGTGAGATGATGAAAGCCAGCAGGAAACCAGAGACTATGCCCGGCCCCATGATGGGCATGAGCACGTGCCGGAACGTCTGCCAGCGATTGGCATAGAGGTCCTGCGCAGCTTCTTCGAAACTGGCTTCGATCCCCTGCAACCGCGCTGATATCGGCAGGTAAGCAAAGGGGATGCAGAAGATGGTGTGGGCTATGAGAATCGACAGTGTGCCCAGCTTGAAGCCGATCGTGGAGAAGAAGATCAACGTGGCAACCGCGGTCACGATCTCGGGCACCATAATCGGCAGAGACAGCAGTCCAAAGGACAGGGCCTTGCCCCTGAAATTCCCACCGCGCACCATGCCAATCGCGGCTGACGTCGCGATCACCGTTGCAACGCTGGCCGCCATGACGGCAATGGTCAGCGAGTTGAAAGCAGCTCGTTTGAACTTCTCTGACTCTGGCCCGTTGAACACGTCGAAGTACCAGCGCAGGGAGACCCCGCTCCACCGGGTAATCGAGGCATTGTCGTTGAAGCTGTAGATCATCACGATGATCAGCGGCGCATAGAGGATGAACAGGCACAGGCACGTCATGGCGAAGAAGCCCTGGTACTTACGCAGATCAAAACCAGTGTTGCTCATCAGTTCTGCCCCCTCGCTTGTGCACGCGCATAGAACATCAGCACGATCAGAACCATCGACAGCAGGATCATCGACGCCGCAGCGCCAAAGGGCCAGTTTCCAGCCGTTCCCTTGAACTGTTCCTCGATCAGCGACCCAATCATAAAGGTCTTGGCACCGCCCAGCAGATCAGGCGCAAGAAACGCCCCCAGGGAAGGCACAAACACCAGAATGCACCCAGCAATGATGCCCGGCCTGACCACCGGCAGCAGCACCCGCCAAAGGATGGTCCACTTCGGCGCATAGAGGTCCGAAGCGGCCTCAGACAGCGCGAAGTTGTAGCGCTCGACCGAAGCGTAAATCGGCAGAACCATAAACGGCAGATAGGAGTAAAATAGCCCAAGCTGTACCGCGAGGTTGGTATTGATCAGTTGCAAAGGCGCATCGATCAATCCGATCGCCAGCAAGCCTTCGTTCAATGGCCCGTTATCGCGGATCAGGAACTTCATCGACACCGTACGGATCAGCAGATTGACCCAGTACGGGATGGTCACCAGAAACAGCCAAACCTGCTTGGACCGACCCCGGCGCGTCGCAATGTAATAGGCTGTGGGAAAGCCGATCACCAGACACAGGAGTGTCGCCCCACTGGCCTGCAGCATCGAACGGATAAAGATGCTGATGTACGTCCACTCGATGCGCGGCGCCTCGTCTCCGAACAGACCGCGGTCGAACATGAACTGGTCGTAGGCCGCCAGCGTAAATTCCCAAATGACCCCGCCGCGAAACTCCTTGGTCAGGAACGAGTACACCAGCATCAGCAGAACAGGGATCAGCAGGAAGAAACCGATCATCACCCAGCTGGGCAGGATCAGCCACAGGCGGATGGGGGCAAACACTGCTGACACGGTACGGCCGCTACCGGTTCCCGCCGCCATCAGTCTGTTAAGAACCGGGCTTCGTCGCCGCCCAGTGCGACATACACAGGGGTCTCGACCGCGAGAGTTTCCTGACCAGCCTTGCTGTTCTGCTGCCGGACACGAACGACAGGGCCCTGTGCCAGTTGAACGCTGACTTGTGAATCCGTGCCAATATAAACAATATCCAGCACGCGACCTTCCAGCGTCAGGCCGTCGGTGGGCTGGTCCTGTGATAGGCGCAGGTGCTCGGGGCGGATGGAGATCACGCCCTTCTGGCCTTGTGTCACGGCCCCAGCGGCCAGCGCCTGCAACGCGCTACCGCCCGCAAGCGCGCAGGTCAGCCGTTGGCCATCAACGGCAGTGACCGTGGCTTCAAGCAGGTTGGTTTCACCGATGAAGTCGGCGACAAAGCGGTTTGACGGGGATTCATAGATCTCCCTGGGCGTGCCGATCTGCTGCACTGCACCGGCAGACATGACCGCGATCCGGTCGGACATGGACAGGGCTTCTTCTTGGTCATGCGTGACGAACGTGAAGGTAATCCCCGTTTCACGCTGCAGGGTCTTAAGCTCGCTGCGCATCTCCTGCCGCAGTTTCAGGTCCAGCGCTGATAGCGGCTCATCGAGTAGCAGCACTTTCGGGCGTGGAGCCATGGCGCGGGCCAGTGCAACACGCTGCTGCTGCCCACCAGAAAGCTGGCTGGGCGCACGCTCGGCAAAGGCTTCCAGCTGCACCATCTCGATCATTTCCTGCACCCGCGCGCCAATTTCACTCCGGCTCCACCCTAGCATTTTCAGCGCGAAACCGATGTTCTCGGACGCCGTCATATGGGGAAACAGAGCGTAGTTCTGGAACACCGTGTTGATGGGGCGCTTGTGCGGTGGCAGGGAGCCGATTTCTTCGCCGTAGAGGTCAATCGTGCCGGACGTGGTGCTTTCAAAGCCTGCGATCATCCGTAGCAACGTTGTCTTCCCACAACCAGATGGGCCCAGCAGCGTGAAGAACTCGTTGTCAGCAATTTCAAAAGAGACTTCCTGCAGCGCGACGAAATCGCCGAAATGCTTACTGACGCTGTGGAGTGAAACTGCTGTATTGGCCATATTCTGGTGTTCCTAACCGGTTCAGTCTATCAGCTCAGCAATTTCTCGCTTGAAGGGCAAGGCATCACCGATATTTTCACCATCAAGTTCCCGGGCATAGCGATGTCCCGCGTAGGTGGCCCAGGCAATCGGCCCCGGTGCATTGGCGTCACCTATCAAAGACACACTCCTGACCCCGGCATCGGCCCATTCGTCTTCCCGCGCCTTGAGCGCCTGATAAAGTCGGTCTTCCGGCAACCTCGACCCGACAATCACCACCGCATCCGCGTCTAGCCGGGTCAGTTGGTCTGTGTAGGTGCAGTTGGTCAGCACCGACTGGGCTTCCATCTTGGCAAGACCGCGATTGAGATGGATCTCAACCCCCATTTCCAGCAGACGGCGCTGGATGGTTTCCTGCTCCAGCGTGTTGATGGTCCAATCGGAAACATAAGCACTGGGCACAACAAAGCTGACCGCACAGCCGTTGCTGACCAACAACTCGGCGAGCACGCCGCCCATGTAGTAATGGTCATCGTCATAGAGCACGACTTTCCCCGTAGGCAGACGCCCGGCCATCAGGTCGTCAGGGGTAAATACCGGCATATCCCCATGCCGTTCGATGGGGCGCACGTGCTGACGAGAAACGCCATCGGCGCGCCAGCTGCTGCCGGTCGCCACGCAGACATTTTCAAACCCGAATTCCAGCACCTGATCGGCGCTTAGCTCGGAATCGAAGTAGGTTTCGGCGTTGGAAAGCTTGCCAAGCTGGTACTCGCGATAGTCGATCACGCGGCCCCATGCCGACAGCCCCGGCAACTTCCGCTCCAAGGTCAAGCGTCCGCCAACCTCGGTTTTGGCCTCAGCCAGCGCCACGTCGTAACCACGCTTGGCGAGCGACAACGCCGCCTCCATCCCCGCCGGCCCGGTCCCAACGACCAGCGCAGAGGATGATGCACCCTTCGCGTTCATCTGTTCAGGATGCCAGCCCTTGCGCCACTCTTCCATGAAGGTTGGGTTCTGGGTGCAGCGGCTGATCGACATGGTCATGTCGCCGGTAATGCAGATGTTGCAGCCAATGCACTCGCGAATGTCCTCAATCCGGCCCTCTTCGACCTTCTTGGGCAAAAACGGATCGGCGATCGACGGACGCGCGCAACCGATGAAATCGAGCGTACCAGACTTGAGCTGCTTGACCATGACATCCGGGCTGGTAAATCGCCCGACGCCCACAACAGGCTTGCTGGTCAGCGATTTGATCCCGGTAACCAGATCGAACTGCGCCGCTTCTTCTTTGAACCGTGACGGGCCCGAGCAGTCTTCCCAGGCCCCGTGCGCCAGGTCCCAGAGATCAGGCAAGTCCTTGTGCATTTCGATGAAATCGCGCACCTCGGAATTGGCAAAACCCAGATCGTCAAAGGCTTCTTCCAGCGAAAGCCGAAGCGTCAAGCCCATGGTATCGCCGACCGCATCACGGACATCAGAAACCACCTCACGCACAAACCGAGCCCGATTCTCCAGACTGCCGCCATATTCGTCTGTCCGATGGTTCGTCACGCGCGATAAGAAATGCTGGAAAATGCCAAAACCGTGTGCGCCGTAGAGGCAAATCAGGTCAAAACCCGCCATCTTCGACCGTTTGGCTGCATTCACGAACCAGCGGCGCAAGTCCTTGATATCGGCCCGGTCTAGAGCCCGCGCCTGCACAGGATCGTTGGTGAACGTCCGGATCGGCATGGCGGAGACGGCCAGCGGGACTTCCTTGGTATAGAGATTGGGGCCGTTAATCCCGGAGTAGGCCAACTGAATCCCTGCGAGTGCCCCGTGCTCCTTCATCCGATCCGCCATTTTGGCTATCATCGGAATGTCGCGGTCGTCCCACAGGCGAAGCTCAATAAAGGGCGTAATTTCTGAGGTGTGGTGCATCTCGCACTGCTCGGTAAAAATTACGCCCCAACCGCCTTGCGACTTGATCCCGCGCATCTCTGCAGCGGCCGAAGCGTCGCGATAGCCACCGCCATTGCAATGCGGCACCTGATAGAAGCGGTTTTTGGCCGTGACAGGTCCGATCGCCATTGGCTCGAACAAAATGTCGTAACGCGGGTCGCGTTTCATCGATCAAGCTCCAAGGATCTTCACTTTGAACTTACACACGTAAGGCACATCCGAAGCTTCACCCGCATCCCTTCGCTTTCCAAAGCATTCTGTTCGAAACTGCTGGTTAGGGATACACTAATCAAACAATCATTAGGCACGAATTCAGCTTAACTGCCCACGTGTTAGGCGTAACCTGCTAAGAGTAACCCATCGAACGAGGAAGGGAGTGGGTGTGCGGAGCCGGGAAATCCTGCGTGAACTGATCGCGTTTCCAACCGTGAGCGTGGAGCCAAACCGCGCGCTCATCGACTATTGCGCCGACCTGCTGACAGCTTGCGGCGCACGGGTTGAGATCATCCCAGACGAAGCTGCGGGCAAGGCCAACCTGTTTGCCACCTTGGGCCCACCGGATCGCCCCGGCGTGCTGCTGTCCGGTCACACGGATGTTGTCCCGGTTGAAGGGCAAGCATGGAGCAAGCCGCCGTTTGAGCTGACCGAAGAGGCCGGCAAGCTCTTTGGGCGCGGGACGTGTGATATGAAAGGGTTTGTGGCGGCCGCGCTGGCTTGTGCCGAAAGCGTCGATCCTCGAACCCTGAAAACCCCGCTCCACTTCGCGCTGTCCTATGACGAAGAAATCGGCTGTGTTGGCGTGCACTCGCTTCTGGACATGCTCAAGCCCGCCGCGATCAAGCCACTGCTTTGCATCGTGGGCGAGCCAACGCAGTTGCAAGTGGCAACAGGGCATAAGGGTAAGCTGGCGGCGCGGATAACCTGTACGGGGCAAGAGGGGCATTCCGCCCTCGCCCCCAAAGCCCTGAATGCGATTTATCTGGCCTCAGATATGATCCAGAGCATCCGCACCCTTCAAGCTGAAATCGAGGCTACGGAGACACAGGACGGCGACTACAACGTACCCTATTCAACCCTGCACGTTGGCCGGATTGAAGGCGGTACTGCGCTGAACATCGTGCCTCAGGCCTGTTCCTTCCTGTTTGAAATTCGCAACCTGTCCAGCACCCGTGCTGAAGAGGTTCTTGCGCGTCTGCGCTCGCTGGCTCAGGTAATCATTGCGCCGTATCAGGAAAGGTTTCCCCAGGCCGCAATTGAGATCGACATTACCAACCGCTACCCCGCACTGGACACCGACCCAACCGCCGACGTGGTCAAGTTCGTGCAATCGTTGGCGGAGCAGAATGGAACCATGAAGGTGGCCTTTGGCACCGAAGGGGGACTGTTCAGTGACGTGCTGGGCCTGCCGACCGTCGTCTGCGGTCCGGGTTCGATGGATCAAGGACATCGACCAGACGAATTTCTCACTGTGGATCAGCTCCAGCGCTGCGACGCCATGCTGGCCCGCTTGGTCGGTCGGCTTCAGGAAGGGCTTTGAGATTGGGGCGGAATGCCCGGTAATTCACCGGCTTTAACCGCTCGACTCACGTGGTCACAAAAGGCCTGAACCACCCGAGAGCGATGCCCGGATTTCTTCGTAATGAGCCCCAGAACCATGGGCCGCAGATCGCCCACCAGGGGGCGAAATACCAACGGCTGCCCATCGGGCGCAGTGGTGTTCTGGACGCGAATGTTGATCAGGCCAAAACCGAAGCCATTGGCGACCAGACTGCGCGCGACCGAAAGGTCGGACGTGCGCTCACTGATCGTCGGTCGAAGACCTGCCATCTGGAACATCGACAGGAAGTAATCGCGGCTCAGTGGCATATCGAGCAGCACCATGGGCTCATTGGCCAGGTCCTCGATGGTCAGCTCGTCAAGCTCCGCCAGGGGGTGGCCCAGGGGGAACATGACGTAGGGCGGCAGAGATGCCAGCGGTTCAAAGTCCACGTCCTTGGGGATTTCCAGATCATAGGACAGCGCAACATCGATCTCAGCCCGGCCAATCATCCGCAGCAACTCGATCTGATTGCCCTCGCGCAGGCTCACCGAGGCATCGGGGAAAGCCTGTTCGAACGATCGCCGCATCGCTGCACTGAGCAAGGGAGCGACCGTCACAATGGTGCCGATAGCGATTGGCCCTCGCGCCGTCTCGGAGATGTCGTTCGCCAGATCGTTAAGCGCGCCGGCCGTTTCCAGAATGCGCCGGGCCTCATTGAACAAACGCCGACCACCCGGGGTCAGTGACAGTCCCCTTGCGTGATGCCGGACGAACAGCTGAATGCCAAATTCCTCTTCGAGCTGACTGATCGCAGCAGAAATCGACGGCGAGGACACGTTGATCCGCTGCGAGGCCAGCGCAATCGTGCCGGCGTCGCCGACGGCGACCATGTATTCGAGCTGTCTGAAGGTGAATCGTATCGGCATGCCACAAGCTAGGCGCAGGCCTGGCCCAGGATCAAGCCTTGAACTTGATCCACGTGGTCTTAAGCGAGCTGTATTTATCCAACGAATGCAGCGAAAGATCCCGGCCGTAGCCCGATTGCTTGGTACCGCCAAAGGGTGTCATCGGGCTGAGAGCATCCACGGTGTTGACCGAGACAGTTCCAACGTTCAGACGCGAGGCAACCCGGTGAGCCTGAGACAAATCATCGGTCCAGACCGACGCCGCCAGCCCATAGACAGAATCATTGGCCATGGTCAGCGCCTCTTCTTCGCTGTCAAAGGATGTGACCGCGAGGACAGGGCCAAAAACCTCCTCGCGGGAGATCCGCATCTCCGGTGACACGTCGTCAAAAATGGTTGGCTGCACGAAGCACCCCTTGCCTTCGACCCTGACCCGTTCACCGCCCGTAACCAGATTGGCCGAGGCCTTGCCCTCAGCGATATAGTCCATGACGGTCTGGGTCTGCTTCTCATCCACCATGGCCCCCATCTTCGACGCCGGATCGAGCGGATTGCCTGGCTGCAATCCCTTGGCCCGGTCTGCGATTTTGGCGACCAATTCGTCCTTGATGCTGCGTTCGACCAGCAGGCGAGAATTGGCGGAACAGACCTCACCCTGATTGAAGAAAATGCCAAAGGCCGCCATATCAGCGGCGGCGTCCAGGTCGTTACAGTTGCTGAATACCAGGTTCGGGCTCTTGCCGCCGGTTTCGAGCCAGACCTGCTTCATGTTTGACTGACCGGCGTACTGCTGGAACAGCTTCCCCACCGCCGTTGAGCCGGTGAAAGCGAGACAATCCACGTCCGGGTTAAGCCCAAGCGCACGACCCGCCGTTTCACCATAGCCTGGCACGACGTTGAATACGCCATCAGGCAGCCCCGCCTCGGACGCCAGCTCAGCCAAACGCAGAGCCGAAAGCGGCGACTGTTCCGCCGGTTTGAGCACGACGGAATTGCCCATGGCGAGCGCGGCCGCGGCTTTCCATGTCGCCATGTCGAGCGGGAAGTTCCATGGAACCACCGCACCAACCACGCCCAGCGGCTCACGCGTGATCATGGCCAAGTCGCCCGGTCCCGTCGGTGCAATCTCGTCGTAAACCTTGTCGATCGCTTCGGCGTACCACTGAAAAAACAGCGCTGAGCCTGGCACATCCACCACCGCCGCATCGGCCACGAGCTTGCCCATGTCCATGCTGTCCAGCAGAGCCAGCTCAATCAGGTTTGCCCGGATCAGGTCAGCGAGTTTGAGCAGCACCGCCTTGCGATCCATAGGCGCCATGCGCGACCAGACCCCGCTTTCAAAGGCCTTTCGTCCGGAGGCAACCGCGCGGCGGATGTCTTCCTCATCGCCCGCTGCCACACTCGCCAGCACCGCGCCTGTCGCCGGGTTGATGCTGTCGAAGGTTTTTCCAGAGGCAGAGGGGACAAACTGGCCATCGATGAAGACCTGGTTGCGAAACGACAGTTTGGCCGCCGCAGCGGTCCAGTCTTTGAGGGTCATGTCTGACATGGGAGGGCTTGCTCCTGCAAATGAGGGAAATCGCGTTACTCGTCGCCCGGCACCCCGTAGGAGGGGGCTTCACGGGGGTCGAGTGCGCGCTGAACGTAGGCGTCAAGCTGCGGTTTGTAGACCGTCCAGGCCTGAGCAATGGCTTCAATCGGACAGTCTTCGGTCCAGTCACAACGCAAGTCTGCGACCGGCCACGGCACGTCCCGACAAATCTGCATGCCGGCGGAGTGAACCGACCCGGCCTCTCCGCCCGCTGCCAACCCGGCCCGCATGGCGGCGATCAGGCGGTCGCCGATGTGCCCTTTGACAGACACGAAGCCCTCGACAATCGCCGCCGGAACGCCGTCGTTGGCAAGCAGATTTCCGGCCGAAATAACATTGGGACCGGCCGCGTCGGTCCAGATCCCGAGCGAATTCGGGCCGGAGTGGATCGCCGTGTTGCCGTTCTTGTCGATCGCTAACACCTGCCGGTATTCGATGAAACGCCCCTGATCCCGGACCCCGGCCACGGCTTCTGCCGCGCTCATCCCGCCTTGCATCAGGTCAAGCGCAAAGGGGCCAAGCGTTGGATCCGTGATGTTCTGGCTCGCAACTGCGCCCACGCCGGCGCGGGTATAGGCACAGCGCGCCGCAACCGCTGGCGAGGACGATGAAATGGCGAGACCGAACATGCCGGTTTCTTCGCAGCGGGCAACCAGAGAAAACGTCATTCCGGGATCACCGCTGTACCGTCGATTTCGACCAGCCACTCAGGCCTTGCCAGCGCTTGGACTACCAGCCCTGTGGACACCGGAAATACGCCTTTGATGTACTCGCCCATGGTCCGATAAACGGCCTCACGGTGCCGAACATCGGTGATGTAGACCACCACCTTGACCAGATGTTCCATATCGCCACCGCACTCCTGCAGCAGCTGGCGAATGTTCTGCATAACCTTGTGGGTCTGCTCTACGGGATCATGGCTGTCGATGTTCAAAGCGTCGTCGAGATTCTGGGGGCATTGGCCCCGCAGATAAACGGTCTTTCCGCCCCGCGTCACAACGGCCTGACACAGGTCATTGTCCAGATTCTGCTCAGGATAGGTTTCAGACGTGTTGAACTTGCGAATCCGCTCGTGGGCCATAGTGGTGTCAGTTCCTGTTTGTTACTCAGCCTAGCTTACGTCGCGCTGCTCGATTTCTTCGTGATAGGCGCGATAGGCGCGTTGGATACCAATCTGGTCGGCAAGATACTTGGCATCGTGCCAAACACCCCAGATAAAGGCCGATCCCCGTCGGGACTGCCAAGGCAGGCCGAGGAAATATAGCCCGACTTCAGATGTCACACCACGCTGATGCACGGGACGCCCTTGCTCGTCGAAAATATCGGCTTTGATCCAACTGTAATCGGCAGCAAAGCCGGTTGCCCAGATGATGCTGCCAACACCTGACGCAGCCAGATCCAGTGACCGCAGCGGTTCCCGCATACACGATGGCTCGTCGATGATGTCGTGTGCTTCCCGTTCTTCGGGCAGGTTCAGGCCGTGGCGCAGGGCGTAAGCGTCAGCTTCGCGCAGGACGGAGAGATAGTTGGCGTCGCCGCGCTGGACGTTGTCGGCCACATCTCCGGCAAACAGCAAACGGCCATCTTCGTAGCCCTGCGTACGTCCGGTCAGGATCACGCCCCGTTCGGCGAAGCGGCGAAAGTCAATCGTGCTGCCCCCATGCGCACCGCTTACAGATATGGTGACATGTTCCGTGCCCGGCTCCTTGGCCGCAGCGTCCCACTTGCCCAGCACACCCAGCCACCAGCAGTAATCCCGCCCGCGATAGGCACGCGGCGGGCGGTCATGCGGGCCAACGGACAGGTAAACCTGCCGCCCTGCACGCGTCAGCTCATCCGCAATCTGCGCGCCAGACGACCCCGCGCCGACAACCATCACCGCGCCCTCGGGCAGTTGATCGGGATTGCGGTAGCCCGATGAGTGCATCTGCATGACGCCCGTGGACTGTGGCACCAGATCGGGGATTAGTGGACGCTGGAAGGGGCCGGTCGCGGCGACCACGTTGTCGGCCAGAATTTGACCGTGAGAGGTTGTTACCACAAACCCCGTCCGCCCTCGCTGACGGCTAATCTGCTGCACCTCCACACCGCAATGAATCGGCGAGTCAATTTCCGTGGCAAAATCCTCGAAGTAGCGCACCACTTCGTGCTTGGTCGGAAAGTCATCGGGACCACAGCTCTGGAACTCCTTGGTCGGAAAGCGATCGTGCCAGGCCGGTCCGTTGGCGACCAGCGAGTCCCACCGCTCGCTCCGCCAGCGCTCAGCGATCCGATGTCGCTCAAGCACCACGTGTGACACTTGGCTCGCCACCAAGTGCTGGCTCATGGCCAGGCCTGCTTGCCCCCCACCTACAACAACCGTGTTCACTTTTTCAGGAAACATCATCGGACTTTCTCTGTGCTAGCCCCGGTTAAGGACCGCGGGCCCCTTTTTATCGAAGGTGCCTGAAACCAGCGTTCGATAAAGCAAATGATCGCGTATCGCTAATTCGGCTCATCCTAACCAAGACGACCTCGTCCCGTTTTAAAACGTGTGGTCTGTTTCTGCCGGGGTTGGCCTTGAAGAATGGGTGCAGACAGACAGATTAAGGGTCAAGGATCTTGACGAGGAGTTTTTTGCCCATGCTTTCCCGCCGCCACCTTATCAGTACGGGCCTTGCCGCCGCTGCGCTTTCAACCTTTGCTTGGCCCGCCCTAGGACAGAACACCCGGTTCAAGCGGGTGCGATCGCAGTACATTGCTGCATTAGGGCCAACCGATGCTAAATCAGGGGATAACGCCCACACGTGGGGACACTGGCCGGTCGATCCAGGCCCGATCGGAGTCCGGTTGCGTGACTTTGAGAAACTCGAATCCAATGGCGGAGTTGGGCCCATGGGCTGGGCGTTCGACCCCGATGACTGGTGGTTGGACGAAAACGGCCTGATCATGATGGCACCGAACTTTCCCATGCCGTCTGGCCGGTTCTTGGTCACAAATGCCATCGATAATGTCGCCTTGCTGACCGTCGCGGCGCCTGATGCCGACGGCAAGCAGGCGTGGGACCTCTCGGACGAACGAACATTAGACGATGTCACGCACAAGAAGTGTCGCTCTGCCCGCTATCGTGCAGCATCTGAAGGCGCGGACTGCACTCCAGCCCAAGCTGACCAAGGCGTCTTCCCGTTGGCGCCCGATCAAGACCCACCGGACGTGGCAGGCTGTGACCGTCTCGTCTATTCCGTACCGATCATTTTTGCTGTGGAAGAGTCCATCTGACGGATCCTCGATCGACGGTTAGCGCGAGCAGACACGGTGCGGGATGGACCATTCGAAGGGTCTAAGCGTGGGGAGCTGCGGTCTACTTTCCCCACGAGCAGCGCCCAGATGAGCGCTGACGGCAGCTGTGGTTTCCGCTCTCGCGTGCACCAGCTCGCCCGCACGCCTTGCGACAGGCTCCACTCCCCGGCCGCTTGGGCGTACGAGTTACGCGCCCAGCGATGCCGCCAAGGCGTCTTCCAACCGGTCATCGCCCCAGAAGACGTCCTGACCAACCACAAATGAAGGCGCACCAAACACACCGGCCGCCATGGCTTCAGCCGTATTGCGCTCGTAAGTCTCCTGGACGTCGGGCTGATCGGCTCCCTTCAGGAGCGCCGCTTCAGACTGCCCAAGCTGCTGACAGACCTTGGAAATACTCTCTTCACTACCCGCGGGTATCCCATCGACAAACCATGCGCGATAGGTGGCCTCGAAGTAATCCAGGTACCACCCTTCCCGATTGGCAACGATGCCGACATGGTTGGCCCGATCAAAGTGTTCCAGCGGATAGGGCGCAGGCAGTTGAGGGGCCGGGAGTCCATATCTGGCGGCGCGACGCTCGATATCGCGCCACATATAGGCGACCTTGGCCTTCTTTTCGGGCGGAAAGGGGATGTTGTTCATTTCCCGCATGATCGCGCGCACACTGAAGGGTTTGAAATCAAAGGCCGCGTCCTGGCTTTCAATAACGGAACGCAGCCTCAGCGCTGTAAGATACGTGTAAGTGCTGCCAATCGACAGATAGGCTGTAATAACCAAAGTGCGTCTCCCTTGATTTTGGTCAGTGGGCCTAAATCAACCTTCCGGTCCAGAGCGCAAGAATTCGTACACCCCCGAGACCATCTTGTGTCTACCTTTGAGTAGACGATACGTGACGCCAAAGCAGAACCATTTCTCAGGTCCAAGTCAAAGACTCATTTTCACACCCAAAGAGCCCCGAAACGAGGGCGATTTCATCATTGTTTATAATCATTGCCGTCAAAATACGGGTGGAAATGGTCAAGGAGGCCGGATCCGCTTTCTGAAACAGCTCCAATGTATCGATCGGGGCGTATCCACGCCGCACGGGTTCCCAAATCGTTCAACGCGCGGGAAAGCGAGGGGTAATCGCCGGGGTCAAGCCACTGGGCTCCCGCGGGCATTTGAGCCGGTTGGATAGGACTGATAACGGCGTGGTTGTAGCCAATCCGCTGATCAAAACCGCGCTGACCATCACCCAGATCAACCTGACCAAACGGACGCCCCACACACTCACTGGTGCCGGTATCAGTAATCGCGCTTGGCCCGAGTTTTGGCGTGATTGAACGCATCTGCGAGGTGCCAGGACTTTGACCCTCCGCCATTTTCAGGGCGGAATCTCGATCCAGAGCATTGATCAGCCGACCAAGACGCGTGGCGGTATCGACATAGGCGCGCGCATGGGGCGATCGTTCGGTCGAATATGTGTCCAGAAGGCTTTCGTTTGCGCCGTTCAGGCAGGCGATCAACTTCCACGCAAGATTGGCCGCATCACGAATGCCCATGCACATCCCCTGTCCCATAAAGGGCGGAGTGAGGTGGGCCGCATCGCCAGCAATAAATAGGCGGCCTTTGCGCCAGCGCGTGGCAACTTGCGATCGGAAGGTGTAAACGGCGCGGCGCTCCAACTCTGCATCATCGGGTGTGATCCAGCGCGACAGCAGGCCCCACACGTGCTCAGGCTCCCTGACTTCCGTGTCGGTTTCATCGTCCTTGATCGTCATTTCCCAGCGTCGTCTTGCGCCGGGGTTCCGGCAATAGGTCATGGGACGATCCGGCGTGCAAAACTGCATCGTATGATCCCCGAGATCGGGGCGCGGACGCTTCAGTATGGCGTCAACGACAAGCCAGCGCTCCTCAAACCCCAAGTCATCCATCTCGCCGCCAATGACGCGTCGTGTCAGCGAGTTTGCACCGTCACAACCCACCAAATATCGTGCTTTGCAGGTCTTGCTTGAACCCTCTTTTGTCGTGCCGGACAGGGAAATATAGGCGTCATGCTCGTGGATCGCGGTAACATCAAAACCGGTCAGGACTGCAGCGCTTGCCTCTTTCTCCAAGCTCTGGCGCAGCAGAGTTTCCAAATCCGGTTGGTGCAATCGATAACTGGCATTCCAACCGTGGGACGTAATTTCCTGCGGACGAGGCCAGTCGAGTAATAGGTTTTGCTCTTCATCGACGAACTTCATTCCGGGATTAACGTAGACTTTTTTCAGCAAATCGTCTGCGATGCCAACCGTTTGAAAGACGCGCATGACCTCGTCATCAAAGTGCACGGCCCGAGGCAGAGGATACATCTCAACTTCGCGATCAACGACCAGCACCGATACACCCTGCGCGGCCAGCAGATTGCCAAGCATTGCTCCAGTCGGTCCATACCCCAGAATTGCGACATCATAGACCATTCAGGCCTCCGGATACTGACCATAGAGCCATGGGCAATTAATCACGTGCGGTGCACGGAAGCCCTTGGCAGCCGTTTCCAGTCGTTTGTCACGAAACTCCTTTTGTGCTGCCTCGGGCAGATAAGGGCGCTCATGCCCCCAAAAACTCGGGCCAACATTGGTCTCGTGCGGTGTCCAGGTTTCCGGGTCAATCAATCGTCCACCCCAGCCGCTTTCAACAAAGAAACCGGATGGAGTGTGGGCATAGTAGCTGGTCAT
>Ga0206125_10002398_pt1 | contig 19897 bp, 17 predicted proteins | sample Helgoland_Spring_4_FD_148598 | JGI IMG/M metagenome (GOLD analysis project Ga0206125, IMG submission 148598) | Pelagic subsurface seawater microbial communities from Kabeltonne, Helgoland, North Sea - Helgoland_Spring_Bloom_20160331_1 | ecosystem: Environmental > Aquatic > Marine > Epipelagic ... | reverse complement strand
ATCATACCTGTCTTGGAACGGTTCACAAATGACCCTCTTCCTGAAGTCTCTGAATCCTGCATCGTCGCTTTGGATTTATTGGCTTGGGTCAGCGGTTCCGAGTTTGAATCCGCAGAATGGTAAGATTTCATCCCTCAAGTTCAAAGACTAGAATGGGTTCGCACAAATAGGAAGGATTACAATGCCACACGAACATATCCAACTTGCACAGGCCCCCAATGGAGAGCTTGGCCCCCGCTGTCACGAATGTGGCATCCGCTTAACGTTCGGTAACGCCATGGTTGTCGACAAATATTACATGTGCTGGGACCATTATGTTGATGCAACTGGTGCTGGTTCGAAAACGAAGATTTCGGAAGCAGATGAGCGCTTTTGGATGAAGAATGAATCTTGATGGATTCCTTCAAGAACCCTCAGCCGTACTTGCAGGTAAAGGGGGGTTTGAATGTCACAAGGATGGGCCCGCTTCGCACACAGATTTGGACAATATTACCGGACTTCTCCATTGTGGTCTCCGCCACGGGTGAAATCTCGTGAGTGGATGTTCATTCCATTTGGTGGAGCGCCACCTCTCCGCCACAAATCGTTTTCTGGTGTTGAGCAAGTCCGGTCGTTCCTTTCCGAACGTGCTATGCATTCTGTGTTTTATTCAACGGCCTACTGGAAGCGACCGTTTGAAATGAAAATGGCTGATAAGTTGTGGCAGGGTGCTGACTTGATTTTTGATTTGGATGGAGACCACTTACCGGGAGTGACCGACAAAGATTTCCCTGGTATGTTGGAAGTGATCCATGAACAAGCATGGTCGTTATGGAATGATTTTTTAGAGCCTGAATTTGGATTTAAGGAGGAACACCTCCAAGTCACCTTCTCAGGGCATCGAGGATTTCACTTGCACTATCGAGATCCCTCCCTCTTCCATTTGGACTCGGAAGCGAGACGAGAACTCGTATCCCACATTCGGGGTGAGGGCGTTGATGTCAAAGGTGGACTGGCTAGGTACCATGATGATGGCGCCCAAGGATGGACGCGTCGAATCCGCAACGGGATGGATGACATGATTCAAACCCTAAGAGGTATTTCAAACAAAGACTCATCATCATCAGAGGATTTGAAACGACTTGAAGCAGGACTGCAATCCCTACTCGACCGCGAAGGACAGACCTCCCAGAGAACTGCCGAGTCCATACGGAAACTTGCAGATGTCGTCAATCACCAGGACCGGGTCCAGCGCCTCAAAGCTGGGCGGTTTGAGCTCCTCGGAAAATACCAATCACTCTTTCTCAATCTTCTCAAATCAGATACGTCGGTGGTCCTTGGTTCGGCTGGAGAAACGGATGAGGTAGTTACCATCGATGTGCGACGCCAAATCCGGTGGCCAACTTCACTTCATGGGAAATCTGGGATGAGGGTTTCAGAGTTTCCCTTAAGTCGATTGGACCCCGATGGATCTAACCCATACAATCCACTTCATGAGGCACTTGCGCTCGGGATGGACGAGTCCATAGAGGTAGAATACACCGTAGATGACGCCATTGCTCAATTTGGTGATCGGCGACTTGAATCAAAAATGGGTGACCGAATTTCCATACATGAGACTGGTGCTACGTTTTTGGTACTGAAAGGGTGGGCAAAATTGGTCTGATTTGGCTCTCGTTCTTAACAATACGAAACCCGATTTTCTCTTAGCGTTTTGAGGTAAGGTTCAAGGGTGGTTCGCCATCCCTTCATACGGGGTGAGTCCTTTGGGTCTGCGCAGAGGTAAGAAATCTAAGAAACAAGATGCACCTCTTCCCGCGCCTGGACTTCCCATGCCACAAGGGGGATTGCCTCCGCTACCTATGCCTCCAGGTGGGTCGCCGCTACCACCCCTTCCCGGAGCGGCACCGCTTCCAGCACCATTGCCCAGCGCCCCTTTGCCCCCGCTTCCAGCTGCGGAGCCCTTGCCTGCCCCAATCCCAACGCTCCCGGTTGCTCCACTTCCAACACCAGTTCCAACAGTCAATGACCCTAACACCACCCTCTCTGGTTTGGCGGACGAGAAAGGTTACAACGACTTGTGGGCAAAACGGTCCAACAAACCGCTCCCCCAAATTTACGGCCATATTGACCGTATCGCAAACAAAGAAGCAGGGTCCTTGCTCGACCGCTATGCTGACCGGTTTGGCCATGCACTTGACCGGGAAATTATCGTCATGCGCAAGGCTGAATTGGATGACAAAGTGGCCGAAGTACGCGATGCACCTGTGGTTGAACTCATTGAAGATGAAGCATCCGTCCCCGAAACACTCGAAGGTGAACTCATGCAAGTCGAAGCAGAACTTCGTTCCCTCAAACCGTTGTACAAAGAAGCAAAATCTATTGGTGACAGTGCAACGCTTGCCGAATTGACGCCCAGATTACAATCTCTTATGGCTCAACGTAAGGCACTCAAACAATCCATTGAGTCTTCAGGTTCGGATGTTCAAGAAGCATCTGTGGCGACATCCTCATCGGACAACGATGACCTCTTCGTGCAGTTTGTTTCAATCGTTGATGATTTACTCGGAGATCACCTCCCAGAAGCCATCGTGAATGCATTTGTAGAAAGTGATGATTTTGAAATTTACAAAGGTGTCCTTGCAGACCCTGCAATCACAGACGAAGAAACCCGCCATATATTCTACAATATGGTTGATGACCAACTCGGCAATATGCCTGAAGAGTCAATTAATGCCTTCACCGAAACATCGGACTTTGCAATCTATCTTGCAATCAGCAATCAATACAAGGAAGCGTGAAACGAATGGGACTATTGGATAAAGCAGCTGGAGCATCAGAAGACGACAAGAAGCCCGTTGCAAAGGCAGTCGCAAAAGCAAAACCTGTTGCGAAAGCAGTCGCCAAGGCTGCACCCGTCAAGGCAGCTAAAGTCGCAAAAGCAGCACGTCCTAAGAAAGAGAAGACTCCCCGCGCCAAGAAGGCACGCCCCATCGGCCTTTCAGAAGATTACGAGTTATCCTCTGATATGAATCGCAGAATCTCATGGTTGGTCAATTTTATCGTCAACTTTGGTGTCCTCTTTGCTGCGATTTTCATCTCACTTAGCGATACAAGCATTATCACCACAATACTGTACGCCGTTGGTATTCTTGTCATCATCATTAACGTTGGAGTGATTCCAACTAAATTTAGCAGAAACATTGGACAATTTGTGTCCCGAACAAAATTTGTTCGAGGTGATGGTTCTAATCCCAATAGACTCCATGGATTGTTGGTCAACTCAATCGGTATATCCTCGCTCATCGGCATCATCATGATTTTCACACAATTTCAAAATCTCCAAGAAGCAGATAATACCGGCGCAATCATCATGTTCTCTCTTGGGACAATTTTTGTTATCGTTTGGTTCGTAGACCGTTACCTCAAGAACGGCAGTGAAATGCGCCAAGGTCTTTTTGATTTAGCTTTTGGAGCATTTTTGGTCAAGTACATTCCTGCCGAGGACGAGAAGGCCACTGGTATCTGGGCCCGATTGGAAAACATGGGCAACTTTGGTGACCAATTGGTGAAGAAGACAGAAGAGCGAAAGGCGAAGAAAGATACCAAAGATGCCGACTCATCATCCAATGAAACTTCTGAAGTTGAAGAAGAAAAGTGATCTCCTTGTTCTGGCGTTATTCGCAAACGAGAAACAACGTTTTCCCGTTTTTATTCTTCATCCTTACAATTGTGTTCACTTATTTGACCTTCAAAGAGAGCCTCTATGCTCTCACCGGAGTCTTCATCTTCTCCTTTCTGACTTACATTGAAACAGTGACCCAACTTTCATTCCGAGCGCCCCAGCGCAGGAAACCTGTTTTGGAAGAAGATGGATGGGAGACTGTTGCTCATCCAACTCTAGCAGGCAGTGTCAACTCGTATATTCATGAGGCATCATCCAAAAATGCGCCTACTCTCATTCTAATCCACGGATGGACTTCGGCATCGTCTCGAATGGTTGGACGTTCAAAGGTTTTCATTGACCGCGATTGGGCCGTCATAGCCGTTGACCTACCCAATCACGGTGGATCGGATTCCGTGGACAAGTGGACTGCCGAACGAGCAACATCAACAGTGATTGAATCGCTGAACCATATATCGAGGTCGCATCCACACCTTTTTTCCAGTGGGGTTTGTTACTACGGGCACAGCATGGGTGGTTTTATCGGATTACGAATCAGTCATCGTAGAGGTGAATTGGAATCAAACCCTCAAATCTTAGGTTGGGTATTGGAATCTCCGATGACCGGCTATACGGAAATATTCCAAGAAACATCAAAGATACTCCATATTCCTAAATTCATTCAACCGCTCGTTCTTTGGCGCATGATGAGTCAATTCAATTCATTAAACCACGAGCGCCCTAATCTCTCTGAACTCGTTGAAACTGATTCGCCCAACTGGGGTTTGACAAATGAACCGACGCTTCTCGTCCAAGCAGCTGACGATGAACGCTTGGGAGAGATCCATTATCTCCGCCTCCAGAGGAGCCATGATGAAGCAGGTACGAGGCACTTGCTCACGACCGAGGTCATGGACGAACTCCGTCACTCAGGCTGCGCTGTTCACAACGGAAGAGATGCCGTCGTTATCCAATGGTTGGACCAACAATCATTTCACTCGTCTTCGGATTGAGCGGCTTGATTTCTAGCTAGTTCTCGCATATCATCGACTTCATCCAGTTCATCTATGATTTCCTTGCCCAACAGAGTTTCCATGACGTCTTCCATGGTCAGGATTCCTGACGTACCACCGAATTCGTCCTTGACAAGGGCAAACTGTTGACGGTTGGAAAGGAACATATCCAACGCTTCTTCTATGGTGCTTCCCAACTGAACTGAGAGAATGGGTTTCATCAAGTTCCTCAAGGTTATACTCCACTCATCTCTGCTTGCCGCCATGAGGATTTCCGATCGAATAACAAGGCCAATGACATTGTCAATTCGCTCATCGTAAACGGGGATGCGGGAGAACCTAAGAATGCTGTTCTCATCAAGAATTTCTTTGATTGTTGCATCAACATCATATGCAGTTACAACCACTCGAGGTGTCATTTCTTCTTCCACCATAATTTCCCGCAATCGCAAAAGGTTGTGGATGACGGTTTCTTCAGATTCTTCTAATGCACCCTCGATTTCACCGAGGTCAGCCATTGCAACCAGATCGTCCCGTGTCACAATCGATTGATTCCCCTTAGGCAGGATGGATTTCAGCATTTGAATTGGTCCAATGAGGATGACAAGCATCTTTGTCAACCATGTTAGGACGTAGGCTGACGGTGTTGAAAGGCGTTTCCAGTAAGCAGCACCAAGTGTCTTAGGGATGATTTCTGAAAAGAACAGAACAGCGAGAGTGAGGATGACAGAGGCGACAGTAAGTGCACTGTCTCCAAACTGTTTTGCAACCTCACTACCCACTCCCGCAGCCCCCATTGTATGCGCTACAGTATTGAGGGTCAAAATTGCCGTCAGTGGACGAACCGAATCGTCGTCCTTAAGGTACGACCACATTGCAGCAGTCCTTTTTCCATCCTTCTCAAGAACGGATACATAGGTTTGAGGAATTGATAGTACAACTGCTTCAAGAATGGAACATAAGAAAGAAACGCCAAGGGCGAGGGTAGAGTAGAAAATGAGCAAGGTGTAGTCAGCCATGGGGGTTCTAGGTCTCCTTTCCGAAGGGGGGGTAATTACACCCATGAGAGAAGGGTTATTCAAAATGACGGCTGTATTGAACTGCACTAATGCTGTTCAATTCCATGGGTGAACCTCAAGAAGCCTCGGCCTTTGGCTTAGACCGGGGAGTCAAATGAGTGGAGAATATGTTCTCATTTGTGTGGCATGGCCATACGCGAACGGACCGCTCCATTTGGGTCACGTTGCCGGTTGTTATCTCCCACCAGACATCCAATATCGTTTTGAACGGGCAAAAGGAAATCGAGTTTTAATGGTCTCGGGTTCCGACGAACACGGAACTCCAATTACGGTCTCAGCAGAACAAAAGGGAATATCCCCTCAAGAGGTGGTAGACGAATATCACGAAATAAACCGTCAAGCCCTCCTTGACCTTGGTTGCGCTTGGAGCCCTGAGATCGACCCGCGAGGTATCGAATACGGTGGGGCTCTGTTCAACCGAACAACTGACCCAAAGCATAAGACCATGGTCCAGCAGAATTTCTCAGCCCTCGAGAAGGCTGGTTTATTTGAACGAAAAACCATGGAGCAATATTACGAACTCAACGAAGATGGTTCTGGTCGTTTCCTACCGGACCGGTATGTAGAGGGCAACTGTCCAGCCTGTGGTGAGGATGGCGCTCGAGGCGACCAGTGTGACGCCTGTGGAGCAACCTATGAATCCGTTGAATTGAAGAACCCAATTTCAAAAATGAATCCAGATTCAAAGGTGGAAATTCGGGAAACAGACCATCTTTTTTACCGTCTCGACCTTTTTCAAGACGCCTTGACCGCTCACGCCGCAGAACGACAGTCTGTTTGGAAATCCAATGTTAAAGCCATGACAAAACAATGGCTGGACATGGGGTTACGGCCCAGGGCAGTTACCCGTGATCTTTCATGGGGGATACCCGTCCCTCTTGACGGCGAAGAATGGGGCGGAAAATGCGTTTATGTTTGGTTTGAAGCGGTTCAGGGTTACTCAACGTGCGCTCGAATTTGGTCGTCCGATGTTGCAGCTGGTAACGCTCATCCTGATGGGGCTGATGCTTGGAAGCGGTGGTGGTCTATTGCTGAGGACGGTACAGTTCCCCGACACCTCTATTTCCTCGGAAAGGATAACATCCCGTTCCACACGGTCATATGGCCTGCACTCATTTTGGGCCTAAATCACGCCGCGCATGGTAAAACATCAACCGACCCCATTGAAATGCCTGGTCCCGGCGACCTAGCCTTGGAAACGAATGTTCCAGCAATGGAATATTTGATGCTAGCAGGGGGTCAATTTTCTAAATCTCGAAAGCATGCTGTATGGCTCCCATCATTTTTGCAACGGTACGACCCGGACACACTTCGGTATTATCTCAGCATCAACATGCCGGAAAACCATGACACCGACTTCAATTGGCCGGACTTTGTTAAGAAAGTCAACTCCGAATTAATTGCGGCATACGGAAATTTTGTGCACAGAGTCCTTACTCTGGGCGCCCGTCTTCCCTCTGAAAGTGGCGCTTCACCGTTTTCCCCTCACGAGAACCACGAGTGTGTCCGTATGCACGAGGCTGAATTGGAACGTTCTCTCGAATCAATCACTGAATCACTAGAACGGCACCGATACAAAGAAGCTCTAAGGCAGATCATGACCGTTGCTCAATATGGAAATCAAATTCTTCAAGGAGCCGCACCATGGGAGCACCTCAAAGAACCTCAAGAGGGCCATGAGGAAAGTTTGGCTACACTGGCTTTTTGTTGGAAAATCGCTCGATTCTTATCCATCACAACCCAACCGTTCTTGCCCACATCGGCTCAGCGACTATGGGGAAACCTTGGCCTCCAAGGAAATGTTTCAGATGTTGACTGGAGTGAAGCAACGAATTGGTCAGCCGCTCTTGGATGGTTAACTGAAACTCCCGAACCCCTATTTGAACGCCTTGACTTGGATGAAATATTATCAGCGGAGCAAGGACTTGTAGAAGAACAACCTCCTCAAGATGATGCCGTCCACGGCGTCAAGGGTGGCAGAAAGAAGAAAAAAGGTGGTAAGAAAGTGAAAGAAGCAGAAGGAATAACATACCTCGATTTTGAATCGTTTATGAAGGTAGATTTGCGTACCGCCACCATAGTATCGGTTGAAGACCATCCAAACGCGGATCGGCTCTACGTCGTCAAAATCAACGACGGAAGTGAAGGGGGAAGAACCATTTGTGCTGGATTAAAAGAATACTACACTGCTGAAGAAATGGTCGGAAAATCCGTAGTTTTTGTTGCAAACCTGGAACCTCGGAAATTGAGAGGTGTTGCATCAGAGGGCATGATGTTGGCCGCTGACGACGGCGAAGGAAATGTGAAACTCATCACCATCGACGGTGACATGAAAGAAGGATCACAGGTTCGCTGATCAGTTCGACATGCGATGACGTACGGCCTCCATTACACTCCTGGAATGCAACTTGGTCTGTTGTTTGATGTCAGGCATCATCTCTCGCAAAGCCTCGCCCATATCTTCGGGCAACGATTGGAGATTAATTTCTACATTGAAGAGCGCCCCTTTTGCTGCTGCACTAGCTAAGAGTCCTGCTACCCCAACATCGGAGACAGCATTTGCATTCCCAAGAGTTGCTAGTTCCGTGAGTGCTTTGAGAAGTTCTAGAGCGACTTCTGCAGTTTCAAATGGAACTTTTGCTGCTTGTAATGTTCCGGTTTGAATTGCAACTTTTCTGTGATTTTTCTCCGAATCGGATTGTTTAGGCATTTTGAATGCAGCCATGACTTCATCGAAGGCATCACTGTCTTCTTTGGCGAGAACTCCGGAACGCGTCATAATTGGGATCGCTAAACTCTGGACATATTCGGCAGCAGGCCAACCCTCCGACCATTTATCGCTTCCAAGAGTGAGATCAGCCACCATACAGGCCAAAGATGCCGCTTGGCCTAAAGCAATAGCAGACGCCGTCCCACCGCCTGGCGTGGGTGATGATGATGCTAATGCTGCTAAAAATTCACGTTGTGTCATGTCCATCCAGTTCATACCATCATCTCCTTCTCAACAGCCCACTCAATAATTCCTTGAGATGGGTCAAAAGAATGCATACGATTCAAACCAAGACCTTCAATCGCTGCAGCCACTAAGGCCCTCTCCTCGGTTGCTTGTGGGTCGAAATATGCACCCGTTTCAAGCATTGCTTTGAGCGGGACTAAACCTACAATTTCACTACCTAACAAACGTGTATTATGGTCGTTAGCAATTGATTCACACGCTTTGAAAGCCATGTGAAGTGGACATTGCGAAACATCCCTCAAATTCATGGATACTTGAGAAATATTCATTTCTTCCAATGTTACTCCCATGCCCTGAACCATCGGCAACATTCCGTTGACCCGGACAGAGTTTCCTTGGGCGGTTTTGAGAAGTCTACCGCTTGTCCGCACAAGAGAACCTATTTTCTTTGAAACGGTCGCATCTTGTTCTTCAACATTCACGTTGTAAGCGACGAGAATGGGTCGTGCACCAACGGTGATTCCACCTGCTTGAGCAGCAACATCGTTCCATTCCCTTGAGCCGGCATCTGGATATTGTGTGAATTCCGAATGCCTGTTTTCCAATCCCGAAAGTCTTGCTTCCAACCCCTCATATTGGTCCTTCCTCAATCTCGATAGAAGCTCTCGCTCGGGATGTGTTGCTGCAGCACCATAGAGAAACATCGGTGCTCCGGTTCTCTCAGCAACATGAGCCACAACGTCCCGGGCCATCTGCGCACATTCATCCATTGAAACGCCACTCAATGGTACAAATGGACACACGTCAACGACGCCTAGTCTTGGATGTTCTCCTGTGTGTGTTCGCATGTCCAGCAGTTCAACGCTGCGTTCTATCAAAGCAATAGCGCCTTGTACCACTGGTTCGGGCTCTCCTGCGAGTGTGATAACGGTGCGGTTGTAATCTTGGTCAGGCTCTACTCCAAGCACATAACATCCTTCGATGATCCGTGCTGCATCAACAATAGCCTCGATGAGGTTCGCATCGCGACCTTCCGATATGTTGGGTACGCATTCGATCAATCGCTTGCCCATGCCTTCTTGGCGGGTCATAGGGCCTTTGAATGTTGTTTGTGAATAATTCATCAGGAATACAATGCTTCAGGTGAAGATTGGCCAGCGCCTTGTGTCTTTTTTCGGTCCAGTCGGCTAACTGCAGCAAGCATATCTGCATTGGTCACGGTTGACCTGTTGTCACGGATTGCAATCATTCCGGCTTCTACACAGGTTGCCTTGAGTTCAGCGCCGGAATAGCCCTGAGTCTTTTCTACAATCCTTTTCATTTGTATGCGCTGTGTATTCATGCCTTTGACATGAACTTCTAAAATAGCCTTCCTCGATTCATCATCGGGAAGTGGGATTTCAATCACGCGGTCAAAACGACCAGGGCGTAAGAGTGCGTCATCAAGAATATCCGGACGGTTTGTAGCGGCAATGATTTTCACATCGTTTAACGCATCGAACCCGTCCAATTCTGCGAGAAGTTGCATCAACGTTCTCTGAACTTCACGATCACCGCTTGTCGATCCGTCCAACCGCTTGGCACCGATCGCATCGATTTCATCTAAGAAAATTATACTCGGCGCCTTTTCTTTGGCGAGAGAAAACAATTCTCGAACCATGCGGCCACCTTCTCCGATATATTTCTGGGCGAGTTCACTACCAACCATTCGAATAAATGTTGCATCAGTATGGTTTGCAACTGCTTTTGCAAGGAGGGTCTTTCCACACCCTGGCGGGCCAACAAGAAGAACGCCTTTGGGCGGGACAATACCTACCTTCTCAAACAATTCAGGCTTGATCAAAGGAAGTTCAATGGCTTCTCTTACCGACTCCACTTGTTCTGAAAGCCCAGCGACTTCGTCGTATGTAATATCGGGTTTATCAACCATCTCAGCACCACTCACCATCGGGTCCCATGCTTCATGAAGAACTTCAATGACCGAAAGACTGTCTTGGTTGAGAGCCACTCGCGTTCCAGGTTTGAGTTTATCTGGGTCGAGGCGTTGGTTGAGGGAAACCTGGAATACCGTGCCGTTGGATGAACGGACAATGGCTCGTTCATGGTCCAGAACGTCTTGAAGGTGGCCGATGATATGCGGCGGCATTTTGAGAAGATTGACGTTTTCATCTAAGCGTTCAACTTTCTTTCGGAGTGTGCGCACCTCGGATTCCAGCGACGTGCGCTCGTTAATCAATTGTTGAGATTCGTCTCTCAATTTTGCGTAAGCTTCCTCCAACTCACGGATGTCATCATCCTGAGAAGTTGGCATGCTTCTGTCGTTCCTATCAACATCAGTACCCATGTGATTCAGTATTATCCAATTGCCCACACTGTATGAACTCAGCGATTGTATTTTGCGAAAACAGCCTTGTCAAAGGGTTCAAAGGTTGTCGCCATCGGTAAGTACACGAGGAGGAATTGCATTGGGTGATTGTGAACTTTGCGGGGCGATGAAAGTAAGCGTGAGAAGCGTGAAAACCGGTAAAACGGAAGTCACGGCTTGTGCCCGATGCGTGGATAAAATGAATTTGATTCCAAAAACGGTTGCCCCAGGTCTTGCAAAGGCTCGGTCAATGGCATCCACTCCTCGACCTTCAACTCCACGCAAGAAAAACGATCTGATGTCACGGGGTGAAAAAGAACTCGCTGAAGACTTTGGAAAACGGATTTCAGTAGCGCGAAAGAAGATGAATCTTTCCCACCAACAACTCGGTAAAAAGATGGCTGAGACGGTCAATGTCATCAAAGCAGCAGAGTCAGGGAAACGCCCTACGGACTCATTGATTCGGAAGTTTGAACGCATTCTTAACATCACCTTGATGGTTGAACATTCGTCAACGGAAACCCGTAGATTGGACTCTGGGCCGTCCCGTGGGATGACCTTCGGCGATTATTTCAACGATGTTCGGTGAACCCGATGGATTCAATACCGGTCCATGCAATATGGCTCGCCCAAGATGATCCGAAAAAAAACACTGCCGTGCTTGCAGGAAAACGAGGCAATCTACGCCTCCATAAGAATTTGAGAACGCTACCAAAACGCGGTTTTATTCTTGAGCCTTTGTGCGGGAAGGTATTCGGCCCTGAAGACCATCATGTTCTGTTAGAACAACACGGAGCAATCGTTGGACTTGATTGCAGTTGGGCTCATATTGAGTCAAGTGTTGAACAAGTCATGAGGAAAACGAGATTGCAACCTCGAATGCTCCCGTTACTATTGGCTGCGAACCCTGTTAACTGGGGGAAACCGGGTCGACTGACTACCGCTGAAGCCTTAGCAACCATTCTCTACCTCATAGGGCGAAAAGAACAAGCGAGGGAGGTTCTAGGTGCATTCCGCTGGGGTGAACGGTTCTTCCAACTCAATCAAGAACCACTTGATGCATATGCCGATGCTACAACAAGCGAGGAACTTGTGGCCGTTCAGTTTGAATTCTTTGACGTAGATATAGATCCTTCAAAGGAGGAATGAACATCGAAGACACGCCCCACTTCATCCTTCATCGCTGGGAACATGGGCAATTTAGATTGGTAAAGGAGTACCTTGGTGACGAATCACTTGTTCACCTTTGCCTCAACGGTGAAAAAATCACCACTCTACTCGCTTCCAAGCATGACTTGGAAGAATTGATCTGCGGCCACTTCCATACAGAATACTCCCTCGACCTCCCCTCCAAAAAGCCAGCCATCACCATCAGCGAAGATTCCGGCGGGGTCAGAGTTGACCTCTTGGACGGAAGCCTGAATCTCATTTCCAAGCGTAGCCGACCCGTTGTCAGTTCATGCGGAGCATGCGATCAGGATGAACTCTCAGAATTGGTCGATAGCACACCCATTGTAGCACCTCCTTCAGAATACTATTCTATGGACGAACTCGTTAAACACCTAGAAAAGATGAAATCACAGCAAACTGAATTTTCAAAAACTGGAGGGGTCCATGGCGCAGGTCTACTGTTCTCCGACGGTACGTTTGATGTGTTGGAAGACATTGGCCGACACAATGCCGTTGACAAAGTTATTGGAGCAACATATCTCAAGGGTATGAATCAACAGGTTCGGGCTCTGTTTCTATCCGGCCGTTGTGGATGGGATATTGTTGCAAAGGCTGCAAAATCAAACATACCCGTCATCGTGTCGGTAGGCGCAGCATCATCTCTTGCAGCCCAGACAGCCCGTGCTGCAAACATCACGCTGGTAACCTTCGTTCGCAATGGAAAATCAGTCATAATAGGGCCTGTTGATGGTAGATTCCATACAAAGGATTGAGAAGGGAAGTCATCTCGGTTGGACCGAGGTATGTCAATGGAACGTCACGTAACATCACGAACACCTGATGACACCAATGCTCTTCGATTGAAAAAGCCTAAGACCAAAGCTGCAGGCATTCCTGCTGTACTCTCGTCAGCCAAGCATGGCCTTGCTAAAATGGGCTTAGCAAAAACCATCAAAAATCTAACGATGGTCAACCAAAAAGAAGGGTTTGATTGCCCAGGTTGCGCATGGCCAGACCCCGAACACAGAACAACGTTCGAATTTTGTGAAAACGGTGCTAAAGCAGTAGCTGACGAAGCAATGAAAGCCCATGTTACGCCTCATTTCTTTTCCAAGCACTCGGTATCCGAACTCTCACAGTTGAGCGATTATGAACTGAATCGTAAAGGTCGAATTTCCCACCCTGTTATCCTTGAAAAGGGGGCATTGCATTACACCAAGATCTCTTGGAAGGACGCCTTTAGTCGGATTTCCGATCATTTGAAATCGATTTCCGACCCCAACAGGACTGCATTCTACACGTCCGGTAGAACCAGCAATGAAGCTGCATTCCTCTACCAAGCCTTTGTTCGCGCCTACGGTACAAACAATCTTCCGGATTGCTCAAACATGTGCCATGAATCAAGCGGAAAAGGACTCGGCCAAACCATTGGCATCGGAAAGGGCACAGTAACTTTGGATGATTTTAATCACGCCGATGTGATCATGGTCATTGGTCAAAACCCTGGAACCAACCATCCACGCATGCTAACTGCACTAAGGGATGCAAAGCACAAGGGCGCCAAAATAATTCACGTAAATCCGTTGCCAGAGGCTGGATTGATGCAATTCAAACACCCTCAAGACTACATGAAAGGAGACCTGAAATCAACCACATTGGCTGATTTGCATCTCGGGGTTAGAATCGGTGGAGATGCAGCATTGATCAAGGGCCTCATCAAAGTTCAGGTTGATCGACAAGCCATTGACCAAGAATTTGTTACTTCCAAAACCACCGGCATGGATGAAATGATCTCCAAAGCAGCATCCACCTCTTGGAAACAAATTACAAAGGATTCAGGCCTTTCCAAGAGCGATATTCAAGTCGCTGGCAGAATGTTGGCCAACTCCAAGGCCACCATTGCATGTTGGGCCATGGGATTGACCCAGCACAGAAACGGTGTAGCAGTCATCCAAGAAATTGTTAATTTGCTCTTGCTCGGTGGGCATGTCGGGAAAAAAGGAGCGGGCTTTTGCCCCGTCAGGGGCCATTCCAACGTCCAAGGTGACCGAACTGTCGGTATATGGGAGGCGCCTACCGATGCCTTCCTCGACCGTCTACAGGAAGGTCTAGGCTTTGAAGTTCCAAGGGAGCATGGTCATGACGTTGTCAACGCCATTGACGCTATGGTTCGGAGCGATATTGATTTCTTCTTTTGCATGGGTGGGAACTTCCTTTCAGCCACGCCGGATACCGACGTCACCGCTCGTGGATTATCCAAAATCCCACTTACCGTACAGGTTTCAACAAAACTCAACCGCTCCCACCTGGTTACTGGAGAAACCGCCATCATTCTACCATGCCTTGGCAGGACGGAATTGGACGTTCAAGGTGGCGTCAAGCAATTTGTCACCGTTGAGAATTCAATGGGAGTTGTTCATCGCTCTCAAGGAGGACTTCAACCCGCCTCGACTTCACTAAGGAGCGAACCATGGATCGTAGCCGAATTGGCGGAATCGACCCTGGGTATTGAACATCTTGAGTGGAGAGTTCTTGGTCAAGACTACAGCAAGATCCGAGATCTTATGGAACAATCACTCTTTGGCTTTGACCAATACAACGAGCGCGTCAATAGCCCTAATGGATTTGAATTACCCAATCCTCCAAGAGACTCACAATCGTTCTCAACGCAGGATGGAAAAGCACATTTCACCGCACACGACCTCCCCAACCTTGAGGTGGATGACGACCAATACGTGATGATGACCCTTCGCAGTCATGACCAATACAACACAACCATCTATGGATTATCGGACCGTTATCGCGGAGTTAAAGGCAACCGGCGTGTGGTATTTATGAACGCTACCGACATGGTAGAACGGGGTTGGAAGGCACGTACAAAAGTGAACATAACGAGCCATTTCAAAGGTGAGAAGCGACATTCAGAAAACTGGCTCATTGTACCTTATGATATTCCGTCGGGTAACATCGCGACATACTTCCCCGAGGCCAACAGCCTGGTTCCACTGCATTCGACGGCTGAGCAATCAAACACCCCCACATCAAAGTGGATCGTTTGTTCAATGTCAACCTCCGATACCATTCGTGGCGAGGAGGAGTGACCCTTGTCAGGAAAATCCTACATTGAACTTGTTTCAAGGAACAAAGATTTCCGACACCTATGGATTGCTGCAGTCATTTCCATGCTCGGTGAATGGTTCAACACCATCGCTCTATTTTTTCTCATTCTTGAGTACACTGGGAGTGAGTTTCTACTCGGTGTTTTGTTTACGGTACGCATGCTAAGTTTTGCGCTCCTGCAACCGATTATTGGGCTCCTTGCGGACCGATTTAACCGAAAAACGCTCATGGTAGTTTCAAACTTAGCACAGAGTGTGCTTGCATTGGGATTTTTGTTGGTTGATGGGCCAGAGGATATGGTTTGGATGCTTGGTCTCTCTGGAGTAATGATGATGCTTCATGGAAGTTACATGACTGCAGAAAGAGCAGCGCTGCCGAATGTGGTCGATGAAGCGGACCTCGCCACTGCCAATGCCCTTGATGCTGCATCTTGGTCCACTGCATTGTGTATCGGCGCTATGCTCGGCGGGGTTGTCGTATCGGTTTGGGGCGTTGATGCAGCCTTCATCATTGATTCGATCACATTCCTCATTGGGACGCTGTTTTTGATTAACCTGAAACTTCCACAAGAGCGAGATATTGACATGGATGGCCCTCTTTTCTCAACCGCGTTTAGGAACATTGTCAAAGGTTGGAAACGCATACGTAGCGAGCCTCGATTGTTTAGGATTGTATTTGCAAAAGCGTCCTGGAACATCGCAGGAGGAGGATTAGCTGGTGTTTTCTTGGTCCTGATGGGGGCTGACATTACTGGATTCGGTGCCGCATTTGGTTTTGGCCTGTTCTTCTTTGCCCGTGGATTAGGAACTGGCCTCGGCCCTATTTTGGCTCGAAACGTATTCACAAATCCAAATCGTTGGCCATCCCTCGTCGGTCAATTAATCGTGGGTTCTGGATTCTTTTACCTGCTCGTAGGGATGACGCTCGACATCAACCTATGGTTGACCGTCATCCTTGTCGTTATCGCACACAGCGCAAGTGGTGCAAACTGGGTTCTGTCTACCATTTTGACACAACAATGGGTGGAAGATGAAATTCGAGGTAGGGTATTTTCCACGGACATGTTGATCTTGTCCCTCGCATTCTCAGCATCTACCAGCGTCGCAGGTTATCTGATGGAGTACACTGACCTGTCAATTCAAAACGGTCTGATTATCTTCGCCGGTTTGATGATGGCCTCAGGTATAGTGTTTACCTTATGGGATACAAGCGACTCGCCAAATCATGACTCAGTAGCCTGAATGCACAGTTCGTGGGTGCAAACAGGTGGCGTGAAATACCGTCGTTCATCAGGAGAGAACGTATCCAACTGAAGGGTTGAGGACGCTCCTTCTTGAATGAACACGATTGAACTTGTGCTGGCCGGAAGGTAATCTTCTCCATTTGCTAGCAGAGAGATACGGATCCGATGTCCTTCTTCAATTTCAGCATCCAAAGGCATGAATTCCATTTTGGCGTTGATCGTTTCAACGACAGGGACCCACGTTTGAATTTCATCGCCTCCAGCATGATAACGCAAATCCATAATAGCGTGCCCAATGTGTATGCAATTATCCTCTTGATTGCAATCTTCCAACAACGCATACAATTGCCCACCCAGTGTTGCAGTGGTCACGTCAACATGGAGCCGGGGTACGCCCGCAAGATAGAGGGTACTGTTCAGAGGTTGTGATTCCCAAACCGGTCCGGAAAACAATCCCGGCGTGACGGTGGTTGACCCACCAACGTTCTCCATGACTCCTCCTAAATCCCATTCGAGGGTTGAAATATCAGCGGGAGGATATCGGTCTTCAAGCCTCCATGAACCTTGATTTGATTGAATTTCGACCCATAGCCCAGGTTGGTCACCCACACCCCTAAGATAGAAATCAAACCATTCCAGGAGGTCCTGCATCCAATCATACCTCACCATTTCAGGGAACGCTTCCCCACCGCGACCACCTAAATCTGACCTGTCATCAAGTTGAACGGGACGGTCTGGATAATCATGATCCCACTGCCCAAAGAGGCCTTTTGCATCAATACCTGCATCCTTGAGGGCGTTGATGGTTGGAACGGCCATGTGTGGGTCAACGTTCCAATCGTGCATGCCTTGGATGAGGTATACGCTTCCTGTATAATGTTGGAGAACCCTATCGAGGAAATATCGTTCAGCCCAGTATTCTCCCGCCACCTCGGACCCAAAGAGATATGCGGACACTCCTGTCCCCGGCCCGATGAGATAATCGGGGCATATGTTTTGATAATCTTCCTCATCACCATCGATTCCGTACGAACCATAAACGCCGTTGTGCATGATTGGAGCTCTCGCTTCTGCAGAGCCGTTTCTCCACATGAGTTCTTTCACACCGATCAATCCAGAAATGGGAACAATGGTCTTCAGGTAATCGTGTTCCGACCCGAACATAGCGGCTTGCCAGGGCGTGCTGCCGTCGTATGATTTACCGATCATACCAACCGCTCCATTGGACCACGTTTGCTCACCTAGCCAACGAACAGCCGCATCATTGCCGAGTTGTTCGGCATTGCCCATCAAATCCATACAATGATTGGAACGCCCTGTTCCGGATACAGATACTTGGGCGAAGGCATATCCGTGAGGAAGGAGTTGGTCAATGATCATCTGCCCTAGCCAAGTCCCGGGAACCTCAATTGTAGGAGTTTCAACGCTTTGCTCTTGGAAGTATGGGCCGAATTCAGCAATCACGGGGACCAAAGTGCCTTCTGGGACATTAGGGCGCCATACAGCGAGGCTAATGAGTCCGTTAGGAGCAGCCCCCCCTTCTTCTATTGGCATGATGTATTCAACAAAATGATGGGTTGAATTCCATTCATTGTCGGTTGAAAGGACGGTGTATGGTCCGGTTTCAATGGCGATTCCAAAATCTCCTGAGGTTTCAAAATCAAGCATTTCCCGTTCCCAAACAGGGACGCGCCCGTTGTATGCCGGCTCCTCATCGACCAAGCCCTCCATGACGGTATCGACAAAAAGGGCACCAGCGAAGAGAAAGGCAAGGGAAATGGCGATGGTTGCTCCAAAAACCAAATTGAATTCACGCTTGACGTTTACAGCAGCGACATCCTTATCTTTACCCTCCAGAAAACCGCCTCTGTTTGAACGGAATCACTAGGGATTTTTGAGGTTGCCGTGTTGCAGATTGAACGAAGATGAGGAACAATGCTCAAAGACAACCAGTTAGACCCCTCACCATGGACTCGCAGTGGGGCGCACTTCGAAAGCATATTGGAGAAGGAATTCTCCCCACACTCCCACAGCCCAAGGCCGTTGATCCTGCTGTGGACCATGCGCCCTCGAGGAGACAAGTTCTATCCAGGCGAGAAAAGAAATTGGCCTTGCGTAATGCACTACGTTATTTTGACAAACGCCACCACGCTGAGTTAGCTGCTGAGTTTCTAGCAGAGTTGAACGGATTCGGCCGAATTGTCATGAACCGATTCCGACCCACTGAATACGAAATGAAAGCGTACCCCATCGATGCGTATCCCGCACAATGTCAGGAAGCGGCCTCAATTATGTTGATGATACAGAACAATTTAGATCCCGCAGTGGCTCAATTCCCCCATGAACTCATCACTTACGGTGGGAATGGTTCGGTCTTCCAAAATTGGGCACAATATCGTCTTGTAATGAAATTCCTCTGTCAAATGACACGAGAACAAACACTTGTCATGTATTCAGGCCACCCACTCGGCTTGTTTCCGTCCTCCCCTTCTGCTCCACGTGTAGTGGTCACCAATGGCATGGTCATTCCTAACCATTCATCACCAGATGAGTATGAAAAGATGAATGCGATGGGTGTGAGTCAGTACGGTCAAATGACCGCTGGCTCATACATGTACATCGGCCCACAAGGTATTGTCCATGGGACAACAATCACTCTTCTCAATGCTGCAAGGATGCATCTGGGTTTATCTGCCTCAGAAGGCCTTGGGGGCGTGACGTTCATCACAAGCGGATTGGGCGGCATGTCCGGTGCACAAGCCAAGGCGGCAACCATTGCAGGCGCAGCATGTATCGTGGCAGAAACGAAGGAACATGCAGCACGAAAGCGCCACTCACAGGGCTGGCTGACAGACGTTACCGATAGCATTGATGAGGCCATTGATTTGATGGTATCTGCAGCATCGATGAAAGTGGCGATTTCGGTGGGCCTTATCGGAAACATCGTAGAATTATGGGAGCGATGCATAGAACGTGACATTCGAGTTGACCTCGGCAGTGACCAAACCAGCCTTCACAACCCGTTCCAAGGGGGATATTACCCCGCAGATTTCACCTATGAAGAAAGCACGAATATGCTTTCCGAACGCCCGGAAGAATTCGTAAGCGAAGTTAAAAAGACCCTCCGGCGTCATGCAAACGCCATCAATACGCTTAGCGAAAATGGGATGTATTTCTGGGATTATGGAAATGCATTCTTGCTTGAGGCGTCCCGCGCTGGAGCAGATGTAATGGATGAAGACGGTGGATTCCGATATCCATCGTACGTTGAAGATATCATGGGGCCAATTTGCTTTGATTATGGATTT
>Ga0206125_10002397_pt1 | contig 19907 bp, 11 predicted proteins | sample Helgoland_Spring_4_FD_148598 | JGI IMG/M metagenome (GOLD analysis project Ga0206125, IMG submission 148598) | Pelagic subsurface seawater microbial communities from Kabeltonne, Helgoland, North Sea - Helgoland_Spring_Bloom_20160331_1 | ecosystem: Environmental > Aquatic > Marine > Epipelagic ... | reverse complement strand
ACGGGGGGGCTCAAACGCGTCCCAGCCGTAAGTCCGCGCGTTAGCTCCACACCGCCGCCGCGCTATCACGTCATAACGATCAACCCAATCGGCATGAGCGTGTTGGCGGGGTGTCGGGTTGGGTGGAGTGGGGCTAACGCGTGACGGATGGGGTGTGCGTTTAGACGATCCGACACGGTCATCGCGCCCATGAAACGCAAGAATTGGCCGTGACGCCGCCCTTTGTCGCGATCCGTAGCCGAAATAGCGCTGCCACTAGCGTTCCGGCGACACGGGGAGCTCCGACGCTTCGTCCGCTGCCTGTCAGTCCGCGCGCTAGCTCTGCACCGCCGCCACGTCACAACGACGAACCCGAGCGGCATGACAGGTTGTGCGCTGTGCAGGGGTGGCCGGCGCGGGGCTAGTGCGTGAGGCTAGGTCGGTTGGGATAGCTCAGTTTCTGGAAAATGATCGGAATGACGCCGCTTGAAACCGAAGCCAATCCCAACATTCAGGTTGGACTACTTCTATGAGGCAGGCCAGCCTTGGGTCTGGCTTCGTTCAAGGAAGCTTTGGACCTTCGGCGGGACGTCTTTTATCGGCACAGTGGGGGATGGTGCTGCAAGCAGCTGCGGTTCATCCGTGGCTTTGAATTGCGCCAAAAGCGGATCCGGCTCTTCGGCAGCGGCTAAACAATCTCAACGCCCGTTGCAGCAGCTTGGACCGAAAACTTAGTTGTATCGGTAGTGCCCTCAACTTTGAGGTCAATCATCCCTTGATTGGCGGTAATGCGAACGCCACCCGCTGTCGCGGCGATCGTAACACCACCTTCGTCGGAGGTTGCCGTCGTCGATGAGATGCTTTCCAAAACCAATCTGTCTTCTGAGTTGGGATCAAAGTTCTGTATCAAAACAGGACTTGCTGTACCGGGGGTATAGACATTGCCTTGAAACGTTATGGTGTCGATCGAAGTGTCTGAACCAAGATCGACGGTCGCTGAACCGCTGCTAGCGAACATATCGCCAAAACTAATCGTATCCTCACCCGTTCCACCCGTGTACTGAATCAAGCCACCACTGCCTGCAGCCAAGTCTCCCAAAGACAGCGTGTTGGAACCATTGCCCATCGTAAAGGTTGCGGCACCACCGGCTCCTCCGACCGACATCCCGAGCGTCACCGTGTCGTTTCCGGAGCCACCAGTGTAGCCAAACACCCCACTGTAATACCCTACTGAAGATCCTGCAGAGAAGGTGTTGGTGCCATCGCCCAGGTCAAAACTGGCCTGACCGTTTGGGGATACAGCGAGGTAACTGCCGAATTCGATATCATCTAATCCAGCACCGCCTGTGTATATGACCTGCCCACCCTGCGCTGCATTATCCCCGCCCCTTAAATAATTTCGGCCATTGCCCAGAGTGATTGTCGCAACGCTGCCAGAACCCGAGCCAAGATAGGATAGCGGATCAGTCGCGGTCAGAGAGGCCGCTGAAAAACCGATGAAGTCGTCGATAATGTTTTTACCGATGATGCTCACGGTTGCCGAGTCAGCGACGTCGTTATCACCCACCACACTGGAACCACCAGGGGCCACAATATTGGCTTCTAGGAGGGTGGATTGCCCTGGTCCGTAGCCATGTACAATGAATTGGCCCTGTTCAAAACTGGAATCACGAACCAGGTATGCGCCGATAGTGTAATAGTATAATAGGTCGTAGCTGAAAGGGACGGTAATGATGTCGTTATCCGTCACATCGAAATTATAAATGTCGACGACGCTTCCTTGAACATTCGCTACCTGCCCGAGAAATTCGACTCGATCATCTACAGTATCGAGACCCAGATCGATACTGGCCTGGCCTCGCCACCCCGCCAAATTGTCGCCAAACGACAGTTGGTCAATTCCGGTACCACCTGTGTAGATCAGGCGGCCATAATCAGACGCTGCATTCTCTCCAACATTGAGATAATTGTCTCCATTACCCAACGTTATGGTCGCAACATTCCCGCTCCCCTTGCCGAGGTTGGAGAGGGGGCTTGCCTCGGCACTAGCTGAAGCCGCTGTGAACCCAACAAAATCGGCTAAATCCTCAGCATCAGCACCAATGAACACAGTGGCATTGTCGTCAACATCAGCATCCGTCCAGAGTTCCGGGGCGTTTGTAACGGTGACAGAGACGGCTCGCATGACGGTCTCCCCAGTGGTGGCTGTCGCCCGCACGTCGACCTCGTAGATGTTGTCTTCGAAAACACCGCCAGCGTCTGCAGGGATTTCATAGTCAGGTGGTGACTTGAAGTTCAGCACACCGGAGTTGGGATCCAGATCAAACAGCCCTGCGTCTTTACCGGAAACCAAACTAAAGGCGATCGATGACGCATCCTGATCGCTGGCAGCTACTGTGTACGCTGCACCTGAGGTGTTTTCTACCAGCGTGCCCGTACCGGTGCCAGTGAACGTCACATTCGCATCGGTCACAGTAATAGAGACCACTTGAGTTGCGGTTGCCCCATTAGGATCCTCAGCAACGACCTCCACTTCATAGATATTGTCTCCGGGAAGCCCTGCGAAATCGCGGGGCACCTCAAAATCTGGTGCTGACTTAAAATTTAGGGTTCCTGTTTTCTCATCAATTTCAAATAATGAGCCATCTCGATACAGTCTGCGGCTGTAAGTAAGAAGCTCCCCGTCAGGATCTATAGCTGGCTGCGTCAAGACAAATTTTGTATTTTCTGCAATTGAGTAACTGGCAAATTTTCCTTTGTTAAATTTTGGAACTTCAGTATAAATTATTGCGTTTTGAATTATGCTCGGATGATAATTACTTTGAAGAATAATACTATTCCAGTCGTCTGCATTCTTATAACCTGGAAAATCAATTGAATATGAAGAGACATATTGGTGCTGAGGAGTATCACCGCTAATAAATATTTTATCATGGTATGGATTAAAGTTTTTTAAATACCAAGGCATCTCTCCTGCGCCAAAGGTAAAGCTATCATTAAGATATAATGAATCAACAACATCATCTAAACCAAAATCTACCCGTCGCCATAAATATGCATTTATGTATGCATTTGCTCCAAACCAGTATCCTCCAGATTTAACTGTATCTTGTCCGCTTCCTCCCTTATATTCAAAATCAAAACCCTGGCTAATACCCAAGTCTAATTCAAAGTAGTTCTCTCCGTTGCCAACATTGAAAATCCTGTTCGCAAGCTCAAAACGATCATTTCCCTTGCTGGTATAAATAAAGTCTCTATCCTCTCCTCCATTGTAAAAATGCCTATCATAAATATCGGAAGTTGTTGAATAATGAGTGTAATTTTCTCCATCTGAAAGATTTAATGTGACACTTCCACCTCTTAAAAATGGTACCCACCCTGTTACTGAAGCATAATCAATTCCATTTCCTCCGTTTAAAGTAAAACCTGGTGTATCTTGTGCAGAAAAATTATTTGATACGTGGGATTGCTTGAAAAAATAGCCGTCTCTAGTTAAGTTTGTTCTAAAAGGATCATGGTCAAGTATTGAATAGTCGTGTGGAGGGGATATTTGAATATTGAATGCTTTAGAGAACGATTTCCCACCTTCATCGGTGGCTTTTACTGTAAAGTCGTAGGTGGTGCCAGCAACAGGTGATGACTTCAACGATAGCCGCCCCGTAGATGGGTCGACATCGAGCAAACCGTGGTCACTGTCTGGCAAGGTCAGCAATTCGTACTTAAAGTTTGGATCTGCTGTTTCTTCGTCTTTGGTCGTCAGCCAACCAATGGTCAGTGAAGTATCGGTAACTGGATTTACGCTCTTGGCCAGACGGATATCCAGCGGCGCTGCGTTGCCGGCTGCGTCATCAACTTTGGTTGGATCCGTTAATTCAATTGACCCACCTGTCTCAGCGGCGTCTTCAACCTGATCTTGAAGCACTTGTAGCAGTCCAAAAATGTCGGCGGTGCTTTGGTCGCTTAGATCGGTATTTGTGATCGCCGCCACGGCATCATTCACGTTTTCGATTGCGGTCGTGGTTTCTCCAACAACCGCGCTCAATTTTGCCGTGTCGATGCCCGTTAGGCTATTGGCCTGTGCGGTGAAGACGGTCTGCATGGATGCCAGATCACTTGAATCCGTGAGGTCGAGAATAGTTCCGCCAGACTGCTTGGACTGCAGAGTACTACTCAGAGCTGCAACAGCAGCTGCGAAAGCCTCATCCGGATCCGCACCCGCTCCCTCGGCTGCAGCAGAAAACGCACCAAGGGCGGTGGTTACTTGGACAGCGAGCTTTTCAACCGCGAGCGCATCAGCAGCATTCGCTCCAGCGGCAAACGGATTGAACGTCAGCGGATCGATATTTGCAGGCAGGCCGAGCGACGCCTTGAGTTGGTCAGCATCCAGGCCACTTTCTTCCATCAGCGTCGTAAGCGGTGTGATCACGCTTGCTCCTGCTGGCGCCCTGAACGTCATGCCTGCCAAGGTCGTGCCCGAGGCCGTATCGATTGTGGCATCGGTTGTTACGGCAACTAAAGGACCCTCTGGCGAGTCTGCCGGGAAGCTGAAGTTCCCCGATGCGTCGGTTGTCGTGCTGGGCTCATCTGGGTCATGTACGCCATTGGCGTTTGTGTCGATAAACACAAAAGCGTTGGATAACGGGCCTTTAGTCAGGGTGCCGCTCAGCGGCGAGGGCGAAGAAGGCACGTCTTCATCATTCGATGGCTCATCAACCGTCGCAGCCCCGCCAGACAAAAGGCTCAGAAGGGCGCCGAGCCCGGATATCAAACCGGCACCACCGATCAAAGTGCCACTGATGCCGTCAGCTGCGTCCGGCGCTGCCTCTGTCGACTGAGCGATTTCGTAAGTCTGCAGATCCACCTTTTCGAACAGATGCAGCGCAGGTCCCTCACCCGACCATAGCGGCTGGTTTGAGCTGACTTCCACGATAGCTCCATCAGGGCCGCGAACGGGCTTGACCTCGGTGAGTAGCTCAGTGCGCAGGGAGCCCATAACCGGCAGCTTCGCCATGGCGTTCTGAGCCAGCTCATCAACGATCAGCAGCAAGCCGCTATCGAGCACTAGGTACTGGTCTTCGATCAGGCTCAGCTGTTCACCGCTCTCAAGCGAAAACACCAAAGTCCCATCATCGTTGATCCGGTAGTGATCGGGCAATAACAGCGTAGGCAGGGTCCGCGGCGCTTCTGCATCTGCTGCCTTGGCCAATTCGGCCATCCCCAGTGCGCCGGCGGACAGACCAAGGGTTGCACTTCGACCCTTTAGATTTGTTCTTGCCCCGGATATTTTAGTGAGTGGAAACTTGTTCATCTCGTCAGTTCCTTATCGGCAACAATATTGAATTCACGCAAAATGATTTCCAAATATATTTATATATCAATATGTCAGACTATGAGGGCACGCTTAAGGGATCAGGAGTCCCGGGGGCGCATAAGGCAGATTCTTGCGAAAAAAACGGTGGATAACGTGTCTAAATTGGCCCTGGAGCACCCTCGAAAAAGTCATCCATGTTTTGTGGCTCCTGAGAGAAGGAGCAGGACGATGGCTAAACGAGCCGAGCCAGAAGAGATCATTGCAAAACTGAGAGAAGTGGAGGTGCGACTGAGCCAAGGCGAGAGCGTTGGCATGGCGGCTAAGTCGATCGAAAACTTTAATCAGTCAGCCCGTGAAATCACGCGCCAGCCCCACTGCGACCGAGCCAACAAACCGATCAGCATGATCGTGGCTGCAGTGCCTTGGAGTGGTTGGTGCGAGGCTAGCGCGCGATGGGTGGGTTCGCTCATTTGTGGCCCCGTTTTACCTTTCCGGACACGCCGGACGCCTATTTCCATTGTCGTTTTTGATAAGCACAACTTGTCTCTAAGACCCCAATCTCAAAAATCCGCGTACACAGAGGCGTCCACGGCGTCCACGGCGCTGCGCCATAGCGGCTGCCCCCGGTGTTTTGCGAGACGGGGGGGCTCCGACGTGTCCGCAACGATAAGTTCGCGCGTTAGCTCGGCGCGGTCGCCACGTCACATCATCATACCGAGCAACATGAGCGCTTTAGCTGGGCGTCGAGACGGTCGACGTCGGAGCAAACGCGCGAGGTGTTGTCTCAAGCAATCGCTGCACCCCGACAGACGCGATCGACATGGCCGTGACGGCGCTGTGTCGGGGTGGTCGGAGCCGGGCTAATGCGCGGGGTGTCGTCTCACACGATAGCCCACCCCGACCAACACCAGCGATATGGCCGTGACGGCGCTGTGTCGAGGTGGGCGGAGCGGGGCTATCGCGGTGGGGTGTCGCTTCGTCCGTGGATGCGGTGGACGTGAGCGATAAAGGCACCATGGCGCTTTGTGTCAGCGCTGCATCGCTCAAGCTGACCGGAACCCAAATAAAGCTGCCCCGTGTATTTTTGATGCCGGGGGGGGTATCGGGGAGTTTGCTGCGGAAGTGACCGGTCAACGCGAATGCAAATGTACACAGAAATGTACACTAATTATCATGCTGACATCTAATGCATTGATAATAAATGTTTTTCTGAAGTGCAATGGTGCTGGCTGCAGGAGTCGAACCCGCGGCCTGATGATTACAAATCAACTGCTCTACCAACTGAGCTAAGCCAGCACTCGCGGCCCTTGTATCGCTAACCCTAAGGCCGCATCAAGTGTTTATCGTAAGGGGAATGCAGGGCTGCGAAATTCGAAGTCCTGCGCCCGTTTCAGAAAATGCGCGCAACCGGGTTTATGGAAAATAGCGCTTGATCACGCGCTCGACGGTTAAGCCCTGTACGATCACCGAAAAGAGAACCACGCAGTACGTGACCAGCAACAGAATGCCGCGCTCTGGGCTATCGGGGAGTGATAGGGCCAGCGCCACGGATATGCCGCCGCGGATGCCCGCCCATGTCAGAATGGGCACCGTCCCCCGGCTGACCTCACTGCGTAACGCCCGAATTTGCATGGGCAGGAAAATGGCGCAGAAGCGTGCGGCAACCGACAGAACGATCACCACCAGAATCAAGATCGCCGAGTGCGCCAACGAGACGCCGCTGCCGGTATTTTGCAGGATGAAGACGACCTCAAGGCCGATCAGCATGAACAGCACGGAGTTCAGGATTTCGTCGATCAGCTCCCAAAACTTTTCCAAGTGGTCTCGCGTCTTTTGAGACATGGCCAGCGCCGTCCCCTGATTGCCGATCAGCAAGCCAGCAATCACCATCGCGATCGGGCCAGAAAAATGCATGTGCAGCGCAATGGAGTAGGCACCGGTGACCAGCGCCAATGTGATGAGCACTTCGAGTACGTAGTCATCGATGCGCCGCATGACCCAAAACGCGAGCAGGCCACCGACCAGGCCGAGGATTGCCCCGCCCCCCGCTTCCCAAACAAAGAGCCACAGCCCGGAGAGGAAGGTGATGGATGATTTGCCGCCATGACCGTCGTCGGCGCCATGGCCGGTGGCCGTGGTAAAGGCGAGCGCGACCACGATACTGAACAAAACCACAGCCACGCCGTCATTAAACAGGCTCTCACCCGCGATTTTGGCTTTCAGATGAGGGGGTACTTTGAGGGTTTTCAGCAGCCCCAGAACCGCCACCGGATCCGTCGGCGATACGATCACGCCCAGCACGAGGCATATGACAAAGGGAATGGTCAGGCCGAGCGCGGTTGCGACGAGGAAAAAGCCGCCACCAATGATGAAAGAGGACAGCATCACGCCAAAACTCGCGAGGATCAAAATCGTCCATTTGCGCGAGAGCAATTGACCCAGATCCACATGCAGCGCGCCGGCAAACAGCAAGAACGACAGCATCCCCTGCATCAGCGTCACGTCGAAATCGATGCTCTCTAAAAAGCCGTTCGCTGCTGTACTGAGACCCAGGACGGGAAACACAAGGTCCAAGCCGACTGCGGCCAAGCTCGCCACCAGTGCAATAACCACCAACCCAATGGTGTGAGGCAGCTTTACAAACCAGTAGTTCAAAGCCCCAAATAAAGCGGCCAGACCCAGCAAAATCGCTGGGATATCCAGTAAGCCTGTCACGGCAGAATCCTCACCTTTATGATTGTTCCAATAAGCCTTTAAAGCGCGACATAAACAAGAATTTAGCGTCTATCGCGCTCAAGGGAATGAGATCAGGTGCTTTCCCGTCGGGCCGGCCACCGAAAATTGTTTGGGCTTCGGACGAATCGAAACCCGCAAGCAGGGTGGCTTCCCAGTAGGCGGCCTGCACATCGGCGGCCTTTATGCGTCGATGAAGCTCTTGGCCCGGGTCTGCGCGCAGGCCGAAACGGACGTGGACAGCGTGCTCAATCCGGCGTTCAACCGACTTGTAATCGAGCCCCACAGCTGTCTTGAACGGCGAAATCAGATCGCCAATGACGTACTCTGGCGCATCGTGTAATAAGGCGTAAAGTTGCTGTTCAGGGGTGGTTTTCCCTTCTGCCGCACAAAAAAGATCCATAACCAGGACAGAATGTTGAGCGACACTGAAAGAATGCTCGCCCCTTGTCTGCCCGTTCCATCGCGACACACGAGACAGACCGTGGGCGATGTCTTCGATTTCAATGTCAAAGGGTGATGGATCCAGCAGGTCGAGCCGTCGACCAGAAAGCATGCGTTGCCAAGCGCGGGACATGGTGAAGAGCCTTGTTGTCTCGTTTCGAACTGTAGATAACACGCACTAACCAAGACAGGGAGAGCAGAAGGCTCATGGTTCGTAAGACCGTTACGGGACTCGCTTTGCTCGCGCTAGCCGGCCTGACCGCCTGCGATTCTTATCTGATGCACATTGCCCGTGGGCAGAATGACCTGCTTGAGCGCGCCCGTCCCATCGATTCCGTGATCCAAGACCCCACAACACCCAGTGAAACAGCAGAGAAGTTGGCCTTGGTGCAAGAGGCGGTCGCCTTTTCCGAGTACTGGGGTTTGGACGTTGGGGACAGCTATCAGAGCTTTTCTCAGCTGGACCGTGATGCCACGGTCTGGACCGTCTTTCGCGCCGAGAAACTGGCTATGAACGCCGTTGTGAATTGCTGGCCCATCGCTGGATGTGTCCCCTATCAGGGATATTTTGAGGAGGCAAAGGCGGAGACTTTTTTACAAGAGGCTCAGGCGCGGGGGTATGACGCTTACATGGGCGGGGTCGATGCCTATGCGACGCTGGGTTGGTTTCCCGACCCGATTGCATCCCCGGCGCTGGACCGCAGCAAAACGTCGCTTGTCGAGCTGGTCATTCACGAAAGTGTGCACAACACGATCTATCGACCCGGTGATTCTGAATTCAACGAAGCCCTCGCCAACACAATCGCCTTCGCCCTTGTCAAAGAGTTCTGGGCCGCCAAGGGGGTCGATACGCAGCAGCTAGAGACGTTCTTTGCAGAGAGAGACGCCGCGCGCGCGCTCTTTTTCGGTCTGGTCAATGAAGCCAAGATGGAACTTGAAGAGGTCTACGCAGCAACCGAGCTGGCCGAAAGTGTCCGGCTTCAAGCCAAAGCCGATGCCTTTGCCCGCTTGAAGCAGCGGTACCAAGCTTTGCGTCCGGCCTTTGGGGGCTACAACTATGATGGTTTTTTCAATCGTGAACTGAACAACGCCCACATGGTTTCGATCGGCACATACGAGAACGCACGACCTGAGCTGGAGGCGGTGCTGTATGACCGTTTTGGCGGAAACGTGCGCCGTTTCATGCTGGCCATGGCTGAGGTTGCGGCGTCAGATGAGGCGTGGCGGGTGGCTTTGGCTAAGGCGCGACCTTAGCCGCCCCGTGTCGCTATTCGTGGCTTGGATCTTCAACGTCCCAGTATGGCGGGTTGCCGTACTTCCCCAACAGAAAGTCAACGAAAGCCCGCACCTTGGGCGACAAATGCCGATTGGGCGGATACATCGCATAAATGCTGGTATCCAAAGCCGTGGGCGAAGCCGTGAAATCGGTCATGACGGCACGCAGTCGCCCGGTCTGAATATCACGCCCCACAACATAGGTGGGCAGCAGCACCAAGCCCAAACCCTGTCGAGCAGCAGGAAGGATCGCTTCGCCGTTGTTTACGTGAAGAATAGACCGCATCCGCACGTGCTCGACACCGCGAGGGCCGTCGAAATGGAAGATGTCCGGTCCAGCCTGCCGCCGATAGGTCAAAGCGACATGATCCGCCAGATCGGACGGTGTTACAGGCTCGCCATACTTTTCCAGATATTCCGGAGACGCGGCGATCAGCCGGTGATTGGGCGCGAGTTTGCGGGCGATCAGGCTGCTGTCTTGTAGCTCGCCGATGCGAATGACCAGATCGGCGCCTTCCTCAATGATGTTCACCAGATTGTCGGTCATGGTGGCTTCAATTTCGACTTCTGGATAGAGCTCCATAAACTCGGGAAAGAAGGGCGCGACGTGGCGTCGTCCAAAGGTGACGGGCATGTTGATGCGCAGCATGCCGCGCGGACTGCTCTCCAGCTCTGTCACCGCAACGGCGGCGTCTTCAACCGATTGCAGAATGTTGATGACGCGGTCGTGGTAGGTCTCGCCGGCTTCAGTCAGGTGGAGCTGACGGGTGGAGCGGTTCAACAGCTGCACGCCCAAATGATCTTCAAGCGCACTGATTTGACGAGAAATGCTGGAAGGGGCCATCCCCAGGGTTCTGCCTGCTTCTGAAAAGCTTCCGCACGTCACGGCGGTATGAAAAACTTTCATCGAGGTCAGAGTGTCCACGGCACTACTCCACTATCTGTGCGTTTCATGCAAAGAACTTAGATGAATGTTCGATATTCTCAAGCACTTTTGCGCGTATATATTGCTATCAGTACCGAAACAAAGCGGCGGCGGGTTGTCCCTCCCACTCCTCCCTGACGATACGTCGCCGCTTACCTTAAGGCTAAAACGGGTTCACCACCACCACAGAACCCGAAAAGACAAAGGAACCTTTTTCTGATGAGCATTCGCCAAGACGGTTTTCTCTCTTACTCCGAACTTCAGGCTTTCGAACGCCGTGCCCGCGAACTCCGCGGCCAAGCGATCCGCGAAGGCGTGACAACACTTTTTGGTTTGAACAAGCGGGACCGCTCCTCCAAGCGCTAAGCTTTTCAAACTTTGGTTCAACCGCTGCCCTCCGTCTCGTTTCCTCCCTCCTCCCACCCAGACGCATTGCAGCCTAATGAACTTAACCGGGCCGTTTGACTATCGAAGTCAAACGGCCTGTGTTGTTTTGGGCCCATGAGTCTCTTTGAACCTTGGATCCTGCTCGGTATGGCCGCAGGGGTCTTTCAGGCCTTGCGGGTTGCGGGGCAAAAGGCCCTTTCACAATCGACGACGGCGGATATTCAGCTCTCGTCGTGGAGCGCGGCACTGGCGCGATGCTTATTCGGTTTGCCGTGGGCCGTGCTGATTCTGGTGGCGCTGCTTATCCTGTGCGCGGCCCCGCCCAAACTTTCCCTGACATTTTGGCTCTGGACCGCTGCCGCTGCGGGCTTGCAGATTCTCGCAACCGTTCAGCAGACAATTTTGCTCGGGAAGCGAAACCTTGCGATTGGTGTGGTCTACGTGAAGACCGAAGTGGTGCTGGTCGCGATTGTGGGTTCCACGCCGTTTTTTGCGCAGTACCTCAGCGGATTGCAATGGATGGCGATCCTTGTCTCTGTCATCGGCGTCGTGGTCATCACGCGGGCCAAGCTGGGCAACACTGGCGGGTCCGTCTGGGATTTGCGCTCGGCGTGGTTGGGGTTATCGGGCGGTGCGTTGCTGGCTGCCACGTCGCTAACGCTGCGAGAAGGCGGGTTGGTCCTGATCCGCGATGCGGCGGAAGTCGGCGTGCAGGTGTCGCCAGCGGTAGCGGGTATGACCACACTGGTGGGGCTGTTGATTATTCAGTGCGTGGCGGTGATCACCGTCATGGCCTTGCGCGACGCGTCCGAGTTTGGCCGCGTCACCAAACGCTTGCGGCCAATGGCCTACACGGGGCTGCTTTCGGCGCTGGGATCGGCCTGCTGGTTTGTCGGCTATGTCCTGATGTCGCCGGCTTTGGTTAAGTCTGTTGGTCAGGTCGAGTTCTTTGCCGCCGTGATCCTCACCTTTTTAATGTTCAAAGAGCGGCCAACCCGAACCGAATGGGTAGGCATGATGTTCATTCTTGCGTCTATTTTGATGTTGCTGCTGTCCACGCTTTAGGCTGGACTGAGGCAAGACAACAAAAGGGGCGCAGTCCATGTTCGATCACGTCATGAACTTTCATCACGGCGAAGAAATCGATGCCATACGGTCAACCGTGCGCCGTTGGGCGCAAGAACGCCTCGCGCCGCTGGCGCAGGAGATTGATCAATCCAACGCAATGCCGCGAGAGCTGTGGGCCGAGATGGGTGCCTTGGGCATGCACGGTATCACTGTACCCGAAGCCGAAGGCGGCTTGGGGCTTGGGTATTTGGCCCACGCGGTTGCTGTTGAAGAAGTGTCTCGCGCCTCCGCCTCTGTCGGCCTGTCCTACGGCGCGCATTCCAACCTTTGCGTCAATCAAATCGCGCGCTGGGGCAATGCGGAACAACGCCAGCAGTACTTGCCGCCGCTGATCTCTGGCGCGCACGTCGGTTCACTTGCAATGTCTGAAAGCGGCGCTGGATCGGATGTTGTGTCGATGAAATTGCGCGCTGAAAAGCGGAACGACCGCTTTGTGCTCAATGGCAGTAAGATGTGGATCACCAACGCCCCCGATGCCAACACGCTGGTGGTTTATGCAAAATCTGACCCTGATGCCGGCCCGCACGGGATCACGGCCTTTCTGATAGAGCGCGACATGGTGGGTTTCTCCACCGGGCAAAAACTCGACAAGCTGGGCATGCGCGGATCAAACACGGCGGAGTTGATTTTCGACGACTGCGAGGTTCCGTTCGAGAATGTGTTGGGTGAGGAAGGCAAGGGCGTCAACGTTCTCATGTCTGGTCTGGACTATGAGCGCGTGGTTCTCGCGGCGGGGCCGCTGGGTATTATGGCAGCGGCTATGGATGTCGTGGTTCCCTATGTTCACGAGCGTGAGCAATTCGGTCAGCCCATCGGCACCTTTCAACTCATGCAGGGAAAGCTGGCGGACATGTACACCACGATGAACGCCTGCCGCGCCTATGTTTACGCGGTCGCGCAAGCCTGTGATCGCGGCGAGACAACGCGTAAAGATGCGGCGGGGTGCATTCTCTATGCGGCTGAAAAAGCCACTCAGCTTGCTTTGGAGGCGATACAGGCGCTGGGCGGCAACGGTTACGTCAATGACTACGCAACCGGGCGTTTGCTGCGCGATGCCAAGCTCTACGAAATTGGGGCTGGTACCAGCGAGATCCGACGCATGCTCATTGGCCGGGAGTTGTTCGCTGAAACCGCTTAAAACGCGGTCCCGGTCGGGCAAACGCAGCGCGAAAGGGCGGCTGGTGTGGACTTGCTAACGCTCGAACAGGAAGCGTTTGGTGAAACCGAGGAACGGAAGTCCCGGTTTCTGGCCTACGTCGTGCCGATTGCGTCCTTTGCCGAGCGATTGGATCAGCTGCGCGCTGAGCACCCCAAGGCCAATCACCACGTCACCGCGTTTCGCCTCATCCATCCCAACAACCAGATCGAAGAAAGCGCCAAGGATGACGGCGAGCCGTCGGGTACGTCGGGCATGCCTATTCTCAAGCTGCTGATCGGGCGGCGGTTGATCGATGTTGGCGCGGTTGTCGTGCGCTACTTTGGTGGGACAAAGCTGGGGACTGGTGGGTTGGCGCGGGCTTACCCCGGTGCGGTGAAGGCCGCTTTGGAGCAGGCGCCCTTGGTGCCTTGGTCTCGAAGGGTTCGGGCAACGCTCAAAGTGGGTTTTGCCAAGGCCTCCGAGCTTGAGGCGATGATCGCTCACGCGCCCCTGATTATTCTGGATCGTCGTTTTACCGAGGAGGGGGCGGTGATTGATGTCGAAGGCCCAGAAGAGGCCGTGAACAGCCTCGCAGACTTTCACGCATGACCGACAACAAAAAAGGGCCGCTGAAGCGACCCTTTTCTAACCGATAGATCGGACGTCCGTCTTAGTAGACAGCGCTGCCCGCATCGAACCACTTGGTGATCAGAGCGTTCAGGGAACCGTCGCCCTTCATCTGCTCAATTGCTGCGTCCATCGCCGCTTTCAGGTCGCCGTCGGTCTCACGGATACCCATGCCAACGCCGCCGCCGATGTAGACGGAATCACCAACAACTTCCAACATGCCGCCAGACTCTTCAACGATCGGCAGCAGGTAGTCTCCGTCAGCGAGAACAGCGTCCGCTTCGCCGGACTTAACCGCCGCGATGGTTTCGTCAGGGGTCGAGAACTCGATCAGGTCACCACCAGCTTCAGCAACATAGCCAGCCTGAATGGTGTTGGTCTGTGCAGCGATTACGCCGCTCGCAGAACCGCCGGCCAGAGCCACGTACAAAGATGGGGATGGTGGGTAGTACTCAGCGGTGAAGTCGATGACTTCGTCACGCTCAGCGGTAATGGACATGCCAGCGATAATCGCGTCGTAGTTACCGGCAACGAGGTTCGGGATAATGGAATCCCAATCGTTGATAACCCACTCGCAGGTCAGGCCAGCGATTTCACAGAGGGCATCGCCCACTTCACGCTCAAAGCCAATGACTTCGTTGTTTTCGTCGAGGCCGTTCCAAGGCATGTAAGCACCTTCGGTGCCCAGGCGAACGGTTTGAGCGGAAGCAACACTCGCGGTCGCGAACAGTGCAAGGCTGGCAACAAGAATCTTTTTCATAGCGTTTACTCCTGTAGGGACGTTGGTGCGCCTTTGAACGGACCTGTGAGCGGGCGCACCTTTGGAGCACTGCACAGGCTTGACCTCCGCATTGATGCGTGAGGGATACTCTTGGGTAAGTTCTGCATTGCAATAACGCAAGCTCTTAGCTCCCAAACACCCGCATTCTTGAGCAAATTTTGAGATTATTGAAGGTTCATTCGGACCCTCAAGCGGCATTTGATGGCTTCGTCATCCCGACATGGGGGATGTATCGCCAAGTCGATTCCACTAAGCGCCGCGCTGATTTTGGCGAAAATACCTGTTTGCTTCGGCGTTCGTTTTTAACGCGGATAGGGTGAGGTTCGCTGCAAATTTCAACGATAGAAGCGGTGATCTCCCGCGCCAGAAGTGTGTCATCCCTCTGCTTCCTACCCAAGTATGGGGCGAAACAAGCAGTAAAGGCGGAGAAATTCGGGGAAAAGCGCTACTGAACGCACTTACGGCAGATATATCGCAAAGCGCGCATACCATCATAATTATAACCGTCTAAATAATGGCGGTTGGCCTAGTTGTTGCGAACTAAAATGCGGGCAACGGCATCAAATTATAAGCCGGTTGCATTTTAATAACGCGAATTCAGGCGAACATATTTGATGGTTACCCAGTCTAACTCCCCCGTAAGTGTGCTTTCACCTTTGGCCCAGAGTTTCAAAAACGGGCTTGGTTTAGCGTTGCGACATTGCACGCGGGGCGCCGTCGGCTGCGCTGTTTTCTTGATTGGTTTCATTGTGCTCGCGACCGACGCGAAGGCTCAATTCGAGCTGGATGAAGCCCTGCTCTTTGTTGAAAAGGCGGGAACGGCCAATAGTACGGGCAGTGCTGAAATCGTGGCTCAGGACGATGTTATCGACTGGGTTGTTAAGCTTAGGCTTGTCCAGCCAGCTCAAAACAACGTGACGCTGACGGACACCTTTATCGGCGACCATGCCTATGTGCCCGGATCCCTGACTCATTCAGGGGAATTTGATTTCAATGAATCGACCCTGACCAGTGCGACCACGGAATTGCAGGGCACAGCGACCCAGATTTCGAGAACATCCATCAGCACCATCGAGACGCTGGAAAAGAGCCTTGATGTCTCAAGCTTCCAGTTCCCGGTAGGCAGCGGTGATGGGTGGAAGGTCGTGTTTCACCCAAGCACAGACCGCATTTTCTACACGGCCCATCACTGGAATGAATTCTCCACCAGCTGCTTTTCGTCTCAAACCGGCGAGGCCTGCCCCACCTATCCCAAGTCCTTCACGTCTGAGGGTCTGCATGTTCCAACAACCGCAAACAATCGCGGTTATGAAATTTTTGGCGACCACTATTATTTTGTGGGACGCCAACTGGGGGGGGATCGCTATGGCGTGAGTTGTTGGAATATCGTCACGGAAAATGAATGTGGGTTTACGGCGTTCGGCAACGTCACCGATGCCCCCGCCATACCGCATGATGACCCTTTGATCGGATTTGGAAAGGTCAGCAACACACAGTGGTGGTCGGTTGATAACCGCCTAACGGCGCACTGTTTTAACCCAACCACCAATTCGGCCTGTACAGGCGAGCCAAGCATCGACTTTGCTGATGGCGTCAACGTCGTTGCAAATCAGCAACCGCACGCAAGCGCTATTGTTGGGGCTGGCCCCATCACTCGCACAGTTGTACGGGCATTCATGGACTTTGAGCTGTTGGATCAGAAGCTTTACTTGGCCCTAAATTATCGCTCAGTGTCACAAAACGCCGCCGGTTTGAAAGGCATTTACGGCCTGTGTCTGGATCTGAATACAGGCGGGCTGTGCGCTGGGTTTAGCGACGCTCAATTAACGCATACAAGCTCATCAAACTATCCCTTTATCCACTTTGACCGTGATGTGATCGGCGCTCCAACGGCGTTTTGCGTCTCTGCATCTCCTCTCAGAAATGCGCGATGTTTACCGCTTGATGGCTCCGGGACTGTGGTGGATTTTAGCAGTGTTGCAAACGGTGTTGGTGCTGAGTTTCGTGGGAATTTGATTAACCCTGACGATTTCATACCCGGCGACGAATTCTATGATGCCGTGGAAAATCAAACATATTTTGCGCCCTTTTTCAAAAATACCAACTTGCCCAACGTAAGCGGGGTGGTTTGTTTTGATTGGTCTACGCGCGATGCGTGCGCCAACTGGGGCTATGATCCGACCGGAGACACCGGAATCGCGATTGCGTCCAATGATCCCAATGCGGAGACTGAAGATTACGCCATTACTGAAGACCCGGTGACCGGTTGTCTGTTCGCCTTGGGCAATACCAACCTTGCCTACACGTTTGATCGCGAGACGGGAACGTCGCCCTGCCGGACAGAGTCTGTCACCGTCCTGCGCCGTGGGCAGTACGTTGATAGCTTTTGCAGCACGGGACTGGATGGTTTCGCGGGCGAATGGCTGGATTTTACCTTGGAGGGTCTGGATCTCGGTGATTTTACAAGTCTGACCGTTTCATTCTTTTCGGACGCGCTGCTGCAAAACCAAATTGGCCAGCATGATTACACGGCCAGCGGTGATGTCGGCGCGCCGGATCCCCTGTCGCTCTCATTCGTCGATCCCAATACCGTTGATGCCCTCTATTACCAGATCGAAGCCACGCTCGTCGCGGGGGCCGAAAATCCATTTGTTGATCCAGCGCCACAAAGTGTTGTGCGCTATTCGTCCAATAAGCCGGCCGAGATCTGCTATCAAACGCAGCCGCAGAGCGGAGGCTGTGGCTTTAAAGAAATCCAGCTCGAAAATCTGGTTCAAGTTTCGGCTGACGGTTTGGGAACGGTATCTAAGCCCGGAAACACGTTGCGCGGTCAAATCGCCGGACTGTGCCCCGCGCCAACGTCGGTTGGTGACGAGGTTTACCTCGACACAGATTTTGACGGCACCCGCGCTGTCGGCGAAGGGCTGCTTGCCGGTGCGGAAGTCCGCCTGTTTGATAACACGGACGGTGACGGCGTTTTTGATGGCGATGATTACTCGGAAACCTTGGTCACTCAGGCCGATACGCCCTATGCCTTCGACGGCATTTTTCCCGGCGATTATTGTATCACGTCAGCGCTTGAGGGGAATGTCCTGCCGACAACGCCCACGGACGCGCCGGGCGATCCTCTTTGCTTTACCGTCAACACAGATGAAGACTTTCTGGCGGCCGATATTGGCTACGGCCCGTTTCCATCGGTCGGGAATCAGGTCTACGAAGATCTCAACAACAACGGCTCACACGACGCAAATGAAGCCGGGTTGAGTGATGTCTTGGTCACGCTGTACGAAAACAGCGACGGCGATGGTGTGCGCAGCGCTGCTGAGACGGTGGGTACACGGGTCACAGATGGCCTGGGCGGGTATGAATTCACCGAGATTGAGCCGGGGGATTACTGTGTCACTGCAGATGGGCCTGCTGGCTTTGAGCTGAGTGTGGGAGCGGGCGGTCAAAGCTCGCCCTATTGCTTCACACTGGTGCTGGGGCAGTCGGAAGACGATGCAGACTTCGGCTTTTACGCCCCCATCACCGGCCTCGGCGCACCCTTTACCTGCGACGGCTCGATCTATCAAGTTGCGCGCTTTAGTGATGCAAATGGTGACTTCACGGAGCCGTCCGTGGTGTTTTCGCTGGAGGTTGAGAACGGGATATACGTCTATTCCGAATTTGCCGAAGCGCCGTTTAATGATGTGTTTAACGCGCTGGCGTTCAACGTGAACGACGGCTTCCTCTATGCCACGTCTAATGGGGCACCGAGTAACCCATCGAATATCGGCGAGTTGTTCCGGATCGGCGCGGACGGCACTTTTGTGAACTTGGGCGCCCCTGTAAGTGCGGCGGATCCATCTGTGATCTGGGACTCAGGCGGGAGTAATGTTGCGACCGCAGATGGGGACGGCAACTATTACATTCTCACCCCCAGCACCGCGAACGGGGGGAATTTTGTTCTGCTGCGACTGGACTTGGAGCCAGCAAGCCGGGGTGGGCCTGTTACCTTTGAAACGCTTCAAACGTATAGCTTCAACACCCAGGATTTTCACGATTTCTCCTTCGATCCTGTCACGCAGAACCTGTTTTCAGTTGGCTTTGAAAGCCGCCGTTTGTTGTCGATTGACCTCAATGACCCGACGTACACCATTGTGAGCCAGACCATGACCGGGGACAGAATCGGTGCGTCTTCGGGGGCAACGTGGTTCAATGCCTTGGGTGAGTTGTTTGTGTTCAGCAATGAAGGTGTGATCTTCAAGGTTGATATCGATGCACTGACCATTGAGCGATTTGGAGCCGGAATCGGCCCCACCATTCATAACGATGGTGCCTCCTGTGCCTTCCGTCCCGGCTTCACCAAGTCGGTCGATGCGCGCGAGCATCTGCCTGATCAGCGTGTCACCTACACCTTTGAGATCGGCAATCCAACGGTGGCGACGTTTGCTGGTTTCAGTCTGGATGACACGCTGAGCTATGATGGCCGGTGGGTTGCCGACTCGCTGGCGGTGGATCCATCGTGCACCGGGACGTTCACGGGTTCGACCACAGCGCTGGGCGGCACCCCCACCCTCAGCAACAACAACCAGACGCTGCAAATCTCAAATATGACGCTGCCGCCTGCATCCTCATTCTGTCTGTCGATGCAAGCGCAGATTGATTTTGATGCGGTGGCTGGATCGGTTGAAAACCAAGCTGTACTGACGGGTTTGCCAAGGGTGTTTGGGGGCAGCCTGCGTTCGGATGATCCGGACAGTATCGAGGAACGAGACCCCACGACCCACGAGATTTTGCCCGGCGTTCGGGTGGGTGACTTTGTGTTCGTGGATCAGGATTCCGATGGACTGTTTGACGCCGAAGACGAGCCGCTGGGCGGGGTTGTTGTCAATCTGCGCGATGGTGCTGGCGTGCTGCTGGAGAGCACGGTCACCGGCGCGGATGGAGCCTATATCTTCGACCCCGTGCGTCCCGGCAGCTATGTGATCGAAGTGACGGGACCGGAACACTTTACGCTGATTGATGGGACCGGTGAGGACAGTCAGACAAGCCCTTATGCCTTTGTGGTCAGTGACGGTGACATCGGAGACGCCGACTTTGCCTTTGCGCCGTTTGGCTCGATTGGAGACTTGGTGTTTGAGGATCTTGATCTTGACGGTGTTCGCGATGCGGATGAGCCGGGGATCGAGGGTGTGGT
>Ga0206125_10002394_pt1 | contig 19922 bp, 31 predicted proteins | sample Helgoland_Spring_4_FD_148598 | JGI IMG/M metagenome (GOLD analysis project Ga0206125, IMG submission 148598) | Pelagic subsurface seawater microbial communities from Kabeltonne, Helgoland, North Sea - Helgoland_Spring_Bloom_20160331_1 | ecosystem: Environmental > Aquatic > Marine > Epipelagic ... | reverse complement strand
ATCGTCTAGATACTAATGAATAAGGATCATCACTTTCATCTGCAGGATCACCTAATCCTAGTCTTTCAAGTTGTTGTTTTTGATAATCATCAAGTTCCCATTCTACATCGCTTTGATATGTTGGGACGTGATCTTCTATACCCTTAATCTGTTTGTCGCTAAATATATCTCCAACTTGTAGAAAATAATGATTATAACAAAGTAACTCTATGTTTTCCTTACGATAATTATTTTTATTATTATCTTTAAAGTTAAGTAGTAATGGTATTTTATAATCGTTTACTCTACGTTCGTGAAATTGGCATACTGAACATTCTTCTTTTAAGTAACCTTCAGTTATTAATCTGTATTTTAATTTATCTGGGCTGAATGATGAAGCATCAATTCTACCTTCAATTATATCTAGTAATGCTGGTTCGGGTCCATCTGCTCTTAAAAATTTAGGTATGCCTTTACCTGCCTGATTTAAATGTTGATCAAATAAATTATCATAACCATCTTCTGTTGCATCGTAAGTTTTAGCCCACTTTTTATAATGTGTATAAGACACATGCAAATAGCGAGCAGCAGCTTTATTACTCAATGTTTGAGACATAGCTGCTAATATTCGTTCTTTAGCAAGTGGTTTAGCGCTTGGCATTAATCTTCTATAAAAACTATTTCGTTAAATGTATGATCACCTTCTCCAAATTGGGCATTTACTGCTTGTTTAGGTTTTGTTGTTGAGCAGTTTATACAATTTTTATAACCAAATTTAGTTAACCTTAATTCGGGCATTGGTTGATTACATACTATACAATCTATGTAAGTTATATTGTTCATGTGTTAATATGTTTAAGTTTCCCTATACATATCACAAACTTTGTAAAAATTTCCACAAATCTGTAGGAGTTTCTAACATATGAACCTTACCATCTTCCATTTCTACACCTAATAATTCACCATTAGCATCAAATCTATCTAAAACCCACCACCAAATTACATCAGCAGTGTCATATCCATATTTAGCTACAACTAAATTCTCTATGGCGTGGTAATAATATTTACTGAAGCCTAGTAGATCAATTCCGTAATCCTCATGTAACTCATGTTCAGAATGCCAGATATGTTCTAAAGTTTCAATTGTATCAACAAATAAAGCTAACTCACGTTCAGCTTCAGTTTTGGGTGATTCTTTTACATTTAAACCCTCTCCATATTTATCTTGTAAAAGTTCTTTCATTTAAATTTAGATAATAATTTTGAATTATTTTGAGGATTATGTTCTGCTCTACTACCCCATTTATTGGTAAAAAACTTATGAGCCAATTGTTCTTTACGTGTAGATTCATCGCTTTGTTTGTGGGTTTTACGCGTAGCAGCGCCAGCAAAATGATAAAAATTAACGTATGCGCGCTTCATAAGATATCCTGCGTACTCACATTTAAGGAAAAAATCCCAATCAACTACGTGAGGTGAAGGATACATAACATCCCAACCACCTACTGCTAAATAATCGTATTTATTCATCATAAATGGTAAAGTTGAACCATTTAATTCTGCTTGTTTGTATTGTGTATCTTCAAATTCCCAATAAGCTTTTAAATCAAATTCTTCAGGTGATTTACCTAAATCTTTAATTATAAATTGAGGGAACATTGAAGGGTTAGGTTCAACTTGATTAGCTGATACTACAATGCCTTGTTGTTTAAATGGTGTTAATTTTTCGTCCCAATTACGTGGGAATACATTGTCATCGTTGATTACCAAAATATAATCGTGTGTAGCATTATAAACACCCCAATTTGTAGCTACTGATAGTCCTTGGTTTGAACCTAAGTCTAAGACATTTACTTTAGGATACTTATCTAGAACTGCTTTATTTAATTCATAGTAACCATCTACTACAACGATAATTTCGTTATTGTTTACTTGCCCTTCAAAACATGACTTAAGACATAAATCTAGGTATTCTGGTTCCTTATATGTGGGAATTATAACTGAAATCACAATGTCTCGTAATAATTGTTTTGGTTTTCTTGACGTTCAATTGTTTTATTATGAATTAAAGCAAATTCTTCCTCTATTGGGAGGATAGCGTGTGTAGCATGTCCAATAATTTTTTCATGAACTTCCCCATGCCACCTAATACGTGGGTCATTTTTATAAAGTCTCCATTGCATATCAGGCCAATTTACTCTACCTCTACTATCTACAGCCCACCCCCATTTTTGAATATGGGCTTCAGTTAAACCTTCTACTTTATTAATTCGAGGGACTCTCATTAAATCTATCCCTTGGTTAACTTCTAACATCTGAGGAATGATTTTCATCATATACTCATTAGGCATCTCATCAGCATCAATCTGGAATATATAATCTCCACCACATAAACTATTTAAACGATTTTTCATTGCTGCAAAATCTCCTTCAAATTTGTAAGAAGCCCATCTAAATAGAGTTTTGCTTACATTCATTTTACGAAGATAAGTCTCTACTTCTTTATCTCCATTGTTTGAGTCGTATAATACTACAATTTCGTCTTGTTGACGTTTATTTTCTAATAAGAATGTAATTAAACGTTGTATTTCTACAAATTCATTACATACTGGTATCGCGTAACTTAACTTCATAATTTATTTTTCGAATACTCCAATATAATCAAGAGCTTCCATAAAATCACTTTCATCAAAATGTTTTAAGGTAGTCATATCCATTTTAAATTCGTAATCTTTACCTTTAGCCTTAAATGATTCTTTTTCTTCCTCGGGCATAGGAACTGCTTTTACTGCTGCCCAATTCCAATTTTCAGCGTTTTTACCTTCAGCAAATACCATACCTTTATTTGGAATATTTACTGTATTAGGCATCCATATAAGACCTGTTTTTTCATCTTCACCACATAATTCTTTGTATAAATTAGGTAGTAATTTAAATTGTTCATCCCAAAATTCTTCATCTTTTTTCATTAATGAATTAGTAATAAAACCACAACCATAACACATATAGTTTTTAATTTCATGGTTTACTTCTTGTACGTAGCAAGCATCGCTTCCACATCTGGGGCATATTGTTAGATTATCCATTATAATGTTGGTAAGTTTAATTTTGGTAAGTTTAATTCAATTTGGGTTGGAAATTCAGGGATATTACTTGATAATAACGTAATTAATTTATCTTTCATAGCATCCCAAGAAAAATTGGTTTTACTATGATGTCCCTGACGTTTTCCTAATTCTTGATGTTTTTTATAATTTTCAAATACTGATTTTAGTGATTTTGATATGTCTTGGTGATTAGGAGAAAACCATTGACTTTCTTTTAATAACATATGATTAGCAGCACTAGGGTGAATATTTTCTAATTGACCTCCAATTAATGTTGTAAATTCAGGATTTAAAAAGTCAGCATGACCACTCCAAGCAGTTGTAATTAAAGGTTTCTTTGTTAATGTAAATTCTAATAATGGTCTACCAAAACCTTCACCTTTAGTTAAACTAACCATAGCTTTAACTTTTTTATGGTTGTATAATGAATTCATTTCTTTATCTGTAAAATCACCATGAAGTAAATATACATTAGGAAGTTTACCACTACAAGTATTTTTAATAGAATTAATTTTTCTTAAAATACTATCTCTATCCATATAGGAGCTATTAGCACCTGAAGTTTTTAGAATTAAAGCTGGTTGTTTAGATTTATTTTTAAACGTTTCAAAAAACGCTTTAACTAGTAAACCAACATTTTTTCTATCATGTCCTAACTCACCTTGTAACCAATGACCCACAAATAAAAAGGCAAATGATTCTTTAACATCAAAATCAATTAAGCTAGGTTTATTATCTGGGAAGTATGTTTCTAGGTTTGCTCCTTCGAATAGTACTTCAATTGGTTTATCTACTTTAATAGTACCTAAAACTTGACCTTGTTGGTTTTTCTTTTCAAATTTAGAATTTAAAAAAGCGTTTTTAGAATGTTCAGATGATACTATGTTTAAATCCATTCTATTCATACCTTCTACCCATTCACCATTTACTAGTGTAGATTCGATACCAGCAGTAAACCCAATATTAAATTTACCCATAGGTTTAAATTCATTAGGTACAGTTATTTGGGCCCAAATTTCAGGTTGGTCTGTTAAATTTTCACTTAAAATATGATTATTTAAAAATCCCCATTCAGGGTTATCTTTACAAAAGTTAAATCTTGTATTTCCCCAAGGTTGAGATATTAGTTTAACTCTGTATTTGTCGGTTTCTATAATAGCTTTGACTACATCTCTACTACGAGCCCCATAACCAGAATAAGTATCAAAAGGGCAGCTGATTAAAAATAATGGTTTCATTAATATATTAGTTTATGTGGGATAGTATCAACTTGATACTCATTAGTGTTAATAAATTCAAACTTTTCTCTTGGGGTAAAAGCTTTAAGTGTGTTATCTATGTTTTTAATTACACGTTGAGCTTGATGTTGAGCAGTAAACCCAGCTTCATCACCTACAGCCCATTTATAACCTTCCATTCCTGCTTTTTTACGTTTTTTATCTCCCATTTTATAAAGTTCCATAATACGTTCAGCAGCATCTTCAGATTTACACACATCATCCCAGATGTATGGTGTTTTAGGTGAACCTTTCAATGTACGAGCTGATGGGTAGACTGGGAATGCCCATTTACCATGTTTCTTATATTTGCCCGTATGATTTGATGGGAAATCAGCATCGAAATCAATCCAACTACCATTTTCGTCTTCAAAGCGCATTTGGTCTTGCATCCCGCCTGTTACATTAGCAATAATAGGAGTACCTGTTAATAATGCTTCTGTTAACGATAAACCCCAACCTTCATTTGATGTTAGTAATATTTGGACATCAGCTAAGTTATATAAGTAATTTAAATGTTGAGTAGATAACTTTTGGGTAGAAAACTTGATTTTATCTGAATTTTCACCGAAAATATAATCAGCTACTGCTTTTAAATCGGTACCATGATCACTTACTAATTCAGTATGTAATATAAAAGTACATTTATCTGCCTTTTCTTTAGGTAATTGATCTAGGAAATATTTCCAGGCTAACATTGTATCCGGGATTTGTTTACGTCTAATGTTTCGTGAATTAAAGAATAAGACAAAATCCTTATCTTCTACCCCTGCTTGTTTTTTAAACGCATTAAATTCTAAATCTTCAATTGTAATAGGATAAAAATTACTAATGTTCATACCATGAGGTACATAATCAATAATTTTAGTTTTAGCTTTATCACCTAAAACCATTTTATTAATATTAACTGTTTGTTTGGATATACCTAACAATGTATCAACAGATTCATAGAATGTTTTATTATACATTGGTGCTGGTAAGTCATCCCAAATATTTAAATAAATGATTGGAACTTTTTGTCTTACTTCATTTTCAATTTGGAATAACCACTCAAAGTAACGAGGATCAGTAATTAAAAATATAGCATCAATTTGACGTTGTTCCATCAATTGGCGTAATAATCTAGGATCACCATAACCATTATTAGGTTGAATTAATACTTCAGCATCTTCAATATTAGCATGTTTATTAATTTCTTCTGATAGATCAAATATTTTTCCTTGGTCTGGGTGCTTCATTGCTGCCCCGATATTATACCAATTATAACGATGAGCAGTATGTAGAACTATTTCTTTACCTACATTACCCACACCTGAGGTAAAACGGATATCATCAGTAAGCAACAAAATATTTTTTCGTTGCTCTTTTGGAATATAACCTTCTTTCATTTATTTAGAGATCTAAATTGTTGTGATTGTTTATTTGTTTTCTAAAATCTTCATCTGTAAGATACAAATGAATAGCGCGATCAGCAAGTTTTTGGAATGAAAACTTACGCTTTACACATTCAATTTTAAATTCATTAAATAAATCACTTTTGATTTTAACACTTGTAAGTGTTTTGTCTGTAGTAGCCATAACGTTATTTATTATATTTTTATATACGTATATTATTATCCTTCAAAAGTCGCGGAACATAAATGAGTCTTGAAGTAAGGACACCATTTACAATTATTATTAGTTAAAGCAGGCATATCTTTCTCATTATACCCCTCAGATGTAAAACAATTATCTAAAAATTCATTTAATGATTTAGTTGCTTGGTTAACTGAAGTTTTTCCTGAGGGTGGTCTAAACTGTTGGATACGCTTAATTACAAAATCTTGTGATTCATATAATTTACGTTTTACAATAAAGAATTCAATATCAATGTCATTAATTGGGACATTATATTGTTGAGCAAAGAATTTTTTGTATAAAACTAATTGATGTTGTTTAGATTTGTCTTTTTTAGCTTTATCGTTCCATCCACGTGTAGATGTTTTTATGTCGATTATAATGAATTTATTTGTTATTTCATTATACATCACGACATCAAGGAAGCCCATGTATTTTACGCGTGGTAAATGCGGATTAGGTGCCAATACAATTGGTACCTCACAACCTACTAACCACCATCCACGTTTAGAAAAATATTTACGCCTATTTTTTCTAAGGTAATTTATAATTTCAACACCGTCGGAATAGAATTCTCGAAGTGTTTGGGCGTCAGTAAAATGCTCTCCTTTATTCTGTTTATAAGCGTCTGCATAACAATCTCTTAATCTGGTTTCAAAATCTGTTTCTAAATCTAACTCGTCAGCCTTAACTGCACTCTGGTTATACATAATATCAAGATACATTTGTAATGTCTCGTGTAATGCAGTTCCAAAAGTCATGTGAATACTTTGTTCCCTGATTTTATGTCCATCTCTGTATTGTAAAGCCCATTTTTTAGGACATTGAGTATACATTGATAGCTGGGAGTATGAGATATTCTTCTCATAAGCAAAATTCACCGGTTCAGGTGGATTTTTTTGAATTTCTTTAACTATTTGAGGTGGTTTTTTCTTAGCCATAAATTTAAGTATTTATTCTGGTGCTGGTCCTTGGATATAGGTATCTAACTCAAAATATATTGTTTTATTATTATAACATCCAATAGCTTCATCATGAGTTGTTGGGTTATATTCTTTTAAGAATTCCCCATCCCAAGAATTAAACCAAACGTAAGGTGAACCATCTGTTAATAAAGCTGGGATTATTAGGTTGGTAGGATTCCAATCCCAAAACCTCCAAATATCTCTTCCGTCATCTTCAGTCCAACCAAAGGGAACGGCATAATCATCTCTAATATCATAAATGTTTAAACCTACTTCTATAAAAGCAAAACCAAAGTCTACCTGAGTGTATTGTCCAGAGATATAATCTGTTTGTGTATTATTGGGAAGTTGACCATACTTATCCCATATTTTTTTTAAATTTTCTTGAGAAGCAATGCCAGTAGAATGACCTGCGTGTTTTTTAAAAGAATTCCATACATGGGGTTCCCTTGTAAAAGGACATAAATAACCACAATCAGGATATGAATTATATTTTTCTACTAAGTACTTATCCCAATTATTCTGTGTGAAAAAGTAATCATCTTCATTAAAAATAAAATAATCATAGAAATCTTTATACTTTCCATACAACTCAGACCAAGCTCCATAACTAATCCCTTGATTTTTTCTAAAATTTATTTCAACTTCAGTACCTTGAATGTATTTAGGGGTAAGGTTAAAAATTTGGGAAACAAATGGATAATCTTGTTCCCTCATATTAAAATTAAAAATTATTTTATTTAAAGAATGAGAATACTTTTCTAAATAAAAGATTTGAGTTTTTAAAAATTTTAAAGGATCTTCTTTAAAAGAATTAGGGACTTTTCGTCTTTCTCCTAAATAAAAATTAATTATATAACAAGTTTTATTATTCATTAAAATAGTTTTTTTTAAAAGTACTCTATAACATTTAGAGATTTGTATTTATCTCTATCAATTTGATTAAAGTCATAATTAATAATTCTAATACCATTCCTAATAATAGTTAGAGTGTCAATTTCATTAAATTCTCCTAAATCATTTATATTCCATGAATTTAAATGTAAATCTAAATTATAATAAGATTTATTATTAACAATAACTTTTATATTATATAACTCTATATCTTCTAAATTAAATGTATTGGCTTTATTCCAAGCAAACACAAATAGCCTATTATCATTATTTACTATAGGAGTTACCCAAACATCTTCACCTCCTGAGAAGTAAAGATTAATAAATACACCATTTTCTTTAAGTTTAGTATAAAATTTATCATAAAAATTTTCTTTATATATAAGTAAACGTTCATAATTTTCTATAGTTTTATAAGGATCGTTTTTTACCCATTCTTTTAAATAATCTTGATCAAATTCAAACCATTGGTTATCAATTTTATCTAAATTAAAAGAAACAGGGAAACTTATAAGATCTGGGGGGTAGTCTGTTTTATAAAATACTAAACTATATTCATCTAGTAATTTAGAATTTTCTATAAATTCACTATCTGATTTTAATTCAGTATCATATTCTATACAATGTACTTTAGTATACCCTTCATTACGAGCTGTTGATAATCCTAAAGTTACTAATTTTAATGCTGCTAAAGTATGGTTAAAGGGGCGATTTTCTGTTGATAATATTTTAAAATGTTCAGCATTATAGTACATTTGATACTTATATTCAACATCTGTTAATAAAGAATTATCAGCATCATAAATAAAATAATTAATATTATCTATAATATCTTCAGGTATACTACTATGGCTGGTTACCATAATATCAAACAAGTCTTTATTTATAGAATTTACAAAATTACGTAACATATCCCTTCTAAGATTATCGGGGGCATATGTAGTAATTAAAAATAGGTCTTTCATATATTATAAATTACTTATTTCAAATTCATTTTTATTTTCTGAGAAGCGGTTTCCTAATTGGTCTTCAAAAGCTCCTTTACATTGACCAATGTAATGAGTAGGATAGCAAAATCCAAATTGAGAATATAATTGGTTAAATAATGAAGCATCTAAATTTCTTGTTTGTGGGTATGGAAACCAAATCTTGCCCTCTATATTACACTTAGTTCTCCAAGCTACTTGAGATGAGTCAACTTTACAATAAGCATTAATGGGTTTATCATAATGATTTAGCTTATAGGTAGTCCCAGGATGATTATATGTAGTAGATTCTTTACTTTGTGTATAATCTTCTTTAGAAGGATCATAAAATAAAACTTTACTATAACAATGGTTTACATCTGGGTTTAAATTGAAATAAGCATTAAGATATTCTAAATAACCTGGGGTTAATGCATCATCATCACATAACATAAGGGCTATATTACTTGATGAGTTTTTAATAGCCTGATTAGCAAATTTCCCAAAGATACTCCCCCCTTGTTTAATTTTTTGTTCTGTGGTTTGGTTTGTATTAAAAAATGTTGTTTTTTGGAGTAAATCTTTATTTAATATAGATTCAGCTATAGGTTTACCTGGGTTAGGGCTGCCATCATCAATAAAAGCTATTTCAATATTATTATATGTACTTTTATTTAAGCTCTTTAAAGCGTTAACCACCATTTGGGGGCGATTGTAATAAAATAAAAGAATTAAAATTTTATTTGAGTTCATTATAATAAAACATTTGGATGTAACTTCTATCTCTAACTTTTTTACTAATTCCCGTAGGGATAAAACCTAAATCTTCATATAGATTTTTTGCAAAATTATCTTCAAAAACCCACAATGTAGCAAATTTTCTGTATCTTAAATATTCTTTATAAGCTTTTCTAGCATACCCTTTTCTTCTATAATCAGGATGAATATCTACTCCTACTTCACCATTTGGGGTTGATCTTATATAACCTACTTGAGTATCATAATGTGAAATAATGTACCATTCTGGGTTTGTAGTGGAAAACCATTCTTGGCATTCTTCCAAAGTAAAAATAGAATTATTTTCTAAATACTTCCTAGTACTATCATCATTCCTTATTTCTAGTAAGAAGGGTAAATCTTCTTTAGTTAAAGGAAGTAAAGTAATATCACTTAATATAGGGTTAATTAAAATTTTTCCTTCTTTATTACCATAAAGTATTATATCTTCTATACGTAATTCATAAAATGGTTGTAAATATTTATCATCCATACTTGATAGAAGATAACCTGAGGTAATAATGTAATTTAAAAAATGGATTTGATTCCATACCCCACCCGTATAATCTCTTTTAGAAGGATTTAATTTAAAAACTGATGAATATTTATCTAATGCGTCTTTTGCTGCTGAGTAATTAACTAATCCGTTGCTTATAGCAGCATGGTGGTAAATATCTCCATCATTTTTAGTTTTTGCTATAGCATTAGAACTTACTAATTGAGCAACATATCCTACATTTTCAGCTTCTTGCATTTTTTCTATAAAGGGTTTTATAGAATCTGGTGAAGTAGGAATGTAATCATCTTCTATTAAAAAAGCATAATCTGAGGTGGTAAAATTATTAATATTTTCTATAATAACTTCTTCCCAAGCCCCATAAGAAAAATTAATATTATTTCTAAATATAACATTAATATCTAAAGGAGAAGATTTAATATAAGTTTCTACTTCTTCAGATAAATGAGAAGTTGAACCATCTGTATTAAATATAAAATAGATATTATTTAACCCTTCTGGTTGGGTTTGGAGATATTTTATATGTTGTTGAACTAAAAAGAGTTTATTCTCTTTACCTAAAATATTATAAAATGCAGATCGTCTAGGGCCTAAATAAAATGCTACTATATAATCAAATTTTTTCATGTTAACAATTTTATTTTTTAATCGTAATAAAGTTTTGATGATTTAGCCCTAATGGAATAGTATGATCTAAATTAAATACATACGGATGAACTTCAAAATTTAAATTGTGTTTTTTACAATATTCTGAGATCCACTCTGTAGTTAGGGTAACAATCCACCAATAATCACCTTTGTCTTTATGGTATTGGATTATTTCTTCTCCTAAAAAAGCAGTGAAACCTAACTGGAAACCTTTACTGTAGTAAGGAAGGGTTTTATCTAAAATATTAGTAATTGAATTAAGACCTAAATGAGTGAATATTGAACCTAAAATCATGCAATCTACTTTAGGTAAAATATTATCTAATTCTTTAATGTCTAAAAGATGAACATTATTATTTTCTTTTTCTTTAAAACCCTTACTATCAGAATAAAAATCTTCTATTAAATCTAGCCCATAATATTGAGCTTTAGGGTAATGGTTAAAAAGGGTATGTTGTAATGTACCTTTACCCCCACAACCATAATCTAGTACAGAACAAGTTTCTCCTAAACAATCTATAACTGAATATAGTTGTTTACTTTCCCAATCGTGTCTTAGGATTGGAGTTTTTGGTGGGGCTTCATTAAATATCCCATGAGGAGGTACTTTATTTTTAAATTCTTCTAATGTTATTTTCATTATTAGGTTGTAAATGTTTTTTTACTTAAAGTGCTGATTTCTTCCAAAGTAGGATCCCAATCACCTAATTCTAATTCTTTTAAATTTTTAAATAGATAATTTGGATCTTTAGAAAATTGGGGATATTCCATTGTTATAAAGGGGATATTATTATTTTCTAAAGTCTGTATATTTAGATCCCATTGGGCTTGAAGAGAAGTAGAGTTAAAAATATCCCAGTCTTTCCTACCGATATTTTTTGCGGAAGTAAATATGTCATCTAAATTATCACGAGTTAATAAAATAACTTGAATACCACCGTAAGGTTTTAACACCTCCTGCCAGTAAGTATAACTATTAGTATAAAAAAATAAAGGGGATTTAACTATATCAGATTTATTATACAAATTTAGAATTTCATGGTAAGCATGATCTTTTACAAACTCCATTAAATTAGAAGTATAAATAAGACTATTTATTAAAATTGAATCTCTAGATTCTAAACCTGCTTTCATTGTAGGATCTAAACCTCCTACAGCATCTACTCTATATAAATTACAGTTGATAAAAAATTGGGTTAATGCGCTTGTCCCACATCTACCAGCTCCTGTTATAATAGTAAATCTCACTACCAGCCTTTTTTAATACATTTAACAATATACTCTCTTTCTTCGGGTGTTAACCACCAACCTACTGGGATTGAAACTATTTTACCAATTGTAGCATCTAATGATGGTAATTCTGCTTGGAACTCTCTTACACAAGTATGCTTATCATTACGTTCATGTACTTGTGATACAGCAATATTACACTCATCCATGTGTTTGTAAAATTTATCTCTGTCTTCTACTTTTAAGGAATAAATCCAAAACGCAGAATCAAATCCAGGTTCACGTTTTAATAAAGTTACTTTATCAACATTTTGAAGTTCCTTATCGTAATAAGCGGCATTTTCTTTATGAGCTTTTACCAATTTATCAGCATGTTTTAAATTTTCCATACCAACCGTAGCACAAACATCATTCATGTGGAATTTATAACCCCATTCCTCAATGTCAGCCTCACAACGAAAATCTTTTCTATCACCATCTCTGTCAATTCCGTACCAACGGATTAATTTACCTCTTTTATGTAATTCTTTATGAGGTGAACTTAAGATACCACCATCAATTGAAGTAATATGTTTGATAGCTTGAAGAGAAAACATAGTTAAATTACCATGATTTCCAATTCGTTTACCTTTATATTCTGAACCAAATGAATGTGCCCCATCTTCAATAACTGCTGGTCTAAACCCATACATTTTATATGCTTTATCTTGTATTTGTTTTACGCGATCTAAATCATTAGGATATCCACCCCAGTGGACTAACATAATTACTTTGGTTTTTGGGGTAATTTTTCGAGCTAAATCATCAAGATCCATATTTAAAGTGTCTGGGTCAATATCAACCCACTTTAGTTTTAAACCATTTGCTAATACAGGCCAATTTGAAGCTGTACAAGTCATAGCAGTTGCTAATACTTCATCTCCAGGTTCTAAACCAGGCCATTTTTGGTCCCAAAAAGCTACACCATCAAAATTTTGTTTATGTGTTGCTGGTTTTTTAAGTAAATGTAATGCTAAATGAAGGGCTGAAGTGCCAGCATTAACAGTTTGGACATAATCGTGGTTGAAATATTTTTTTAAGTTGTTTTCAAATTCATCTACTTTAGGTCCTTGACCTATGTAACCACTATTAAGAATTTTTGTTACTTCTTCGGCAGCTGTATCTGCCATAAATACCTTAAATAAAGGGATTTTATTTTCCGGACTAAACATATTTATTTATATTTTGTTATATAATCACTACAAATACCCAATGTATATTCATTAGGTTCTTTTTCAAATACTTCGGGCATTACTAAAATACCTCGTTTATACAAATTTGTTGACCAAATATAACCACGAGAGGTTAAGACTCCAAGGTCGTTTTCATGAGAAAAATAATTTAATTTAGAACCATTTGAATCTAATTCATTTAAATAAGATAAAGCATCCATATTTTTACAATGGATCCATAATTTATTATAGAAATTAGTTAATAAGTCAAATGGAAAATCATATTGTGGTTCATCATGACCTAATTTAAATTTACCATCAACCCACCAAACATCAATTTCTACGTCATATCCAGCTTGAAGTGATTCGTAAATATAATCTGGGTGGTTTTCACGTTCTTTATTGGGGCCATTTAAGTTTCCTCTATGTGATATTAGTTTCATTTTTTATTTTCTAAATAATATTTTAAATCTTCAGGAGTACCTAACCCCCACATTCCATCTGTATTAAATGTACGGATTTCTTTACAATCACTAATAGCTTCATTAAATACAGGGCAAACATAAAATTCACCATTTACACGAACATCTTTTTTAATCATTTGTTCAGCGTATTTAACAAAATCTGAACCATGTTTCCAAAAATAATAACCTACAGTAGCAATATCTGAGATTGGGTTTTTCTCTGCTACTTCAGTAACTAAACCGTTTTCATCAATTTTAGCAAATGACCATTTTGGATGTGTAGCTGTAAATGAAACAATACCACCATCAGCATTGGTTTCATTCATTTTATACATAAATTCATTTGAATCCCATTCTACAAATTGATCCGAATTAGCAAAGAATAATGGTGCGTCATTATCGATAAAATCTTTGGCTAATAACGCGGTACACGCTGCTCCCTCTGTTAGACCATCGGTTTCCACGATTTGACACCCTGGTGCGATTAACTTAAGTAAAGAATCTAAATTGTACTTTTCTCTGTGTTCTTTTCTTACTACAAAGATAAAGTTAGCATCCATGTTTAGGTTTTCTACTACAACCTGAATCATTGGTTTGCCTTTAACGTCTATTAAGGGTTTAGGAAAAGTATAACCTGCTTTAACAAATCTACTTCCTTCCCCAGCCATTGGGATTAAAACATTAAGTTTTTTATCTTTCCATTTAGGTGTTGACATAATTATTCCGTTTTCTATTTCGGTTAATTTTTTAAATATATTTGTATAGGTTACTTCACTTGGATTTTTAACCCTTAAAACATGAGCCTTAGAACGAGAAGCAGCTAATAAACCATAAGGAGAATCTTCTACAATTAGTGTTTCTTCAGGTAAACACCCCATTTTAGAGATTGCTCTCCAATACATTTCTGGGTGTGGTTTAGAATTTTGTACATCCTCATTTGAGATAATATAATCCATAAACTCCATAATACCTAATTTAGATAAAACGGTTAAAACGGTTTTACGAATTGAATTAGAACATACTGCTATTTTGTAACCATCTTCTACTAAAGCATCCATTACAGATTGTAAAGTTAAGTTTGGTTGTAATTCCTTTAACATTTGGAGAGTATATTTTTGTTTATTCTCCCAAATTTTAGAATGTAGTTCTGTAGGTAAACCCTTACGATCTGTAAGCATTTCTAATTTTTGATTAGTTTTTAACCCATCATAAACTGATAAATGTTCATTCCAATCTATAGAATATTCTTTACCCAATGCTTGATTTAAGGCATCATAATGGATATTTTTAGCTTCAACTAAAACACCATCTAGATCAAATATAACTAATTTTATTTTTTCCATTTATCTTGTTGGACTAACTGGGCAATAATGGCATAGTTACAAATATCTTGAAAGGTATCAACTATTGTTTCATTATTAGGTACACGACTACTAATGATTAAGTTCTTCCAGCGATTAATTTTATCACTTATCCTATACCATAAGCCTGTGAGAGCAAATTCCCTTTCATCTTCAGTAGCAAGGCTAGTACCAGCAGTAATGTTATGCATACCGTAGTCAAGATGTTTACGGCTAAATAACTCCAGCTGCTCTTCCATGATATCCATATAGCCAGCATAAATGTGAGGATACTCTTTTTTAACGATTTCTGTAGCTGTAAGGCCATACTTAACTGTCTCTTCTTCTTGTATTTGATTTTCTATGCCAACTGGGTCTTCTTCTAAATATGGATTTTTTTCTCCTGTTGAAGGATCATATTCTGGGATACCATTTATAGTTGGAACATTCCATAACGTTTTATCATCAATACTTTTTCCAGGCATAACTTAAATAACTTGTTTTTTGTCTAAATATTTTTCTATTGTTTCTAATCTTTCATCAGCATCAGCTAACATAGCAAGTGCTTCTTCAGCATTTTTATAAAAATCTTCTGTTGAATGATCTCCAATACCTGCTGGGTTTTTACTTAGTAATTCTAGGGTAAGTAATGCTTTTGATTTATCAGCCATTGCTGATGTATAGAGCATGTCTCTTAATTTGCTCATAACTTTGCTTTCTTAATTAATTTTTCGGTTTCGTCTTCTTCTACTCCCATTTTCCATAAAATACTTCTAACTCCTATATCTTGTAAAATATCAATATATTGATCGGCTTCACCTAAACTACATTCTAGGTAATCAGCAATATATTCAGCTAGTTCTTGATAATTTCTTTTGTTTTCGTTTTTTACGTACTTGAAGTAGACTTTTCTTTTAGGTAACATTTCGCGATAAATGGAATAAATTTGTTTCTTACTTTGTGGATTAACCTTTTGAACATAGTTTACTACATCTATGTAATCCATATTCATAGATACATATCTATGTATCATGTAAGAATTCCATTTATCCCATGAATCTTGCGAAATTTCTTCAGGAGGAGTTTTATAGAGAGTTATCTCATTCAACCACTCGAAGAGGGTTGTCACCTGCTTCATCTCTTAGCTCTTTTGGTAGTGTATCTTGTAATACTTCGCCAGTTTCTGGGTTATAAAAAACTGGGATTGGCATTAGCATATCCTCAGGAGTACCTGCTACAAATTTAGAGACTTTTCTAATAACGAACCCTTGAGCCCATACTTTTCCGTTTTTGTGTTCTACCGACTCTGTGTTTTTAAGGTCGATGTTTGGCATTTGTTGTTGATCCATGACTATTTGTTTTGTTTATAATCTAAATAAAATCCAATCGCTACTAAAATATTCATACCTACACTAGCGATTATTTCGTGTATGTCTTGATATACATTTAAACTTAAATGAACGTGTCCTATCATCCAGAAAGGTATTGCCATATTTTGGCTAATCCAAATTATAAGGAATATTAAGAACTTTTTCATTTTTTAGTACAAATTGGGTGGTGGTAATCTTTTGTTGTTGACGCCCAATAATCCAATCCTTCAGGAATATCAGTTTCAATCCTTTGATGTTGAAAAGTTATATCTAAATTTTGGCTAATAATATCTGAATGTCTTTCTAAGATATAAAAATCAGGTTCAACTCTGTATCTTGGAGATTGATCGGGATTATTAAAGAAACAGAATCTACCTCCTTTTTTTAGGATATTATGAGCATTAGCATCAAAATCAGATTGATCATCATCCCACGTATCAAAATAAATCCCATCAAATTTAGGTAAATGGTAAATTACTTCTTGCCAAGGTTTAAAAATACACCTAACGTGTGGTTTTTGTAACCAACCATCAGCAATCATTTTTCTTTGAACATCAGGGTGACCTTCGATAATCCAATGTGTTTTTGGTTTATGTTCTTCAATATACGAATCAACAATACCCATTCCAAATCCTACATTAAGGACATCTCCTTGGTTATGAGATACAATAGCAGCAGCATCTCTCATAATTTCACGTTCCCATTCCATCATGATATCATCGGCATATCCATTACTATCTAAAATAACTTCATCTTGAATATCAATTTTTCTATTAAAATAGGCTTGTTGATGATCTGGTATGTATGATGTTTTATGCATATTATTTTAGTTCAATTAATTTCTGTATGAGTGCCATGCAGTTGATTTCTTTATCAATACGGAAGTTGGATTGGTAACTATATTCGTTGATATAAATTGCAACCATTCCTTCACGACCACTTGCATATACATTAGCGTTATCATAAAGATAACGATAAAGCTCTTCAAAATCGCTAACGTTTGCGTTAGCAATAGTTTGGCGAATTTCACGCCATTTAGGTTTAGCATTACTTAATTCTTTTAGTATTGATGTCATATAATTAGAAGACACTAATACTGATTTATCTATAACTAATTTTTGGTTTTGAGTTGATAGCTGAATTGTATTAAGACATTTACGTAGATCTGGGTAGTATTGGTTTACAATAGTTTTTAGATCTTCCATCTCATATGTTGTACCTTCAGTTGCCATTACACTAGCAAGGTGTACTGCTACCTCTTTTTTACTAGGAGGGATAACTTTAAGTACTTGGCAACGTGATTGAAGTGGATCAATAATACGCTCAACATAATTACACGTCATAATAAAACGTGTTGTACGTGAGAATGTTTCGATTACATTTCGAAGTGAAGCTTGTGCCTGTATCGTAAGAAAATCTGCCTCATCCAAGATAACCACTTTGAGTGGTTTGAATGAGGCGGTAGAAGCAAAACCCGATACTTTATCCCTAATAGTTTCGATACCCCTTTCATCACTCGCGTTAATGTAAAGGTAATCACAATTTAAATTATTAACAATAAGTTTTGCTAGTGTAGTTTTTCCACAACCTGCGGGGCCGTAAAATATAAAATTTTGAATATCTTGTTGAACTAAATATTGAGCAATACTTTTTTTAATATGCTCATTACCTACAAAATTTTCTAAGTCTGTAGGTCTATATTTTTCTACCAAAAGGGAATGTTCCTGTTTTATCATAACTTGAATATACGATTTATTCTTTATATTTCCAAATGTAACCAGCAGAGGATTTATACATTTGGTTTTTATAACCACTAGCTACTTCAAATATATTTTTAGCTCCAGTTTCACGTTCGGCATCTTTCATATTATCCCATTCTTTAATAAAGTTACCTTGTTTATCAAATTGAAGTACAGATTTACCCCATGTTACTTCTCTACCTGTTAAAGCTTTACTTAGTTTTTCTTTGGTTTCTTTAGATAAGGGTTTTTTAGTAATCCCTTTTCTTTGTTCTGAGAGTTTAAGTTTAAATTCTTCACTATGTGTATAACCAACACTTCCTCCGTCTCCTCCAGTACTTCGATTAACTAAGGTTCCACCTTCATCAATTTGCCTTCTACCTAATTCAGCTATTAGTTGAACTTCGATTTTACCAGCTTGATTTCGGGTGAGGTTTTCAGCAATTATTTCTACTTCAAATCCGTGTTTATTAACGTAGTTATCCCAAAATTTATTTCTCCCAGCCCATTTATTATAAGCTCTATTTCCTTTACCTATACCAACATAAAATACTTCTTTGGTTTTAGGATTTAAATGTGTATAAACATAATATTCTCTCATGATTATACATATTATGGACTTGCTTAAAAATCGAGCAGGACCTTAACAATTTATTTCTCTTTGGTGTTACATTTATCTAATACATCTTTAATTACGTCTAATTTACCCGTTACGTAATCGTCTTGACCCATTAAAGACATTAGATTTAATCTGTACTCTTTCAACCATTCTACTAATTCTTCTTGTGTCATTTCTCTTTGGTGTTAAAGGTTTCAGTTGTCAAGTATTTCTTTACAACTCATTGTTAAAGGTTTCGTTGTAGAAATCTTCAAAAGTTTCAAATTCTTCAAGGTCATCAACAGCAGAATCCCAAGTCTCATTCATCACCTCTTTCTCTTTCTCAAGCATTGATTTTATAAGTGATATAGCAAAGTCTACATCTACTTTACTATCAATAGGAGAGCGCATTTCTTCAAATGTCTCAATCAACTCTTGCATTGGTGTTTTCATAAGCAAATTTATTTGCGGTGAGGAGCCTTGCGACTCATTTCTCTTTTGTTTTAAAGGTTATCAATATGTAAGATTCTGTCGTTTCTGTAATCTCTGGTCTTGCGTTTCTAATTTCTTCTACAATTGGAATTAAAACTTGTTCTTCATACCAAATTGGTTCTTCATCCGAAAACCTAAAACCCTCATACCTTGTGTCCAATCCAAATAAAGAGATATATTTACCATCGTATTCCAATCTATATTCACCACCGAAATGTGGTTTTATTGGCACTTTTATGAAATCACTCATCTTTTGTTGGTGTTAAAGGTTTCGTATTTCTGCGCTACTTCATTCCAAACTTGTAATAAGGCTTGTTGTACACTTGCACTTTCGGGGTAAGCAGTCTTGCTTTGTATTTCTTTAATTCTTTCTGTTGTCATTTCTCTTTGGTGTTAAAGGTTAATACTACAAAGAATAAAAAGAAAAATGATGTTATTATCCATCTGTAATCTTCAATAGGTGTGTCAAATTTGAATTGTGAAGTAAAATATCCGCCCAATAAAAACATAGATAAGTAACTTAATATTGCACTATATATCTTTTTCATTTCTCTTTTGTTTTAAAGGTTAGTATGTTAATACATCTTCCCCCATTGTACTAATATTATAAAACCTAATACTCCAATCTGTAAGTATTTTCTATTCTCATAGGGGAACATCACCCCTCTTCTATACCATAGTTTATTGCTAAAAACTCTCTTTGCATTCCAGTTGTTTACTATTTTAATACTC
>Ga0206125_10002385_pt1 | contig 19967 bp, 19 predicted proteins | sample Helgoland_Spring_4_FD_148598 | JGI IMG/M metagenome (GOLD analysis project Ga0206125, IMG submission 148598) | Pelagic subsurface seawater microbial communities from Kabeltonne, Helgoland, North Sea - Helgoland_Spring_Bloom_20160331_1 | ecosystem: Environmental > Aquatic > Marine > Epipelagic ... | reverse complement strand
GGTGACCAATGCCGCAGGTGAGGATATCGTTAGAGGGATCCTAGGTATTGACCCAGAGAACGCAGTCGCCACTCCTAACGCTAAGATAGAGAGTGACCGCCAACTTTTGCTGGACGATATAGCAGACGCAGAAGAAGAGCTTAAACTTCAAATGAGTATAGCTGGGGGTAATGCTGGCAATCTTACAGGAAGAATGGAGGCCATGGAAAGGTTGGTTGAGCTACAAGAAAAGCTAGGACCTATGAATGACGCTTTGGAGGCATTAGGCATAGAAAGAATAGAGCCTGAACCTATCGACGTTCCAACGGCTGATGCTGAGGGCGCTGATCCTGATTCGTCTACCGCTCAGGCTGACCCTGTAGCTACAGATACAGGAAGCGCTGAATCTCGTCCTCTCCAAACGGATCCAGGGGGCGTATACACCTCTGCGCAGCTTGAACAAAATCTTGAGTCGTGGGAGAAAGAACTTTTAGCTGGAACAAGACCAGGACAAACAGTTAAGTCTGGGGTAGCTGTAAAAGCTAAAAACTTCGGCAACTTAAGACCAAACAATTCAAATCCTTATCAGTCTGGAGCTTATCAGGTTAGTGAGGGCAATGAGTATCAAAACTTCGCTTCTTATGACGAAGGCTTAAAGGGTTTGATATGGGATATAAAGTCCAAACAGCATTTGGATGGATTAAAAAGCAGCGCGGTAGGCAAGAACGCTAATATTACTGACGTTATAATGAAGTATGCTCCACCAGAGGACAATAATAACCCAGTTGGATATACAGATCACATCGTCAACTTTGTAAACGAAAGTTTAGGCCTGACGGGAAACGAGGCTTTCACGTCAAAATCAAAAGCTTCAGATTTTCCTACTGAGCTTTTAGTTGAAGCTATTATCTCCAAAGAAGATGTGTCCTTATACAGAGAAATGAAAGAAAGAGGCTACTTTGAACAAGGTAAAATCTCTGGAATTGTAGGAAACATTAACATTGATACCACCAGAGAACTAAGATCAAGAGCCTAAAACATGTCAAACGGACCACAATTTAATGATCGTCAGAAGTTAATACTAGACGATCTAAACGAGCTGTACGCGAACAGATTCGAGTCTCCAGTTGTGCCTACGGCAACGGAGGGGGATGATCGCCCACCACTCAGCAGCTACTCCCCAACGATTCAAAATATTTTCGGAGGAGAGGGCTTTAAAAAGGTGTATTCTGAAACAGAGGAAGAGGCAATGAGGAAGATGTTAGTAGATAATGATATCGACGCTGACAGCTTCTTTAAGAACGACCCTGAGGCAACGCCTGTTGATGTTATGAGGGCTACGAACTATCAGAACTTTGCGACCAGAGAAGAGAGGTACAACAAGGAGGGGACGTTTAGCAGCGAAGAGGCTAAAATTCAGGGGCTTGAAGACCTAAACAAAAAGTACAACTCTATGTTTGAGGGTAACATGGTTTACCCAAAACTTGGAGCAAGGGTTGCGGATTTAGTCCCTAGCTTCGTGATGGATGACGATGTTAGAAGGGCAGATTTTGAGCAGGCAATCAGAAATGAATACGGCTTAAAGTTTGACTTAGACTCAAGCGAAATGATTGGGGACGTTTACATCGAGGGAAGTGTATTAAACGAGCCAAGAAAATTAAGATACAGGATCAGCGATGCTGGTGCAGGGTTAACATCCAACGCATTGGACGTTATGAGCGGAATTGCGGGCCTAGCGAGGGGTATTGATTCGTATTTTGGAGTCGATGTATTGAAAACAGAAGCCGAGATAAATGAAGATTACCAGCAAAGAAAAGAATCAGGAGAAGCTCAAACCAAGAACGAAGCTGGAGACTCTTTTTTATCTTCTTTTAATTTAGATGATGGATTGTTTTGGGATGCGGTGTACAGCACAGACGCCAGAAATGATTGGTACGAGTCTCACACATACGCTAACACTGTAGACTTTCAACAACTTTCTGACGGCGCAGATGCCGACCTAAGTAAACTATGGAGGGCTACTACAGATCAGTTTGTTCAGTCGGCTCCATTGATAGCAGACATTATAGCTGGTAACGCAATAGCTAAAGGCGCTCTTAAGAGAGCTACTAAGGCTGTTAGTAGAAAAGCTGCTGGAAAGTACGCCACCAGAGCTGGAGGAAGGTACGCAAGTCAATCTACGGGAAGGTTCATGTCCAAGGAAGCGGTCATGAAGATTAACGAAAAGGCGGCAAAAATCAACCGTATCATCAACGGAACAGGGGGGTTTTTTGCAGCTGACGCTTTGATTTCTGCTGGAATACACGCAGATAATGTTGGTCAGGAGTGGTACGACAACCTAACGCCTCAGCAGAGGTTTGCTTATTTGGCAAGTGAGTCTTCAGCGGAAACGCTTTCAGCTATAGTTCTTGAAGGTGTTGTGATAAAAGGGTTTGGTAGGGCTAAAAAAGCGCTTGGTCAAGGCGGGTTTAGAGGTCAGAAAAAGTTCATAAAAGAACTCGGAAAAGCTGTGTCAGAGTCTGTGCTTGTTGGAGCTTCGGCAGAAGCAGCAGCAGAAGCAGGCACAGCTGCTTGGCAGTACTGGAATGAGATTCAAGCAAAAAAAGCAACAGACCCTAATGCTGTAGGGTGGGAACAGGAGGTTTTTGAAGATAGAGTTTTCGACGGCTTTAAGGCTGGCGTTTCCTTAGGCGCTGTAGGTGGCTTGTTCGGGGGGTTGACTGGAGGAGCTGCTTCTGCTTACGTATCTACTAGACACCCTCTTTCCGTAGAAGCCAATAAAGAAGTTAAAAAGGCCGCTCAAGAAATGGTCAATGCGACTAACTCAGAGGCTAGAAAGGCAGCAGCCGAAAGATTCGAGAAGATTGTACAAAAACACTCTGGAGCAAAAACATCTTTGACTAGAGCATATTACAGGTTGTCTCAGCAAAACCCAGAGGCATTCACCAAGATCACCGAGCTTCAGAGAGAGATAAATCTCACGGTAAGAAGATTTAAGAAGTCAGAAGATCCAGAGCAGCAAGAGGCCCAGAAGAGAGAGCTTGAAAGGCTTATTCAAGAAAAACAGCAAGTCGAAAACGACATAGCTAAAGAGTCTGGAGCAGAGACCTTCGATGACATGATTTCTGAAGAGGTTGAAAAGCTTGGCACAGAAAGGGAGGAAAAGCTTGCAAGCTTTAAAGAGAGAAAAAGAAATAGCCCAGAGGCCGAAGCCGATAGGCTTGCTGAAATAGCAGAACTGCAAGAGCTTGAAGAGCAAAGAACTTCTCTTGAGGCTGCCCAGGCTGTAAACTCCCCTGAGCAAAATACAGACGACGACGCACAGGATCAGGAAGGTGAGACGCAGGAGGATTTTGACGCCATAAACGAATCTCTAGAAGATGACAGCTTGGAAGGCGACGGGGACAATCAATTTAGCAACACTATAGAAGAAGGGACAGCCTCAGCTGCGGTAGCCAGTAAATACAGAGACATTGTTGGTACGGTTAACAACCTAATGAAAGCTTTTAAAAAGTTTGGAATTAAAGTTGTTATGCACAAGACATCAGACAGTTACAGGAAGGCCACGGGTGGTGACTCAAGAGGCGTGTTTAGAGATAATGACGCAAGGACTATTCACTTCAATCTTGAGAAGATGTCCCAACCGACTAAACCTGAGGAGGAGGACATCTTCGGGGAATACAACACGCCTATTCACGAGTTTCTTCATTTGGCCTTTGTGACTGCTGATCTTGCCACTTTAAAAAAGTTTGAAGTTGAGCTAATGGCTTTAGCTCGTCAGGTGGGTATGGGGAAACAGGCTAAAGAGATATTTGAAGCTGTAGAAAGAACTTATAAGGAAAAATACAAAGGCAAGGGTTCCAGTCGGAAAATGCTTGAAGAGCAGGTTGTAACAACAATAGAAAGACTGCTTGCAATTCTTCCAGAATCAAGAAAAGAAGGGTTCTTAAAGGCAACCATAAGAAAGTTTCTAAAGGTTTTTGGTATAGACGGACTTTTAGGTAAAGAGCCAACAGCTTCTGAGTTTGAAGCGTTTCTCAACGGTTTTAAAGAATCCGTACAATCTGGCGTTGAGTTCCAGAGAGAGGCTGTTTCTAAAGAAGCCAGGGGTTTAAATGCCGATTCAAATCAAGATTCACTGTCTGAAGACCTCGGAATGAAAAGAGGGGGATTTAAGTCAACAGCTTACCCAGACCTGATTCGAAAGAAGGTAAGGTACTCAAAAACATTATTCAATAAGATTGGAGGAACTTTTCAGGTTGATGAAGAAGTGTTCGTCAATGATTATTGGCACTTTAGAAACTGGTGGGTCAGAGAAACTGGAAATGGCAAGCGAGCCGACATGCTCAGTGGCTTTAATTATGATGGGGAAAATGGACAGCGAAAAAAGGTAAACGCTCCTAAACCTAAAATAGATAAAAATACAGGGAAGCCTGTCGACATGGCACCTAGGGTGAAAACATCTTCTGAAATGAAGATTGCCGCTAATCAAAGATCTTTATCCAGAGGGGATAGAGCGAGGGATAGAGACAAAGTTGTAGATTCTTTAGTGCTTAGGATGAAGGAGATTGTTGGGGTAAGTACCCCATCAAATAGAGAAGCTAAGTCTGAGTTTTTTATTGATGAAGCTGGAATAGATACACAGGCTAAGTCCGAACTTCCTGTAGTGTTTAGTGACACCATTTTTGTAGACGGGTTAAAAAACTTTGAGTTTGACAGTGAGTACGACGCGGCTGTTCGTAGCACTATGGATGATTTCGCTTTCTTAGTGCCCAAGAATCAAGCAGGTGAGTTCGCATACAGCATTCGAAACAATGGTGACGGAACAGTTACTATAGAGGCTCATTCAAGCGTTAAACCAAAGGTAGACTTGGATAGCACTCAAGAAGGAACGTCTCTGGATGGTTCCGTAGACCTTTCTTCTGATGACCTTGTTGGCAAGAACCCTGAACCACTGTTTAGTGTTTTGCAAAGAGTCATAGGAAGGCCATTGGAAAAACTAAAACTTTCTGATTATAACGGGACAAAATTAGTTCTTGTTTTTTACGACCCAACAACAGGTGATAGATCTGGAGTAGGGGCTGACTTCGAGAAAGGTTTGCTTTTCAGTCAGTATGATGAAAAATCTGCTTACGAAACAGTTCAAAGCATTGAGAACGCTTCTATAAAAGATCTTGAAGAAAGGTTAAAAAAAGCTTCTACTTTCGGGAAAAGCTCTGTTGAGTATCAGAAAGCAATTGAAGTAATAGAAGAAGTAGACGAAGACGGAAATGTTTTTTATAGAGGTAAAATTTTACTTGCTACTGGGTTCATGAGAAGCTCTTCAGCTTATGGAAACACAGACGCTATTAATGAAATAATAGGGCTATACAAAAACTACTACGAATCTTTGTCTGAAAAAATAGGAAAAGAAGCAGCAGAAAAAATCCTTGTAGATTCTTTTAGAGAGTTTGTGGCAAAATTAGACGAAAGTCAAAAAAACTTCTTTTTTGATATTGCTAAAGAGTCTGGCCTTATGTCCGACTCAAAGAATTTTAATTTAGTTAGGGTTTCTCAAAACAATCCGAGATCACTTCCTGTTCCAGTTACCTCAGAAGGTGTGTTTAAGCTTCTTGAGTCAACAAGAGACTCAAAGTCTGCTGCTTTTAGAAGAAGATCAGAGTTATTTAAGCTGCTTCTTACAAACACAAAAAGAGGTCTTTCTAATTTACTTGCGAGCAGAAACTCTGATGTAGATGCTCCAAGGGGAGAGAATTTGTTTTCTTTAATGGAAGAAAAAGGAATTATGCCAGAGCAAAGCGCCGCCCAAGCATTGAGTCAGACAGTTCCTTACTACAAAATATTTAACTACAAGCTTAAGCGGCAAAAAGACACACGAGGAAGGGAAATATTTACATTAGAAAACGTAGAGGTTATTCAACAAGAAACAAAAGAGACGGAGCTTGGTCTGTCGTTTGGATTCGGCATAAAACCGACAGAATCAAGCGACCTAATGGGTGAGTTTGCTTCTGAAGAAAGGCTGGAATTTGCAGATCTTTTAAGTGATTATATAGTTTTAGGTGGGGAAGCAAGAAGAAAGGTTACTAAAGAAACTGGAGAGAAAACAATTAAAGGTGTTAGCAAAGCTATTGATCTTGAAATTGAAAAAGCCGAAAAAGCTATTAATCAATGGGACGCAACTGAAAACACCCCAGAAGCTCAAAAGATTATTAATGAAGTAAAGGAATTAAATGCATTAATTTTAAATAAAGAGCCTTCCCCTGATCTAAAAAAGCAAGTAGAGAAAAAAATTAAAAGACTCACCAACCCAAAATCCAAAACAGAGGCCGTGAGAAAAGCGGCTGAAAGGGTTTCCTTGAGCGAGAAATTAAGCGAAGCAAAGAAAAAAAAGACAAGCTTTCAGCAATCAGTAAAAGGTGAACAAAACAGCGCCACTGTAGGTAGCGTTGCTATTGACACAGACAATAGCACTAGGGATGGCGAAGCACATTCAGTGGACTTAGTGCCAGATCCATCTACTAACCTTCCATTTGAACCCAATAACTTAAGTAGCTTTGAAGCTTTTGTGGCTCGTGTAGATCAATTATTCGCAAATAAGTACGCAAACGTAATGCGCTTGCAGAAAGTTATTGAAAAAGCTAAAGGCAAGGTGGTTGACCTAAGCAAAGACTTTATCAATGCTGAGGCTCTTTTGTACGGTAAGACAGCCAACGATCTTGACAAGCTGGACGGTAAGGTAAAAGACATCTCTCTAGAGATGAAGGACAAAGGTCTTAACTCCGAGGATGTATCAGAGTATCTTATCGCAAGACACGCGAAAGAACGTAATGCTGTCATCTCCGAGCGTACAGAAGGTAAAGACGAGGCTGGTAGTGGTATGACCAACGAGAGGGCTGACGAGATCATGAACAGCCTTTCGCCCGAAAAGAAAGCTGCTCTTGAGTCAGTAGCTGCCAAGGTTGATGCCATCACAGCAGACACTAGAAAGACTATGGTAGACTTCGGCCTCGAAGAGAAGTCCACAATCGAAGCCTTTGAAGCTATGTTCCAAAACTATGTACCTCTTGGAGGTTTAGCTTTGGATGAACAAAACGCAGACACCTCACTTTACCCAACAGGCGGAGCAGGCATGAGCGTGTACGGAGATACAACGAAGCGGGCTAGAGGTCGTAAGAGCGAAGCACAGAACGTACTAGCACAAGCCATTGCACAGAACGCAGCTGTACACGCCAAAGCACGTAAGAACGAAGCACTATCATCACTTTATAATCTCGTAAAAGACAACCCTAACCCTAAGGTATGGAGGCTCGCTAAGGAGGTTCCGTTCGATGCGCAGAGCGCTGTGGGCGTAAGAGTAAATGGTGAGCAACAGTTCATTGTGTTTGCCAACCCAGACATGGCTAAGTCGTTGAAGAACATGGGTGTTGAGAAGCTCGACCTTTTCAGTAAGGCTATGCGTAGGTTCTCTGGATTCCTAAGACGCTCATTTACAACGGCTAACCCTGAATTCATAATCTCCAACTTTGCGAGGGACATCCAGTCAGCGTTGTTTAATGCTATGGCGGAGGCAGACATTCCAGGTGGGCAGATCCCAGGGCGTCATATCGCGGCTAAGGTAATGACCCGCGTGAAGCAAACCTTACCAGCCCTTCTTAAAAACGCAGTAGGTAAAGACCTCTCTCCAGAGATGGCAGCGTACTTTGAAGAATTCAAAGAAGATGGAGGTCAGACGGGATGGGGTTTTGTAAAAGACGTAGGTACGATTGCAGCTGAGATCGAGTCAGAGGTCAACGAGAAGAGCAAAGCGAAGAAAGCCGCCGAGTGGATGGCGAAGAACAGCATAGACGTTATAGAGAATATAAATGATGCTTTCGAGAATTCTGTTCGTCTTGCAGCATATATCGAAGCTCGAAAAGCGGGAGTAAGCAGAGAGAAAGCAGCAGAGCTTTCTAAAAATATTACTGTAAACTTCAACAGATCGGGTGAGCTTGGCCCAATGGCGAACGCATGGTACATGTTCTTCAATGCGTCTGTGCAGGGTACCGTAAGACTTGCTCGATCACTGGGGACACTGAAAGACATCCGAAAACCTAACGGAGAACTTGAGTCCTGGCATAAGCGCCTTAACGGAGCCCAAAAGATGGCCTTTGGGCTGTCCTTGACTACTGGTATGCTTACAATGATTAACATGGCTATGAGTGAGGATGATGAGGATGGAGTTTCTTTTTATGAAAAAATTCCAGACTACGAAAAAGAGCGCAACTTAATCATCATGTATGATGGGAAAAATTATCTTAAGATACCTCTTCCATACGGCTTTAATGTGTTTGCAAACATAGGCAGCTCTATGGCTGAGGCCGCGAACGGACAAAGGGAACCGTTAGACGCGGGCATGTTCTTGTTGAACTCTGCGTTTAGCTCGTTCTCACCAATCAGCTTTGGGCAGTCAAAAGATGCGGCAAAGTACTTAGCTAAAGGTGCGGCACCAACTATACTTAAGCCATTCGTTGATATCGCTGTAAACGAAACCTATTTTGGCAGCTCTGTGTATAGGGAGCAGTTTCCAGTAGGGGCGCCTAAACCGCAAGCCGAGATGTCGTACCGATCACCTGAAGGGATAAAGAGTTTCTTTAAGTGGATTAACGAAGCCACAGGCGGAAGTGAACAAGTTCCAGGGGCTGTTGATTTCAACCCAGACAAGTTTTGGTACGCGTTTGAATATTATATTGGGGGTGCTGGTCAGTTCGTCACTCGATCACTCGGAACAGGCAAGGACTTGTTTGAAACCATCAAGGAAGGGAAGAAAGTGCCTATGAAGGCGAACGACTTCCCATTCATAAGAAAGTTGTATGGCGAGGCGTCAAAGTACTATGACTCAGACAAATACACTGAGAACGCTAATCTAGTTTCTCAGCTGTATAAAGAAAGGAAAGAAGCGGAAGACAAAAACGACAAGCGGTATAAAGGGGTGATGAAGTTAGAGTCCGCTCGCAAACTAACAGAAAAAAAGATCAAGAGACTTCGTAAGCTTCGAAAAGAAGCGAGAGATATAGAGAACTACGTAGAAAGACAGAACAGAATTTATGAGCTATACGAAAAAGAACGGAGCCTCTTGATGCAGTTTAACAAGCAATACGAACAAATCCGTGGAGAAAATTAAAGACACAAAGCTAGGGGATTGGCTCAAAGAAAAAGCTCCAGGCATACTAGACACCGTTGGTGACTTGCTTCCAAATCAAGGGGGCCTAGGCATAGTAAAGAATTTGCTAGACAGAGACCCTGACGTATCTCCAGAGGAAGCTAAGGCAATCGTTGATGCAGAGATCGCTTATCAAAGCAATGTTACAGAGCGATGGAAGGCAGATATGGCGAGTGACGTAAAACTAGCTAAGGTTATAAGACCTTCAATGTTAATTGCTTTAGTTGTTGTTTTTATTGTCGTTATGTTTTTAGACAGCTTTGATAATCAACCATTTAACGTTAAAGATAGTTACGTATCTTTGCTAGAAGTATTAATGTTAACTGTATTCGGGGCCTACTTTGCTGGAAGGACCGTAGAAAAAACCAGGAAGTGATGCCTGAAAACTTAAGTCATTTTGAATTCTTAGCAGTGGCGGGTGCTCTAGTAGGGGGTTGGATAAAATTTCAAGCAGACTACAATAGGCTTTCAGCGCGTGTTGCCGTTCTTGAGGCCGACAACTCTGAGTTTAAAGAGGATATAAAGCAGTTGTTGAGAGAGGTTCAAGAAGTAAAACTTCTTCTAGCTAAGAACCAAGTGCAATGAGATCCCTTCTCCTGACGCTATCCCTGCTCTCACAGTACGTGATTATAGGGCAGGACTCCTGCGCTGTATTCGGTAACGAAAACATCCAGCCGAGGATGATGGGGTATGTCCCAGAGCCTGTACAATGGGAAACCATAAACTACGTCATACACATACACTATACCGATAGCTTCCCAGATAGCTTTATCCCTATAGATATAGTAGAGGATGCCGCCGAACACTTGAACGAAGAGTTCGAAGAAGCCATGCTAAACTTTGATCTTGTGGAGGTAGCATATCACGACTTTGATGAGTTTGAGCTATCAGGTCCAATGCTCCAGCCCTATAATACTTGCATACCCTACAGCGGCTTTGCCTCATATTATATAGACGATTACTTGTTACCCATAAATTGGGATAGAGAGAGCTTTATGAATGTGCATATATTCCCTCAATTCTGTTCAGGTATCCTTGGTTTTGCGTGGACAGCATACACCCCTAATACCGAAATGGAGGGGGTATGGGTGCGCTCAGATGTTTTCGGTAGGTACGGAGACCACTTAACGGAAGGTCGCGATGAGAACAAAACGCTAATTCATGAAGTAGGTCATTACGTTAGCCTTCACCATGTGTTTAGAGGTGTCGAGTTTTGCGGTGAAGATTTGGGAGATTGCTTGGAAACAGGGGATTTTGTGTGTGATACGCCCCCGACTAAGCTGAATTGGAGCTGCGAAAACCCTATATGCCCTCCAGGTTTGTACGGTTACGAACCTAACAACCACATGGACTACTATCCTGATTCGTGCAGGACAAACTTTACAGAAGGGCAAATAGAGCGCATACACGCCGCTCTTCCTATACTTCGCCCTGGACTTACCGATCAACCAGCCTATTGCTTAGGAGATGTAAGCGGTGACTTAGTTGTAGGGATGAACGATCTGATGCTCATGCTTGCAAACTGGGAAGACTTATACTGGGCCCCTGGAGATCTAAATGGAAATGGATACTTTAATGTAATAGACTTTCAGATTATGCTAGGTCAGTGGGGGACAATATGTTACGGTGCTGAACTTGATCCTTTTTATAGGGAGGAACCACTACCCGTCTTGAAACTAGAAAGGGGCCGAAGCCCCTTCCCATTCAAGTAATACAGCTGGGATATCCAGCATTGATCTATACGCTTCATCGTACTGGACATGCACCGCCTTCGCAGTCATCAATCTCCACTTCGTCCATCTCTAGCTGGGCTATCGACGTAATCGGTGTCACCGTCTTGCGCATCTCTAAGTACGTGCCTTCGTCAATCTCCTCCAGAGGAGCCTGTTTGAATCCATGCTCATTGTGAAGCAGGAATGATACAGACTTCACGTTCTTGAAGTTCTTGTCGAGCCACTCCTTGATGCCGTCCAGCTCTTCCTTACGATAGTAAATAGTAACCGATACAGCATTGTCGGACCACTCAGCTTGCAGGCGCTTGATAACCTCTAGTTGATCCAAGGCTGTCATGTCGTTAGCAAACATAGTTCCTTTAGGGAACTTACATGGGAAGCTTACAACGATAGTAGACTTGTCTTCTGTGCCATCAAAATTTAACACGAACTCCACAGGGTACCCGTGCTCCCTGGCGGCATGTGCCAGACTGCTATCAGCTGACATGCGGATTCGTCTAATGTAGTACTCGCTGTATCCAGGGTGAGCTCCTGGTGTAACGCCAGCAAGAAGACTAAGCGTTCCAGATGGCTTAACCGTTGTAAGTTTAATGGATGCTGGATATCCTGCCAGTCTAGAGTATTCTTTGTCATATGATCGTAGGTAATCATAGCAGTCAGCCAACCAAGATCGCTGCTCTTCAGTAGCTTGCAAGTATCCAGTGACTCCGATACCCATACGCATGTTCTTGTGTACGATATCCTCGGTCTCCTTTACGGCACATTTGATTGCCAAGCTATGCTTGTTAATTCTATAAAGATAACGCGCAACCTTCTTAAGCTCTTCGTAATGCTCAATGTTAGGCAGATAAATCTCAGCCAAGCAACACGTTTCGAAGTTAGCCAGCGACTGCTCAGCGCAAGGATTGAATCCCTGTACGTCTGGATCTGGGTACTGAACCTCAAAGGTGCGTCCCATGCGACGCGAAGCCTCTAGGTTAATTAGTCCGTATGGCTCTCCGTTACCGTTGTATCCTTCCCAGAACTCCGCAGGAAGCTTTGAAATGTCATCACAAACAACAGAATTGTTGCTCATCGCTCTCCAGTTAGGGATACCGCCTAGGTCCCAACGCTTTGCTTGCAAGTACTCTACGTCATCGCAGTCCCCGATAGCAATCTGTGCAGACCTGCGGACATTACCAGCCACAACGATTCTACCAATGATATTCATTACATCTAGGCAGTCAACAGGGCTAAGTCGCTGACCTGAATTCTTGTTTAAGATATCATTTATCTCTTGCATGCCCCAGACCAGATCCTCAGGCCCTGAAGCTGTCCCTCCGAATCCTTTAATGGCAGAGCCCTTAGACCTAATAAGATGTGCAGCATATGTAAAGTCCTCACCTGTAACGAATGAAGCCTCCAGAACGCGCCGTAAAAGCTCTACCCATCCCTCACGGCTATCAGGCACTATAAAGTCTGCATCGTTCTCATCTATACGCTCTACCTTAACTCGGTTCTTAACCTTTGGTAGTTGGTATACATTCTCTCGCTGGATGTTAAATCCTACGCCTGAACCAAGCATGAGCATTTCAAAAGCCCATGTGAATGGTCGGATAGGGTCGTCTACCACTACGAACGCGCAGTTCTGTAGAGACGGTAGCCCCAATCGGTCAACTGTTTTAGTGCCTAGCTGCCAGAGAAATCGCCCTGCCACGGTGCCTTTAAGCTCCATCATTATCTTCTTCAGCTCACCCTCTTCGAATTGAGAGAAGCCTACGTTGAGTTGGTCACGACACGCATCAATCACACGATCAACGGTGTCCTCCCACTCTTCTGTTTTGCCATCGGCAGTTTGTCTGGAATAGGTACGCTTATAGACAGCATACCCTACCTCGCCCCAAGGGACAAGTGAAGGATCATACATATTAAAAAAATTTAAAAATTAAAAACGGACTACTAAGATAGTCAATAGTCCTTAAAATACTTCCACACCCTGTACGTTTCTAAAGACTTGAGGTCCAACAAGTTAAGTGTTGTTATGACATCCCCTCGATCTTTTCGAGTGTACTTTTTCTTGTATGAATCTCGCTTATGCGACACAAATACATCTTCCACATTATCCTCGCAGTAAGACACTAGGTCTTCACGATCAACGATACTGAACCCACCTTCCTCTGGCATGTCGAATGCTATGATTTTAGCACCCCCATACATCCAGCCTGGATTGCCAGCCACGTTTTTAAACTCACACCAAATCTCGTCTGGTAGGTTATTGCCTTTCACGTCCACCCCCCACTTGCCGTCAACTCCTTCGTACTGCATCCAGAAGTCAACATGCATATGCACATCGTCTTTCCTGCCTGACTTTACGACCTGAAGACCTAAGTCTCTTGCCGCGCGTTCAAAACGTACTTCAGCTACCCTTCCTGTTGAGAACGAATATCGTTTCCTGTTTTGACTTTGCATCGTAGTTTGCTTCAGAGTGTTCAAATGAAGCCTCCTTAACAAGGTCTAGCTCCTGATCCATCATAACGCGAACGCCAGCAATCATGTTAGCTATGTTGCCAGAGTCCTCACGGGGGTCTCCGTTCTCATCGAATAGCTCTTCAAAAAACTCATCAATGAGTTCATGAAGCCTTACGGTGGCTATTCTGTAGCTAGCTCCTAGCTGTTCTTTTGTTAGCTCGTTTTTTGCCATATCCTAGTTCTTTAAGTTTCACTATAGCCTGCTCAATCTGGTGTTTGTTTTTACAGATGAACAGAGCTGGGACTGGTTCTCCTGAGTCTATCAAGTGCTTAAGGAACAGCTTCCAACGCATCGGAAAGTCATGATGCGAAGGAGTGTACCCTTTGGTTTCGATAATCCATTCTCCGTTTGGTCCTACGAAGTCTGGGGTGTATTTAATAGGAAGGACTATCGCATCAGTACGATCCGATAAATCTTTCCGCTTAGTAGTCATCTTCAGGTAAGTTCCTGGATACCTAAACTTCTCCATGAGCATGTACTCATGAGTCTCGTAGGTGAAGCTAAACTTGTGCTCAGACAATAAGTCTGCACACGTCTTCTCTAATCCGCTTTTATACTTACCTAAATTGCGCTTTTTTGCTGATTTACGCTTAGGAGTCCCGCTTTTCTGTCGTTTCACTCAGGCTAAGATACAGCCTAGGTGTCTAAAAACGAAGAGTTTATAGGGAAAACAAAAGGTTCTTGCTTGCCACCTTCCAAATCAACAGACTCAAACATCATTTTCTGAGTCTTAAACGCACGGAATCCAGTTCTCGATGTGTTCATTTCAAATCGGAATGGCTCTTCAAGCGGTGTGGGCTCACCACCTGTCTCAACGTCACGCACCTTACGTACATGGAACTCTGTGATCTTGCGCTCCGCAGGGGTTGGATGCTGTACCTTTCTGTGTATAGTCAGAAACGAATCCGCTCGGTTGACGAACTTACCTCCACCCTCGGTGTCCTCAGCGTATGGAGCTACAGGTAACCCATCTTCACCTTTGATTCGCTGTGAAGCTGTAACAGCGTGCATGTTTAACCACACTGCGATGTTGTTTGCTGTAGAGAATGTAAGAAACTCAGAGGCCGCCTCGTAGTGATACTCATGTACACCTATGCCTGACTTACCCATGTCGAGCTTAAGGCTGTTGTACGGGTCTATAAATACAGCATCAACCTCCTGTTGCTTCATAACCTTCTCAAGGAACACGATAATATCTGAATAGCTGTACACTTGTTTGTTACTAATTACAGTGAAGTACTTGCCAACCCATTCGTATGCCTTCTTGCGCTCCATGTAATTCATAGAGCTGATTGGTTTGTTAAGGGCGAACTGTATAAGGCTCATCTTTAGTGAGGCTGTACGATTCTCTGACGAATACACCACCCACTTCCATCCATGCCTTACGGTAGCATTGACCATAAGGTACAAAGCCATAGTGGTTTTACCTACGTTGCTGTGCCCATTGATGATAGTGAACTCTCGCTTGTACCTGAAGTATTGATCGAGGTCGGTATCTCCCGTGTCCAAACCTACAGGTATGCGTCCGTTTGCATAGTCATCAATCCACCTGAAGTCCTCGTCATCTGACGATATGAAAGACATATCCCCATCATTCACTAACATCTCACGCTGTGCTTTCTTTTCGTCGTCGATGGTAGCTCGGATAGGGTCTTGCTTACCCTTCTCGATAGCGTCCCGTATGGTATTTATGGTGTGCTTCTCATCATCTACATCGCGCTTGAGTATCTCACGGGTTAGTACACGCACCACCTCGTCCTCTTCCATACGTCCAGCGGCTACATATCCTCCGCACAGCCTAGCGGCACGAAGCAGGGTAGCATGTTTCTCCCCATCATCGCACTGCCGTATCATACGTGCAGCTAGATTTAACTTTAAGTAATCGGTGTAAACCCCTGATTGTGAGACAGCTACCTGTGATTCACTCTTTTCTGTAGCAAATGCTCCGAAGGTAGATGATTCATCTTTGATGATGATGTCTGGGTCGTATGACTCGAAGCATGCGCGAGACTCATTAATGCCCGACTCGTCCACCTCTAGGTCGTACTGCTTGCCAAAGTATGTACGCAACGCACGGAAGTGGTCACGGTGACGCTCAGGGTGCGTTATCTTAACTAACGCCTTAAGCCCATCGCCTGACGGAGATACCCAGCAGCTGTATACATACGGGTCGGTACTGAGGAGAGCCTTGGATACATTAACATCAATGTGATCGAAATCCAAAACAATGTATCCGCTATGCTTTTCAATTGCTTGGTCTTTCCTGTCGCCAAACTCACCGCTGAACAATACAACGGGTAGGTTCTTTTTAAAATCTTTTTCTCCACCACGTACAGCTTCAATCGTTGGCGCAGAAGTCCCCTCCTGTATTCTTTTGAGGGCAGTCACAATCGGAATCACATGGGCATCCGCCTTTGACTTCTTGTACAGGTCTTTGTATATCGTTACGTTCATCCGAGTATTTGTATTCGAGTAATAGATTTAAGTAGTGGATAGCCTTGAGGACATCCTCCTTGCCGTTCTTAAATTCGTGTCGGCATACGTATTTAATTACATTCCCCTCCATGAAGGGTATGTCATTGGCGGCTATGAAGTCAGTGGGTTGAATCTTCATTTCCTTGTAGTGCTTACCGCCTACTTGTTTGTCGCTATGTTTCATGTGGTAGTGATGTTGTTCCAACTTGTTTTATCGAAGTTATGGAATCAATCACAATGGTCTTGTTCTTGGTTTTAGCGGTAAACAACTCACGCTCAAGCCTAGACATTGTTTTGCCATCTTTCTTCATGATGTCCATAGGTTCGCTGTATTGGCTTACGATCCACACGCTTCTAGACTGTGGTCGCTTGTTCTTAATCGTAGTGACCTTCGCGGTCATGAAGTATATAGGTCGTCCCATAATGTTAAAGGAAAGAAAGGGGCAGAGCTTTCGCTCCACCCCCCGTCTCCTGTTAAAGCAACCTGTTAGAACGGAAGGTCAGACGACCCCTCGGATTTAGTTGCTGTTCGACGCTCTTGCGCCGCTTCACTGTTAGGATCCCATACGCTTAGGCATGGCTTGCCATTCTTCGACATGAATAGTCGAAATCTAACATTGCCGCCCTGACCCTGTGCATCACGCTTGGTGGTGTACTGGTCGATGGCATCCTTAAGCTCGTTGTCCTTGAGGCGGAAAGACCACCCCATCAACTCGCCATTGTCATTGTAGCTTGGCTCATCGGCCCAGCCTACTAGTACGCTTTCGTACTTCTTTGTTTGTTCACTCATTTGTAGAGAAAGTTAGTAAATAAGACATGAAAAATAATTGCACCTGCAATAAGAAAAGTTCGTTTGATTAATTTTTTATACTTCATAGTTTAGGTAATCTGTTTGTGGATTGTAGTCTTGCTCAAGGAAGTTGGTGATACGCTTGAGTGCATCATGAAACTTCATCTCTCCTGTAAACAGGGTGGAGTCAGAACATTTAACGAGGGCAGGAAGGTACGGGTAAGTTTTCTCCTGAACAACCCAATAGAAATCTTTTATTCCAAACACCTGTGTGTAGATGTAAGCTTGGATGTCATATGAGAAGTCCTTGATAGCATACCGAAACTTCTCTGAGCTACGTGCTGACTTACTATCGCTGATGAATCCATCGCCTAAGCAGTCGAGGAATCCTTTTACTTGTACGCCATGTAGTTCTTCAAGAAACCCTACTTGATAGTCACCCTTGAGGTGAGAGTCAAGCAAGCCACATGTAGCCAGCCTGTCGATCATGTCGTTAGCCATCTTCCACTCATCGCCTGAAACGATTGTCTTGCCTTCCTCAGCCGCTTCCTCTTTAATTTCATTGAGCTTAGCCTTGTATTCGGCAGTAAGTGTAGGTTTCTTAGAGGCTTGAGCCTTATCTGATAGCGTGGTTACGATAGCAGATGGAGACATGACCGTGTACTTCTCGAATGCTTTGTCCCGTTCGAACAACAGCATATCGTACATAGTACCGAAGTCTAGCGCATCTGACTTGTATTTGACTTCTCCCTTCATGTAGCGATCGAACTGAGCCATGTCGCCTAGGGCTTGCTTGAGGGACGAGTACGACAAGTGAGACTTACCGTACCGCTCCATTAATTTATCTGATATATTCATTGGTCTTCGTATAATGGTGTGCCGTCTTCAAGCATGTATTCATAGGTTTCTATCTCAGCCCAGTGTGTGGGCTTTCCAGCAGTACACCAAAAGGCTTTACCCTTTGTGTTGATGTGATACTCTGCGATATCTATATCACCCAGGAAGTCTTTGTGCTTAATGAAGTATAACCCTGTACATATTGGCTGTTCGTTGTCATTGTCAACCCAGTGCTTAGGCATCCTAGCCGTGAGACACTGACGTCGAAAGCTTGAGAACGTAGCTATGTTAGTTAGCTTACGGTTTAGTACTGGGTACTTGCTCATCGCACAAACTTCTGTAATCCAGACATTTGCTTGTCTGTGAGGCTGTCTCCGTACTTGCCCACGATTGATTCGTATGCCTTCTTCTTGTCAGTTTGCGACTTGATGTAAGCAACAGCCTTGTCCATGATGTTCTCAGGCGGGTCAGTATCAAACTTCTCCTGCACTTTCTTAATCATTTTCTCAGCTTTGGTTGGTGCGGCAGTATCCTGTTTGGCGATAGCATCTGACACTTCGTTGGCCGAAGCGATTGATGTATCAATGCCTATACCAAGCATGGCTAATGCACGACCGATAGCTGATGTCTCGCAGTTCTCTACGTAGCTAGTCTTGTTGATGTTGCTACTGCCCTGCACTTCGTGTGCATGACCTACCGATATGATGCGATTGTCAGCATCTACGATCGACGCCTTGCATACACATTGAGCTTCGTCTAGCACAGTAAAGTCCGTGATAAGGCTCCAGTTTTTGTACTGCTCCTCCTGTCGGAAGAACTTGATTCGTTCGTTGACCTCAACGTACTGCTTGCCACGGATGTTCGTGGTCTTGAATTTGTAATTACTCATACGAGTTCTTGTTTTAGATTTTTAGCTAGACCCTCTAGCCTTTTGATTTGTATTCGAATAGTTTTTAGCTTGTCCTCAATGCTGTTGTATCGGAGGTGCATATTGCACAGCCTTACAGCTAACAGGTACTTGTCTTCGTACCCATCCCATGAAAACATATTAGCTTCGTGCTGACCAGTGTGGTGTACTACTGTACTGTGGTCTTTGCCAAAGCTTTTACCCACTTCCGTCTTGGTCATGTGCTGGACCATAGCCACCATTAGCGCGGCTCGTGCCTGAACTTGTGGTGCTTTCCTAGATGTGTTGGGTGTGAGGTCGAGGGTAGCATAGTACTCCTCTTGTAGCCTTTTAATGTCATCATTCATTCGTTTTGCTGGTTCAAAGTTAAAGTTTAATTGTGATTAATCCAAGGGAAGGAGAGACTTTGTTTCTCAATGCTCTCAATGGTGCTTATCGCTAGGCAACTGGCACGTTGCAGGATCTCCCTGCACACCATCCGCCTCTCCCCTTGTCAGCGTTCTGACAATGCTATGTCGTAACTGCTGAGGATTTCGTAGAACTTAACGTAGTAATACATAGACCTTGACACTTCGGTCAAGCTGTTAGCCACACGCTCTACTGATATGCTGTCTTCTTTGAGCAGGTCTTCGACCAAACTCTCTGCGATATCAGGGAACTGAGGTAGATACTCTGACACATCTTTGCTTAGCCATACGTCAATGTCTGCCTCAAGTATGTCGTCGCAAGCATACATAGCTGCTAGACGTTCTGCGTTGGATGGGTCTTTGTTTTCCAATACGATTTGGATTGCTTGTTCGTTAGTCATATGTAATGCTTAATACCTGTTGAATGTTAGTGCCTGTCTTCTCAGCGTATGCACCAGACGGGGTGTAGTATGTCTTGCCGTCTCGCTCATAACTCCAGAGCTGTTGTGTAATTTCAGAATCCGTATCCCACGCCATCTTCGTATAGTTTTTTAAGTTTAATATCTAGTGTTCCGTCGTAGTAATCATCCTCAGGTGATCTCATTACCTGCATAAACTGCATGAATAGCTTCTCGGCATCAGCCTTCATCATCAGACTTTTGTGTATGTCTGGGAATTCTTTTTCTAGCGTTGTCATTTTGTTTCCGTTTTTACCCATTCTCCAGATATTTCTTCAAATCCTAATTCTTTTAATCTATTCTCCAAAACCGACCAAGCTACATCAGAGTCTACGTTGTTCATCTGGTAGAGATCATCTATGTGTAGACCGTTTCTGAATTCATCTTCGATACCTAGTTTTTGCAGTAGCCGAGTAAACTCACCCACCACTTTCATATGTTCTTTTTCTTTCTTGTTCATTTGTTTCCGTTTTTAAAGAACCATCCAAACTTGTTGTTAAACCAAGTCGGAAGTTCCACATTCATAAGCCTCACCAACCACCCATAGAGTCCTGTCATTTGTAAATAGTATTTCGTATTCGTTACCGCTAACGACGTTGTTGTATCCGTCAGTCCAGTTAGGACTTTGACGCGGGTTGAACTTGATGCGGTAGTCTTGTTCGTTTGGCTTGAG
>Ga0206125_10002384_pt1 | contig 19967 bp, 19 predicted proteins | sample Helgoland_Spring_4_FD_148598 | JGI IMG/M metagenome (GOLD analysis project Ga0206125, IMG submission 148598) | Pelagic subsurface seawater microbial communities from Kabeltonne, Helgoland, North Sea - Helgoland_Spring_Bloom_20160331_1 | ecosystem: Environmental > Aquatic > Marine > Epipelagic ... | reverse complement strand
GTATAGGCGGTAAGTTTATGATGCCAATCATTTACGCTATGTTTTTCGCTAGTAACGCTATCGGAATTTTCATATACTTGAATAAATAAATTGCTGGGCTAAGTAATGGCAAACAGATCAATCAGCGGAATAACATATTTAAGCGCGTTTACATATAACGCCGGCGACTCGCTGGATTTAAGCGGTGCAGCAATACTATATGTCGATATTTCTAGCCTTGATATTACAGTTATATATTTCAATAGCCCGCTTCAAAGGTTAGTCCTCCAAAACGCATCAACAACAGATATTGTCATTCTGAACATAACAGGCTCGCTTGTAGGTACGGGCGGCGTTATAGAGATGGACACAGGTTTCGTTTCCTTATCTTCGCCATATATTGTGCCGGTGGACTCGCTCGGCAATAGGCCGTCACGAATCGGTTATTTCGTAGCTGATGGGCAGACATACACGGAATGCACTTCGTTTTCAAATATGCGAGCCGATGAGCGAGGCCTTCATTTTATTTATGACAGTCTAACCGGTTCTATAACGGTAGGCGATGGCATAAACGGAAAAGTCCCTTCCGGAAATATTCAAATACCCAACTACTATGTTGAGATGAATGGCGGGACAACTCTTTTAGATGGTGGAAGCCTGATAGGTGGTGGGGCTTTAGTTTTTATTGATTCCGGCTTTTCCGCTTCTCAAGTAATAAATGTAGATGCTGCAACCTACTGGGGAATAGTTAACGCTACAGGTAACTATTCAAATAGCAGCCTAGAGAAAAGCTCGAACGGGAAATTTTGTTTTGTTCAGACCGGGGCGAACAATAGGTCTATTACATTTGGCGAGACATCATCAACAGATCATATCTTATATAGCATCGAAGCAGTACCGACGTCCGAAAGAGTTAAAAATTATTTGCGTCCTTTGAATGGGGTTGTTGAGGCTAGATACTTAACTCAACCTGCATCCCCACAAGGTTTCGCTTTTACCTCTCTTAACAATGACGGAGGCGATGCCATTGTTATTGACCTTGGCGGAAACAAAAACGCCTTTGAGCTAGAGGGAGGGGTTGGCGGTAGTACTTATGTAAAATACAGCACAGGATATAGGATAAGCGATAATAGCTTCTATATTGGTGTCATTGTCAGAAATTCAAACGCCGATGGCGACATTACCGGTTTTGAGCGAATAGGCTCTGAGGCTTGGCCGAGTCAGTCGAGACAGTTTGTAGTTGGTCAATCTGGGTCTATGCGCGTAGGTAGCGATAGCCAAGATATAGTCTTTCCTGCTGATGCTGATTTTTACGAAATGTTTAATATTGGCTTCGATAGCAGGGTGTCCGTAAACCGAGTAATAAATAACGGCACTAGCTCAAGGGGTAGTTATGACTACAATCTTTACGGCCCTCGCGGGGGCGTGTATAGCAACCTTAAAATGCTTAATGACAGCGACCACGGGAACCAGCGACAAGATAATACAGATTTTCATTTTGTAAGCATGATAGGACGTGTGCCTAAGTTTGGATATGGGATGACCCATAGCGAGATCATAACCAATAGCGCAGCGGATGAAGTTAGTATTTGGATGAACCCGTTTACCGCAACTACTGGCGATATTGTATTTAATAATGGTAAGACTTACTACGAACCTAATGCGGTCGCGGAGCAAAAGAGCGGTACAATATCCGGCGTGGGTATTGCAGACGATGTTTTGTTTTCTGGTAGCTCATTAGATAAATTTACTTTTGAGTGTAAGATATGGCTTAAAGGTGATCCTGAACCTAGCGCCTACACCACCATGAACACGGTTAACGTGCAAGCTCTTCAAGCTGGTTACACCACGTCTACGCGCTGGCTGTTAAAGTCAAGAATCACTAAGAATGGTGATAACTTAGATGAGGGTTACGTCTACGGTATAGAGATTCAGTGCTCTGCTGATCCATCGTTTATTTGGAGTCCTGATGCTGAAGATATGATCCTTGATATTGGTGGCGTGTTACGGGCTGGGGATTATATAAGGCTGGAAAATGCATCAGGCACAACTCAGTTTTACGGACAGGCTTCTTCATCCCCTGAGAGTATTTCAATTTCTGGTGATTACGATGGTGAGGAATGGAAAAGTACTGTCGATAGAAAGGGGTATTCGCCTGATGTCGGCACTTTTACCGTTGTTGCTGGATCAACGCTACCTGTTTCAATAGCTTTATTCGAGTACAGGCTAAGGGATGGCGGCACTATGTCCAGTAATTCATATCCTACAAATGTATCGGTCGCCTTTGACTTGGCGACACCTCAAGCAACCATTACAATAAATAATGCGCAAGTATCGCCGCAAGCTATATTTGATGCATTTGAACATGCATTACTTACTGAGAGCGGCATGGCTTGGCATTCCCAACAGGGGACGATAGTTCAGTGGGATGATATTATCCAGGGTGGAAAGCAGCTTTATCTACAGGCGGGAATCAGATTGTTTGGGATAGGATTGAACGCTGGTGTGTCTGGTATCGTAGGAGCTGTTGATAATGTGATTGTTGCCCCGGGTAGCGCTCAAGTTACGTTTGGTTCCGCATACAAAGAATATACTCAAGCCGATAGAGATCGTGACGATTTAATAAAGGCTAGGGTTGATGTTATACCCGACAACCCATTATTGAGTAATGATTCAAGGCTTGATGGCTACTCTACGTTCAACCCTTCTGTTGATACGGTAGAAGGTAGCGAGACTTACGAAGAGTCGCTAAGGCTGATTAGGGCTGAGGCGGCAGGAAAGGTGGCCGTGTCTGGCGATGATGTTACATTCAGGGATGCGGCAGATACTAAAGATCGTATAGCAGCAACAACCGATAGCGACGGCCAAAGAATAATGGTTACAGTAGATCCCAGCTAATGGGCTATTACGCATCAAACTGCTATAAATCTAATTATTATGCCGCGAAGTATTACGGTAGAATAATATGGTCTACCGTACCGGATAGCGATAATGAATGGGATAAAGTAATAGGTGATAATTCTGCATGGGTTAATGTAGTCGATGGCAATCAATCATGGCTTCCGCTTATAGATAATGTCGGCGCTTGGGTAGCAGATCAAGCGCAAGCCGATCAATGGGGTGTAACATCAAGCACTATATCTAGTTGGAGTAAGGCAGAAAACTCATTGTCGGCATGGGATGGTATGGACGATAAAGCCGACGCATGGATTGCATCGAATGATAGCACTTCATCATGGGGTAATGTAGAAGATGATATAAACGAATGGACAGAAAAGCAAAACAGTAACACTAACTGGAATAAGCAATAACCTATAGGACTGCTTCATATGAAAGAGAAAATCAAAGAAGGTAGGCCAACAAAGTACAACAAAGAAATTGTGGCTGCCGCACGTGAATATATCCAAAACTACAAAGCTTACGATGATGTGATCCCCTCTCACGCTGGCATGGCATGTGTTTTAAAGCTTAATAAAAGCACTCTTTACGACTGGGCTAACGACCCAGAAAAGGACTTTTCCGATATATTAGCAGAGTGTAACCAGGCGCAAGAGCGAGTCTTGCTTAATGGGGGGCTGGACAACAGCTTTAATTCGGCAATTACTAAGCTAGCGCTAGGTAAGCAAGGGTACTCAGAAAAAACCGAAGTCGATAATACTCATGTGCTTATGTCGCATGAGGAATGGTTGGACTCCTTGGATGGATAAGCGTTTACGGCTGAAAGAAGATTTCGAGTTTTACGCTAGGAACTGCTTAAAGATACGAACCAAAGATAAAGGCTTGCAGCCGCTCATTCTTAATGATGCTCAGCGCTATATCGATCAAAGACTACAGGAGCAAATAAAAGCCACGGGAAAGGTTAGAGCGATAATCCTTAAAGGCAGGCAGCAAGGCGCATCTACTTATGCGGAGGGTCGTTATATATGGCGCACAACTCACAACAAAGGCGTTAGGGCGTTTATATTGACTCATGACGGGGAGTCAACAAACGCATTGTTTGAAATGACAGAAAGGTATTATGAAAGCTTGCCGCCCTTCGTTAAGCCTAGCCTTGGCGCGTGTAATGCTAAAGAGTTGCATTTTGACCTGCTTGATTCTGGCTATAAGATAGGGACTGCCGGAAATAAGGCGGTAGGTCGAGGGCAAACAATACAATACTTTCATGGGTCGGAGGTTGCATTTTGGATGAATGCAAGTGAGCACACCAAAGGGATTATGCAAGCCATCCCTGATGCTGATGGGACAGAGGTTATATGGGAGTCAACGGCTAATGGGGTGGGTAACTTTTTTCATGAGCAGTGGAAGCTAGCCGAAAAGGGGTTAAGTGAGTTTCAGGCTATATTCGTTCCTTGGTTTTGGCAGAAAGAATATAGCAAGGAGGTGTCAGACGATTTCACTTTAAGCATTGAAGATGAAAAGATTAAGTGTGCTTATGCTCTAACTGATGAGCAAATGCTGTGGCGCAGAGTTAAGATTTCAGAGTTGACTACTGACGGCGTAGATGGGAGTAAGGCGTTTAAGCAAGAATACCCGATGAACGCGGCTGAGGCCTTTCAGGTGTCGGGTGGTGACGGTATGATATTATCCGACCACTGCATGAAAGCGAGAAAATTAAAAGCAAACGGTAACGGCCCGCTGATTGTCGGCGTTGACCCGTCGAGAGGAGGTGATAGGTTTGCTATTATGCGTCGACAAGGGCGCAAGATGTATGGCATGGAGTCGTATATTGGCGACGAGTGTGACGCGCTAGGAAAGAACGTGGCTATATGTAAGCGCATTCTTGATACTGTTGACCCGATAGCGGGTAAAGTGCCTGACATGATGTTTGTTGATTATGGTGCAGGCGCTGATCTTGTAGACCGACTTCACGAGCTAGGATATAAAAAGCGTGTAAAGGCTGTTAATTTTGGCTCGACGCCATTAGATCCAATTAAATACAAAAACAAAAGAAATGAGCTATGGGGTGAAATGGCTGACTGGATGGTTGATGAAAGCCTGCCTGTAGACATCCCGGACAACGATGAATTACAAGCGGATTTGTGCGCATCCCCCTATACTAGAGATTCTAACGATAGACGTGTATTATGGAGTAAGGATAAAATCAAGCAGAAATATGGCTTTTCTCCTGACTTTGGCGACGCTGGCGGCTTAACTTTTGCCGAGCCTGTGCGAACCGACAAAAAGAAGAAAAAACTTAATTACCCGAAAACGAGTATTGCATAATGCCAAAGATGACCGACCGAGAGCTGCTAGCTATTATTGATCCTGCCGAGAAGGACGCAACCATTTTTAATGGCGAATTTATGGCAGATAATAATAAGTATCTGAAAGAATATCTTGGTGAGCCTTACGGCGACGAAGTGGAAGGTCAGTCGCAAGTTGTAAGCACTGATGTAGCCGATGTGGTTGAATCAGATATGCCATCACTGGCTAGAATATTTATGGGTTCTGGCGACATACTTACATTCCAGCCAAACACTGAGAATGAGATAGAGGTTAAAGAGGCCGAAGAGAAAACAAAATATGTTAATTGGGTAGTAAGAAGCCAGCCTGAATCATTCCAAACTCTACACAACTGGCTAAAGGATGCAGAAATACAAAAGAATGGTGTTGTTAAATATTTTGTTGACGACTATAAAGATGTTGAGACTGTAAGTTTTGAAGGTGTCGATGTAAATGAGTTGGCTCAAATAGCTGAAAGCTTAAAAGGCGCTGACGTTGACAAGGTAGAGATAGCCGATCAGTTGGAATATGAGCAAGGCGGCACGTTTGACATTAGCTTTAGAGTGACGAAAAAAGATAGCAAGATTTGCATTATTAACGTCCCCCCCGAATCATTCCTCATTACAAAAAACTCTACGTCAGTTAACGACGCATCTTTGGTTGGTGATCGTATGCGCAAGACGCGCGGCGAGTTAGTGGCAGACGGGTTCGCTCGTGATCTAATAGACCAGCTTCCTACGGTCGGCGATAAAGACGCGCAAGGGCAAGAGATTAAAACTACCCGTGATAGCGATCAGGGCGGCTCTAGCGATAATAGTTCGAGCATAAATGACTGGGCAAATGAGAGCGTTGAAATATTTGATCTTTATATGAAGGTTGATTATGACGGTGACGGCATAGCAGAGCGCCGCCATATCATGAAGTCAGGTAACCATATATTGATAAATGAGCCGTTTAACCATGTGCCATACGCTTCATTGTCGGCTATTTTAATGCCTCACAAGGCTATCGGTAGATCGAGAGCGGAGGTTACAAGTTCGGCACAAAGACAAAAGACCGTTCTTATCCGTGGCGCTAACAACAACATGCACATGGTGAACAATCCTCGAAATATTGTTCATCCGGATGTTGATTTGGATGACATGCTGACTGTGAGAACTAACGGAATCGTTAGGCTTGAAGAAGATAGTCAGGTATTGCCACAAAATGCTGTATTCCCTTTGCAGATACCATACATTGGTGATCGCGCATTGCAGATGATTCAATACGTGGACCAGGCAAGGGCGCAAACAACTGGACAAATGTTAGCTAATCAAGGGCTTGATAGCGACGCAATAGGCCAAGAGACAGCCACGCGGTTTGTAGGCGTTGAAAAGTCGGGGCAGGCAAAGATAGAGCTTATTGCCAGAAACTACGCTGAGACAGGCTTTAGAAAGCTATATGAAGGTATTGCATGGCTGGCGTCAAGATACCAAAACACTGAAGCAGAAATGCGTGTTTTAGGTAAGGCTATGACGGTCGACCCTAGAAAGTGGAAATATAGCCAAAGCACAACCTCTGTGGTTGGTTTAGGTGCTGGCAATAATGAGCAAATGGTTGCCTCATTGCAGGGTATTTACGGTATTCAGCAGCAATTAAAGGCGCAAGGTTCTGAGCTGGTTGATAGTAAGGATATCTACAACACCTTAAAGCGCATTGTTGATGGACTTGGGATGCCTAGAGTCGATGAGTTCTTTAATGACCCAGAAAAGCCCGAAGAATTATTACAAGCAGAGAACGAGATGCTCCAGCAATCGGTTCAGCAGCTGCAGCAAATGGTGGAGCAATTACAAAACCCGTTAGCTGATGCCGAAATGGTTAAGCGTGAAGGCGAGCTAGCAATCGCGCAGGGCAAGCTTGAGGTAGAGGCTGCGAAGCTAGAAGAGCAGCGCAGGCAGTTCGATATTTCCGCATCTCAGAAAGAAATTGAGAGCGAAAGAAAAACAGCTACGGATCTGACTAAGATGGAGCTAGAGAATAACAAAAACGTGCCGGGGGCTTTAGTGTGAGTAAAGGCAGCGGGAGAAGGCCTTCGGGCGTAAGTGATGAGCAGCTATCATCTAACTGGGATGCTATTTTTAATAAGTTGAATAACCAAGAGGACTCAACAAATGAGCGACAAAGAAACAATAAAGAAAGCTGTAGCGGACAAGAGCCGAGCGGATCAGGCGCGAGAGCTGTTAAGTAATCCTCTTTATGTAGAGGCGGTGTGCGCAATACGTGCGGCATTGTATGCAGAGTTTGAAGATAGCAAGTTTTCTGATACCGAAAGCCGCCATGAGTTATGGCAAAGAATGCAGTTAATGAAAGCCTTCCAAGGAAGGTTTGAAAGCATTGTAAAGAAAGGCGAAAAAGCAGATCAAACGATTAGCTTGTTAAGCAAATAAATGAACCCTTTTTACTAGGACAATCATAGGTGATATAATGAGCGAAGCAGAATTAATTCAAAGAATTTCAAAAGCTAGAGGTAATACGGAGCCTGAAATAGAGCCAACCGAAAACCTAGAGGCTGTTGATGTCTCAGAAGTTGAGACGCAGGACGATCCAACCGTGGAGGCTGATGTAGAAATTGCAGAGGTTGAAGCGGTTAATGACTCCGAAGAGTTGGATGTTGTCGAGAATGACGACGATTCTACTGTCGATGATGGAGAGGACCTTTACGTTGAATACAAAGGGCGTGAAATAAACCTTAAAGATGTCGAAGAGTGGGAGCGTGGAAGTTTAAGGCAGGCTGACTATACGCGTAAGACTACGGCGGTAGCTGAGGAGCGAAAAGGGCTTAAAGCGGAGCGAGCAGAGCTTGAGAAGCAAAAAGCTGAATTTGAAAGCAAGGTGGCAGAAGTTGAGGTCATTATTGCTGAGGAAACTTTGAGCGCTGATGATATTGCAGAATTGCGCGAGTATGAACCAGAGAAGTATATTGAGTATCAAGAGAAATTAGAGTCTCGAAAAAAAGCTATTGCAAGCGCCAAAGAAGTTCGGCCTAGCAGTAGCTATGATGTCGAGGCTGAGCGTGCCAAGTTAGTAGAAGCCAATCCTCAGTGGCTAGAGGACGGAAAGCAAACAAAGGCTTTTGCTGATGATATGGCGCTCGTAAATTCTTATGCGTTATCGGTAGGGTATACAGGTGAAGAAATTGGAAAAATCCAACAAGCTCACCACCTGTTGACACTATTAGATGCGGCTAAATACCGCGAAAACAGCAAAAAGAATTTGGCTATTGAGAAAAAGGTACGAAAAGCTCCGGTTACTACTAAGCCAAGAGCGGCAGCAAAGGCTAATATTGTTACTGAGATCGAGCAAGCGCAAGCCCGATTAAAGCAAACAGGAAAGCCCGAAGATGCTGTAAAATTACGACAACTTAAACGACAACTTAATAGGTAAAAATTATGGCTACTCCAGCTGATACAACTTCAACATACGATGCTATTGGTAATCGTGAAGATTTAAGCGATGTTATTTATGACATCTCACCAACTGAAACGCCGTTTTTAAGTGGCATTTCTCGCACCACTGCTACAGCAACCAACCACGAGTGGCAAACCGACAGCATCGGTACTGCAAGCTCGACAAACGCGAAAATTGAAGGTGATGACGCTACCACTACTGCGGCTACTGCTTCTGTTCGCTTGGGTAATTACACCCAGATCAGTGACAAAGTTCCACGCGTTACCCGTACACAGCGACAAGTACAGTCTGCTGGTCGTGGTGATGAAATGGATTACCAGATCATGAAAATGAGCAAGTTGCTCAAGAACGATATGGAATCAGCTATTTTAGCTAACAAAGCTAAGGTTGTGGGTTCTGAGTCGGTAGCTCGTGAGCTTGCAGGTATTGAATCATGGCTAGCCACTAACGTTGATCTAGGCGCTAACGGTGTTGCACCTACTGGTGATGGCACTGATGCGCGTACTGCTGGTACGTCTCGCGTACTTGCTGAAACGCAGCTAAAGTCTGTGCTAGAAAGCTGTTATAACGAAGGCGGCAACCCTGATACCATTATGGTTGGCGCTTTCAATAAGCAGGCATTCTCTGCTTTCGTTGGTGGCGGCGCTTCTGGCCCTGCTCAACGCACAGTTGACGGTAGCTCCAAGTCGGTAACTTCGGCTATCGACATTTACGTGTCGGATTTTGGTAGCTTGAAAGTTATCCCTAGCCGCCATCAAGTGCAATCATCTATGCTGGTTCTTGAGATGGATAAGTGGGCTATGGCTACTTTAGTAGACTTCCAAGAAACGCCACTAGCCAAAACTGGTGACAGTGATCGTGTTCAGATTCTATCTGAATACACTTTGCAGTCGTCAAACGAAGCCGCTAGCGGTATTGTTGCTGACTTAACCACAGCTTAATCTAAGGGGGTGAAAGCCCCCTTTTTACTAAGGTAATTGCAATGAACGAATCTAACTGTTTGGTGTTAAGAAGCTTCTCTTTTGGCGGTTCGCAGTACAAAAAAGGAAGCAATGCTTTTCTTGATGGTAAAGCTAGAGATTTTGCTGAGAATCACGGCTGCGCCAACTTTTTTAAAGAAAGAGAAGCAAAAAAAACAAAGTCTAAAAAATAGCATAGGGTAGCCTGATGACATCAATAGTCGAGCATGATAGTTTCACCGGGATAACAGAGGCTTTTCATAAGGACTCTATGACCGGCGAGATTAAAGTAAATAAGTCTGCTGATTTATCAGGCTCTTTTTCATCAAATTTGCAAGAAAAAAACAGCGCTTCTAGTGGCTGGAAAGAGACTTTCCATAAGGTCGCGTCAATACACCCGCTAATAATTGAAATGTGGTATAACGAGCTAAAAGACTTGGGTTATGACAACCCCAATCCATTGGCCGCTGAAAATAAGATGTGGCTAATAGCCAAGCTAAACAGCCGAGACTTTCAAAAATTACGCACTAAAGAGGGTAAATTGTGAGTCTTGATACATTCGACAACCTAAAAAAAGAAATTATTGACTGGTCTCATCGATCCGATATTGATTTAAAGGTTGACACTTTTATTAAGATGGCGGAGCAGGATATGTTCGCTAATCCCGATGAGATATTGCGTGTTAGAGGCCAAGAGACTAGAAGTACGGCTACTGTTGACGGGCAGTTTCTAGCGCTTCCTGATGACTTCCAGTCGATGCGAGGATTGAGTATTGCGGCGGCTGGCGGGGATGTAAACCTTGTGATGAAAGCGCCTTCACAAATAACGACAAAGCCTACTACTGGACTACCTAATTCTTTTACCGTAACGTCACAAATAGAGTTTGATCGTGTGCCAGACTCTGGGTATGTCGCTACTATTCAATACTACGCAATTCCTACGCCGTTAAGCAGCTCTAATCAAACAAACGACATATTAACAAAGTTTCCTAATATTTATTTATTCGGTGCTCTGTCTGCTGTGTTTATGTGGGCTGGCGATCAAGAGCAATACGCCACTGCATACCGCTCATACATTAGCGCCATAAAGGGTGCAAACAAAAAAGATAAGCAAGGCAGATATGGCCCTTCCCCGTCAATGACTATTGTTGATAGGAGCATAGCTTAGTGCCATTTAAAAGAAATATCCCAATAAACGTAACAGGGCCAAGCTATCAAAGCAGGTCTAGGCCGCTGTCATCACAACAAACGCTTAACTTTTACCAGCAGCTAGTACCTGAAGGTGTAGACCAATTCGTCTTGCATAGCTGGTTTGGTCTAAAATCGGTTTCGTCTGTGGTTGGATTAGATCGCGGCGTAACAAAGATGGCTGGCATCGGTTACAGGGTCTGCGGTAGCGCCTTATATTCTTTTGATAGAGAAGGAGATCACACGGAGATAGGTAGTATCGCAGGGGCTTCACGCTGCATTATGGCTAGCGATGGGTTTAACCTTGTTATAGTCGTCCCTGCTGTCGCGGTTTATATGTACGATGGCGAATCTTTATCTACAGTTACGGATTCAAATATCGTGGGCGCTATTTCCGTAACTTATTTGAATAGCCAAATGATCTACACTAAGCCAGATTTGTTTGTTGTTGCAGACCCCGGCATACCTAATCAGGCTAGCGGGTTAAATCAAGCCAGTGCGGATAGCATGCCCGATAAGATGTTGCACGCTTACGCGTTTCAGCAAGCGGTGTATATGATAGGGGAGGGTTCTATTGAGCCTTGGTGGAATACTGGCGAAGGAAACCCGCCACTAGCTAGGCTTGATGGTCAAATAATTCAAGTAGGGTGCGCCGCTACCCATTCTATTGCCAATACAGACGAGGCGCTTTACTGGCTTGGCGACGATGCTTCGGTGTGGAGAATATCTGGCGGGACAAAGGAGAAGGTGTCGTCTGTAGCCATCTCTAACGCGATAGAGAAGTATTTAAAAATAGATGATGCAGTTGGTTACACTTTAACCAAGCAGGGCCAAAACTTTTATATTTTAACCTTCCCCGCTGAAAACAAAACATGGGCGCTTACTGAAAATTTAGGCGATAAAGGTTGGTTTGAGTTGTCTACTGGTACGGATCAGGGGAAATACCAAGCTAGCGGGTCTGTAATGATCGGTAGCGACACTTGGATGGTTGACGATGGTGGATTATATAAGCTTGATGTCGATACCTACACAAACGGCGGCGAGACGATACAGCGGCGCAGAACGATGGGCGTTATCTCAGGTGCAGCTTTCGGTAAGCGTGGCGCAGAGATACAGCTATCGAAGATTAAAATATTGATGGAAACGGGCGTTGGAATTATATCGGGCCAAGGTGAAGATCCTAAAATAATATTAGAAATGTCATACGATGGCGGTAGATCATGGAGGGATTACGGTTTTGCAAGGATAGGCAGAATGGGCGAGTGGGGTATTCAGGTTGAATTTGATATTCTCGACACGTTCTATGAGGCCATTCCAAGAATCACAACAAGCGACCCCGTGCCGTTTTCTATTTATTCGGCAACTATTGATTTGAGGTTGGCAGGTAGACGATGAGCATACAGGTAAACCCACCGCCACAGATAAAAATACCGCCTCAGCTTGCTAAAATTCCCGGGTTTTCCGCCCTATTTAATTCGCTGCAAAGAACTATAACCCAGCTTTGGCTTAGAACTGGCGGCGCTACTGATTCGATAGCGGATGGAGTGTTGGCTCTTGAATTGGCTGTTAGCAATGAGATTAGGGTGTCGGCAAATGAAGCTGATATTGAAGAAATAAAAGAAGATTTAGAAAATATTGTCGTTATATCTGAAACCACCACAGCGGTTGATTACACCACCGCGTCAAATAACTTGGTCAGAGTGACAGCCCCGTGTACGATAACGCTTAACCTATCGCCCATCATCGGCGAAAGATCACTAATACAGCCACAGGGTAATTTTTTAGTGACGGTTATCGGCAATATAAATAACGATACAGAGGTTTTAATGCATAACGCTTACGATCTTATGGATGCGCGATACACTGCGTCAGGGTGGGTTATAGTATGAGCAATTTTGGCGTGCCTCAGTATAATTTAAACTCTACTTACGCAGCAGATGATAGATCACAGCTAGTTCGGTCAACTTGGACATGGCTAGATGTTGCTCGTGGATTATCTTCTGGTGTTAGCACGGTTAAAAAGTTTGGTCGCAATTATGGGGTAACGTCCACCTATTCGCCATTATGTATTGGGGGTGTTTACCCAACGCCGCAAACTGGCAGCACGCTAAGAATAAAGGCAGGCGGCGATGCTAACGATACGGCGGCAGGGAGTGGCGCAAGACAGATAACTATTGAAGGGTTAGATGATAGCTTTAATTTAATCAGTGAGACAATAGCCACGGCTGGCGCTTCGGAATCTTTTGCGACTACAGCAATATTTACGCGATTATTCAGGTTTTATGTTAGCGAGTCAGGCACTTACGCTACCGCATCGAGCGGCTCTCATTCGGGTGACATTGTTATTGAGGACAGTGCAGGTGTGGGCGATTGGGGCACGATAGATTCTGTCGATTTCCCCAAGTCGCAAAGCGAGGTTGGCGCATACTCAGTGCCGTTAAGCAAAACAGCTTTCGTAAAATTACGGTCTCTTACGATTGACTCAGGAAAAACGGTAGATGTGGGGCTGTTTTCACGGTCTGGAATAGATCAGGTGTCGCCTCCCTATGATGCAATGCGTACACAGTCGGTAGTGTCTGGCGTAAGTGGTGGCAGCATAGAAACTTTTGGCAGTGTGGATGTGCCATTTGGCCCGTACTCTGGCGGCACCGACATAGGTTTTATGGCTAAGGTTTCCTCGGGCACGGCCAGTGTATCGGTTGAATTTGAGGTGTTTCTTTTGGATGATTAATTTTGAGGTAAGAATAGCGCCAATTAGTGATGCTGAGAAAATAATATTCGACCCTGAAATATACAACCGAATAAAGATTGACGGTGTTGAAGTTAAAGAGCTGCCAACAAAAAACGCCATCTATGTAGGCGGCTATCTCGACGGTGAAATTGTCTCCCTAATGATGTATTATATACGAAATAAATACACAACTTGCCATGTACACGTCTTAAAGGCACACAGAGCAAGGTTAGCGGTTAAATTTGGACGGGAGTCTTTGTTAATGCGGCCTTGTAATGCCCTATATACTAATATCCCCTCTAATTTTCCCGATGTTATAAAATTTGCCGAGCATTTTGGCTTTAAATATATCGGCCTTGTGAATGGTCAAAGATTGTACGGAGTAAACTATGGGTTTTGTTAGCGATATATTTGGCGGCGGAGATGAGGCCGATGCGGCGAGGGAAGCCGCCTATCAACAAGCCGCGGCGGCAAGAAATGCTATAGCTGCTAGCGAAAGAGCTGCTGATAAAGGGCTTGGTTTTTTAGAGGGCTTTTCTGGAATTAAAGATCGAGGAATTGCCGAATCTAATTTTTTGGCAAACCCCCAAGCGCAGTTTGATTACCTGCAAAGCAACCCGCTTTTTGATCTTGCTCTGAATAATGCTAATCAGCAAACGAATGCTCGCGCAGCTAGTCAAGGGCGGTTAAACTCTGGCGACACACTTGAGCAGTTATCGAACAATGTATTGCTATCTGCTAAGCCGCTCATAAACGACCAAAGGCAGGATGTAAATAATCTACTAAACCTGGGCTTCGGAACGGCTCAAGCCCAAGCCAATACAGCAATAAATCAGGGTTCTACCGCATCCAAACTCTTAACAGATATTGGTGCAGTTGAGGCCGCAGGAACTATTGGTGCTCAAAACGCAAAATCACAAGGCGTTAATAATCTTCTTGGTCTTGGTGGCGGTCTTTTTGATTTTCTTAAAAAATAAAGTAGTTACGACATGATAGGGGTTTCTCATGGCAGTTGATCCGCGAATAGCGTTAATGGGTCGGGGTGTCGATGTTGGCGGCACTTTCTCTAATATACTAAATAACGTCTCAAAAATGGACGATATTAAAAAACAGCGTGCGATGTTGCCGCTTGAAGAGCAGTTAAAGCAGGCGCAGATAGCCAACCAGCAGCAAGTGCTTACATCTAACGAGCTATCAAACAATAAAGTGCGACAAGATCAATATTTGTCTAGTGTTGCGCAGGCTGGCGCCGAAATATTGCCTGCGTTAAATTCTGGCGACATTGAGGGTGTTCGTGGATCGCTAACTCGCCGTCTTGGTGAATTGCAAGCTCAAGGACAGCCTACAGAGACAACTCAGGAGGCTTTAATGCTTCTTGACAGTAACCCACAGCTATTAAAGCAAAGAGCTGAGCAGGCCGTACAATTAGGCAAGGATCGAGGATTATTTGGCGGTATAGCTCGATCAGCTACAGCGCAAAGAGGTCAGGCAAGAACGGTAAGAAAGGGGGATCAATTAGTTTCCCAGCAAGAAATATTCAATCCAAACACAGGAACGGTTGAGGTTATTGAGACACCTATCGAGGGTGATCTAGTCCAAAGCTCTACTGGCCTTACAGCTCAAGAGCGAATAGATATGGCTGGCGACAAGCAAAGAGTTGTGGGTGATATTAAGGTTGGGCAAGATATAACCGCGGCTGGCGGAAAAGAGACAGTCAAACTTAACGTTCAAAAAAGATTAAGGCCTCAAGTTGAAAAGGCAATAGTTTTGGCTAAAAAACAGGCTGAGTCGCAAGGCGATACATTTAATGAATTACAGCAAATGAATGCCGCTCTACCTTCAATGAAAGAGGTGGTATCACAATTAAAGGCGCTCACTCCATTGTCTACTTCCACTTTTGGCGGCAAGGCTTTTGATACCGCATCAAAAGAGCTAGGTTTTGGCGCAACTAAAGGCTCGACGGCAAGAGCGAAATATATTGCCATCGTTGATAACGAGTTATTGCCGCTTTTGAGACAGACTTTTGGCTCTGCATTTACAGAAGAAGAGGGTAATAAGCTTAAAGCCACTCTTGGTGATCCAGATGCCACGCCAGAAGCAAGAAACGCCCAATTGGATGCGTTTATGGAATCAAAGGAAAGGCAGATAAAAACCAAAGAGAGAGAGCTGGGTGTTGATAGCGCACTTCAGCAGCAGGAAAATCAAGATAAGCCAGCAGGCGGAATTAAATTTTTAGGATTTGAATAATGCCTATAGCAAAAGTTCAGTTAGAAGATGGCCGTATTGCTCGATTTGAGGTTCCGGAAGGCACTACTCAAGAGCAGGTGCTGCAGTTTGCGCAAGAAATGAATGCGCAATCACCTGTATCTGCACAAAATTCACCTCTTCAAGGTATAGAGCAGGAATTAAATCAAGGCATAAGCCCCATGGATAGGCGGCGACAGATCATAACAGAGCTTAGTAGGGTTCAGTCTAGTGGGGACATGTCTGTAATTAAGCCGCTTATTGATGAGCTTAGCTCTATTAGTGAAAATACAGGCGGCGGCATAGAGCAGGTCGTTGAGCCTTTGGCTACTATTGTCAGCTCTGTTGTGGCGGAGCCTATAGCGGGTCTTGCAGGCATCGCTAAGGCGGTAAACCCGCTCGCGGAGCAAGGGGCTGGGGCTAAAGCTGTTGAATCGACAAGAGAGGCGCTAACATATAAGCCGAGAACCCAAGCGGGGCAAGCAGGACTAAATGCTGCGGGCGAAGTATTGCAGCCAGTAGGTGAGGCAATATCAAGCGTTGAGGGTTATCTAGGCGACACGACAATGGAAGCCACTGGCAGTCCTGCACTTGCGGCAGCAATGACTGCATTGCCAACTTTGGCGGGTGAGCTTACAGGTTTGGGGATATTTAACAAAATGAAAAAAGGCACGCGCTTAGTTGTTGACGGAAAGCCAACGCCAGAGCTTAGAAAGCGGTTAGATAAAAAAGGCTTGTCTTTTGAATCGCTATCGCCTGAATCGATAGAATCTATCCCCCCAGTATTTGAGAAAGGCTGGAATTATCGCAGCCCTGAAAAAATGGAAGCGGAGCGGATAGTAAGAAAAGAAATTGAAGGCGGCTCAACTGCTGACGGCCTAGCAAAGTTTAAAGTCGAAGGCGGCATGGTTGTTAATGACATAAAAGCGACTGAGGCGGTAGCCAACGGATTTACAGAAGGCTTAGTACAGTCGGTTAAGATGTCAAACAGCCCCACCAAGGCAAAAATGAATGAAATGCTTGATATTATGGTGGAGGTTAAAAAGAATGAGCGCAAGGGGCTTGATATTCGCCCCAGCGATGTAGCTGGCGACTCCGTAATGAATCGGATTGACGCTATATCAGGTATAGCCGACAGCTCGCGAATAGAGCTTGATAGAATCGCCCGAAAAGAACTGCCTAATTTAAAGGTTGACCCTGACAGGGTCGTTAATCAGCTGTCCGAGTCGCTAGGAAAGCTAGGAATTTCGTATAATGGCGGCGGGGTTCCTGATCTTAAGTTTAAAGGCTCTGATATTTCAAAAGATAGAACGTCACAACGCGTTATCCGTGATGTTGTGGAATTATTAGGTGAGGGCGGCAAGCCTGACGCGCTAAGAATGCACAAGCTAAAACGGCAAATTGATAAGATGCTAGATTATCGCGCGTCATCTTTTGGAGGTTTAACTGACGCAGGGAAGAGTGTTGCGTATGATATTCGCAAGGCTTTAAATGATACCATTAGAGATGTTAGCCCGTCTTACGCAGAAGTAAACGATAAGCTGTCTTTGTCGCTTGGCGCGATTGAGGATATAGACAAGTCTATGGGATCGATTGATATATCAGGCATAGAGGCATCAACAGGCGTAGGGTCGCGGCTTAGAGCATTATTGAGTAACCAACAAGGCAGAGCTGCAATGCAGGCCTCGCTAAATAAACTAGAGTCGGCAACAGAAACATTAGACGTTAAGTTTGATGACGATCTAAAAGGTTTGGTTATGTTTGCTGATGCTTTAGATTCAAGATATGGAACAACCGCTAAAACATCTTTGGCTGGACAGCAAATACAGGCCGGAGAGCAACTAGCTAGGCAGGCTGCATCAGGAGACACTGCAGGAATAGGTATAAACGTTATTACCGGGGGGGTTAAAAAAGCATTCGGGAAAAGTGATTTTGATGCCACCGAGGCGATGCGCGATCTTTTGTCAGAGTGATCTTACCCATCCAATAAGGTGAAGAAGGGCGACAATCCCAATAATCCCCAATCCTATGGGCGGGGAGATAGCGGTAATAAGTAAAATCATTAATATTTGCATGAATATATATTAGTTTATAAACGAGGTTTAATCAAATGGCTTATGTAGCAATAGCAGGAATAGCGCCACAGTACGAAAACTACCCTAATTGGTGGCTAAAGGCTTACGAGCAAGGCACTACCACACCTTTAGCTATGGCATTAGATGCGGATGGCGTTACCACTGTTTCGAAGCTGGTGCTAGACCTTAATGGTTTTATTAACACCGACGGAAACGCTAAAGTCATACCTTATCTTGATGAGGCTTACGATCTTTGGCTAATTCCAACGGAAGCGGATGCAAATGCAAACGACTTAACTAATGCAGTGCAGGTTGCGGATAATATTGATAATTTTATTAGAACCGTTAGTTTTGCTAATTACGATGATTTAAGAGCTGTAGGTAATGCTAGTCTAGTAGACGGCCAAGTAATAACAGTCACCGACGAAGGTATAGCTGGTCAAGGTGTGTTGCGTAATGTAGTTGGTCATGGCGTAACCGATAACGGCGGCACTATCATTGTTATTGATGCTAACTGGTATTGGGAGCGTATTTATAGCGGGGCTGTTCATGCTAAGTGGTTTGGCTTACATTTGGACGGCTCTAATGTCACTGCTAATAACACTATATTAGAATCTATTAAAGACTATGTTATCAGCTTTCCTATTGGCGCTAGACCAAGCATAATATTACCAGAAGGCAACATAGCTTTTTCGGTGTCTCCAAACTGGGGTCACTCCGATATAAGTATCGAGGGTCAGGGGTCAGGTAGTACCAGATTATCCTACAGTGGTGCAGGTAGCGCGGTCGAAGTAGACCCTAGTGCTTTCGACGTAAGTTTTAGATACGGTATTAAGCTACAAGGGTTCCTGATAGATTGCGGCTCAAACGGTACAGCGGGGGTGTATTTTGAAAATATATCGCATACACTAGTCAAAGACGTGTTCGCTATTAATGGCGGCGCTACTTGTGTGCATTTTGATAATAGACTAGCCGTCCTATGTCACTTCGAAACCTGCGGTTCTCCTATTAGTCGGTACACACCATCCTCGATACACCAAGAGTCCGTTCGCCTAGGTACTAGCCCTTCAAGGGGCTTACCATCCACGGCGAACGTATTCACTAACTTCATAGCTGAAGGCGCTTCGCTTGCGGGTATTCGTCTACTTGACAGCACTAATAATACCTTTATTGGCGGTACTAGTGAGTCAAACACAGGACGGGGGGTTCTAATTTCAAGCACTAGTAGAAATAATACATTCGTCGGTGTGGATATGGAGGCTAACACACTAGTAGACCTTCGAGACGAAGGGCAAAGCACCAAGCTAGATAATTGCTTCTGCACTAGTTATGCAGGCGTTGAAATAGCGGGATTGTCTAAAGGCACTAAACTGGTAGGCGGTATTTACCACGACATCACCGTAGAAAGTGGCGCTAAAGCTGTGGTGATTCGAGACTTGCAAATCAATTTCCACGGTTCGGGGGGGACTATTAGCGACTTAGGTAATGCAACACAGATAAAACAGATTATTGACAGGGCGACAGGCCTACTAACGTACTTTCACAGGGCTAGACAAACTGTTGCGGTTACCGCGTCACCCATGGTGTTTACGAATAATACGGGCGAGGACGTGCAGCTTCTTATTAAAGGCGGCACGATAACGCAAGTGTTATGGGGGCGAGGGGGTGATTATACACCTATTGGCTTAGTTGCCGACGGCACACCCGTAAACGGATTGTTCCCGATGAAACCAGAAGACAGTATCACAATTAGCTACACAGCAGCACCTTCAATCGTTAATTATATCCCTATGGGAGTTTGAGCAATGCTCCAACTATCTAGTAAATCTAATGCGCGGCGAAGATTTTAACAAAGTCTACCGTTAAGCCAATCAGGCGACCGCGACCCAGTGCAGGCCGTAGTCGCCTTTTTGGTTATTTTAACTTTTCGACTAAGTCTCCAAGTTCGCCCAAAAATAGGTCGCACTTGAAGGATAGCTCTTTTATGTATTCCTCGTCTCGATAGATGCGCTGGCAGAAATAGCTGGACGCTCCATTGATTCGAGGATCAAATGAAACGAAGTCACACCAATCTCTATCCATTACCCATAGCTGACCCTGCACTTGCGGCTTGTGGCCTGTT
>Ga0206125_10002381_pt1 | contig 19976 bp, 15 predicted proteins | sample Helgoland_Spring_4_FD_148598 | JGI IMG/M metagenome (GOLD analysis project Ga0206125, IMG submission 148598) | Pelagic subsurface seawater microbial communities from Kabeltonne, Helgoland, North Sea - Helgoland_Spring_Bloom_20160331_1 | ecosystem: Environmental > Aquatic > Marine > Epipelagic ... | reverse complement strand
AATGAACTTCACAAAAACAAGTATTTACCTGCTATTACTACTCGTATATACAACAACAAAAGCACAAGGACCGAATGCGCCAGAGGCAGCCAGTTTTGAACCGGTTGATGCTACGGATATGGTGAATTTAAACACAGGGGATTTTACTTACGTATTACCACTACTAAATGTTCCTTCTCCTGAAGGCGGCTATCCGATTGCTTTGGCATATCATGCAGGAATTGCCATGGACCAGGAGGCCTCATGGGTAGGATTGGGGTGGAATTTGAATCCCGGGGCTATTAACAGAAGTATATCCGGTTACGCCGATGATTGGAAAGATGCTATATCGTATTCAATCTTATACGATGCGGGTGGAGAAGTGACTTCTTTTTTTATTGGTGCAAGTAAAGGGATTAGCAACATAGCTTCTGCAGGTGGTAGGTTGAGTTTAACTAATTTCAGGAGTTTAAATGGAGGAGAGTCTAAACGACGTTGGGATGTTGAGGCCTTTGCCTCTATTAAAGGTCTTAATTCGAATATTGGTGTTTCCGCTTCTGTAGGTACTGCTGGAGCTTCTCTGGGAGTAGGTTATCATCTTTTAAGAAATACGCTCAGCTCACCCTCAATAAACTTGTCTGTTTATCAAAGCTTTATAAATGGTAAAACCTCATTTGTATCTTCTGCGGGGGTTGATGTAAATTCCGGCAGCGGAAGTGCCAGAGCTTTAGGTATTAATTTTAGTAGTTCAAATGAACTTTCTATCGCAACAAAAATAAGCAACATCAATTTGTTGGGAACTAAAAATAGCACAACTGAGAGTAGCGAGTACCAAGGGTTTGCTGCAGTTGTTCCACTTGGTGCGATTAATGTAGATGTGGGGTATTCAAAGAATAAATTTTGGCTTTTTGACCAGCAAATAAACTCAGTGTTTGGAGCTTTGTACTCAGGAAGTTTTGTCGAAAAATACAACGCTTCGGATCCAAGTTTTCTTATTCTGTCGGATGTTGGCGAGTCTTTATATAAATATGACAGGGAGGAGCAAATGAAAGAGACTAACCCTTCATTTGTCACTAAAGACGTTTATACCGTTAGCGGCCAGGGAATAGGCGGTGCCATTATTCCTGAATTTTATCAAGCGTCTACATTAAAACTTAAATCTGATGTTAAAAGTCAAATGAGGTCTCATGGAATTCATAATGTAAGCGATAAAAATATATATGACAGTAATGATGGTACCGATGATGATACAAATAATGACCTTTTTTTTTATTTCCAAAATAGCTATACATCGTATCTAAAAGTTTCAAGCGGTACTATCGATATCCCTGATGCACTAAACTCAATTGACGATTTAAATTTTGGATCACAAAGCTTGGTAGAACAAATTAGGATTGACGGAAAAGTTCATGAATTGTATGATAATAATAATAGAAGAAAAGATGGTCATTATATTGAAGTTTTTACAAATGCAGAAATTCCAAACAATCACCATAAAATAATAATACCCTATAATTCCTACGGTTTTTCGAGATCTAGCTGTCCTGAAGATGGTATTGGTGCGTATAAAATCACCACACTGGATGGCAAGACTTATCACTATTCGCTACCGGTATATCAGAAAGAGCAATTTACGAGATATACACGAAAAGAAGATGATTTTAATTTAAAATTTCTCGAAAGAGCTACTTTAACTCCTTATGCCACCCATTGGTTATTAACAGCCGTAACAGGACCCGACTATTTTGATGTCAATGGAAACAACAAACCAGATGACGGCGATTTCGGTTATTGGGTGATGTTTGAGTATGGTAAATGGTCTGATGGTATTGCCTGGACAGGCCCAAGTAATAATAACATTACAAAAGAAGTTGAGCCAATTACTTTTGATGCTGAAAGTTCAAAATCCTATGCATGGGGTGTAAGAGAATCGTATTATTTAAATAAAATTAGAACTAGAACGCATACAGCTGTTTTTGTTAAAGAAAAGAGCAATTTATCCCCTTCAATAAATTTCACACCAACAGAAATTTATAACTACGAAACCAGAAGTCAGCAGTATCTTGATACAGAAAAAGGACGTTATATATTTGGCTTTTATGATCCGGAATACAAAATTGAAAACTATCAGCATGTAAACGTAAAGCCTTTCAAAGGAAAATATATTTATGAACGCTACGTCGATATCAAATCTCAGCATTTATTACAATTAGATAAAATCATGCTCTTTAAGAATGAAGACGTTCCGCAAGATCTACAAACACAATCTAACGGAACTGATGTGGTTCAAAACAGGTTGAAAATATTTAAAAAAGACACCTATATAATGCTTTGGACGAATGGTACAAGCATAGAAGAAGAAGTAGCACCTGTTTTAAATATTGACAGATCTTGGCGAGGTGAATTATATGATAACATCATTGATGATCTTGATATTAGTACTTCGTATCCCGATTTAGAGTCAAAAGCTATTAACACCATTGAATTCAAAACAGATAACTCTATAGCAAATTCTCGTTTGACCTTAAATAGTGTACATTTTACGAATAAAGGAGAAGAAAAAGAGCTAATACCACCATATAGATTTGATTATGCTAAAAAATCTGTTCTTTACGACTACAGTATGAAGGACGATTGGGGTTATCATAAAGAGCACCCGGACGCGTGGAGTTTAAGTGAGCTGACGACACCTATGGGATCAACATTTAAGATAGCATATGAATCTGATGATTACGATGAAACAATTGCTGAGGCTTTAGGTTCTCATGAAATTTTTTCAAACAATCTTCAGTTTATATTTTCCGAGAATAATGGAAAACTGAAAATTATTGTAAATAATGAAACGGGAAGTACAAATTCTATCGACTTTACTGAAAAATTTCAGACAGGAATTACTCTTTTAAATATCTGGACTTGTTTTAGATACGATTATCATGGGGGGTGGGAAGGCTGTCAAAATAGGCAAGGAAGAATAGATATTAAAAATAAAGAAGTTGAAGTAATATCTGTTTCGAGTAATCAATTGATATTAGAGTCGAGTTTGTCTTATACCTGGGATTACAGAGGGGGATTGAATAGACTGTACAATTCAATAGTAGGGTTGGAGCACCATCCAGGTACCATCCGGGTAGAAAAGCAAAGAGGTGAGTGTGAAAATCCCGAAGGATGCATAAACGTTACACCCCGACTCGTATTGGAGTATGCTCTAACGGGAAATAAAATCTTACAAGATAAAAACGGAGGAGGTATTCGGGTAAAACAACTGGAACTAACTGATGGAATAGATGTGTCTCAAACAAACTACTATTATAACACTGAGGGTAGCAATCCTGTCAAAGACAGTCAAAATTACCAATCCTCTGGTGTGACTTCCTATTTCCCAACAAAATACTCGCAAGAAATAAAATATTTTTCCGAATTCCCAAACCCCGGGGTCATGTATGGCAGAGTCACGGTGGAAAACACAGATAAAAATGGCAAGAGTGATTTGAAGACAATTTATAATTTTAACACATTAGATGCGTCTTCTGTTGTGAATACTGAAAATCAGCTTTCCGTAGGTGAGTTTTTGGATATTTCCATTTCGGAACAACAATCAACCAATGTTACTATTTCTAACGCTTCGAGACCTCTAAACTATCAAAAATATGAGATCACTAAAAACTATGCATCTCTTGGACTGCTATTGAGTAAAGAAACCATAAATTCAGAAAATCAGGTATTGTCGACTGTTAAAAATGAGTATAAATTATTTGACAATATGGATCAAGGGTTGCGTCAAGAAACATTCAATGTGATAAAATCTATAGCTAATTCGGAATATCAAGTAAGCACAACCTCAATTCTTAGTTACCCTAGTGTGTTAAAACGAACCACTTTAAAAGCAGGAAATTTCGAAGAATCAACATCTTTTGATAAACATGATTTTATTACCGGTCATGTGTTAGAGTCTACTGGCGAATCAAGTATTGGTGCACAAGTTAAAACCAAAACCATTCCAGCTTATACCATTTCAGAATATACTAATGATTTAGACGGGTATGGGATGGGGTCAAAAGTAGACGATCCTACAAATAGAAACATGCTAACTCAAGAGGCCGCAAATTATACTTATGTGATCGATAAAGATACGAATGAAGAAAAAGTGGTTGCAGCCAACATCAACACCTGGAACAACAACTGGACCTATAGTTCAAACGACGGTTCAGAAAACACGCCTTCTCAGGCTTCTGAAAAAATATGGAGAAAGTATAAGAATTATATATGGGACGGGGCTACCGCAGCCGATGGCAGCTATTTGGGGTATGACAGCAGCACAGATGATCATTTTAATTGGGGAATTCAGGCAACACAGCCCAACTCCAACTGGAAATCTGTATCTGAAACCACGCAATACGACCATTTTTCAAAACCCTTGGAGGTGAAAGATATCAATGGTAATTACGCTGCTACAAAAATGTGTGACAAGGATACCAAGGTTGCTACTGTTTGCAATGCTGCCTATGCTGAGATGTTTTATACCGGTGCGGAATACGATTTGACCACAGACGGTTATTTAGACCAACAGATTTCGCTACAAAATGGTGCTTACAGAAGCGATTATACCGCGCATAGCGGTAAGTATTGTATCCGCCTCAATACAAATCAGAATGTAACAGCGCATTTAAATGCAAATCACAGAGCGGGGAAATACAAAGTGTCCTTTTGGGCACACAGTAAATGGGGCAAATTCTATCTGGATCTTCGTGTTAATGGAGCGCCGATAAATGGAGAAAAAGTGTTTTGTGGCGATTGGGTATTGCTCAATCATTACCTAGAAATAGACGCAAGTCCTCAAAATATTGTGGTCAGCAGTATTGGTGTTGGAAACATAATTGACGACTTCCGTGTGCATCCAGTCGCTTCCTCAATGACTAGCTATGTATATAACGAGTGGGACGAGCTTAGCTGCATTTTAAACAGCAATAATATGGGAACCAAATACGAATACGATGCCGCAGGGAGGTTGATAAAGACCTATACAGAGGTTGCCGATGTGGAAGGCCTCTATTATGGAGGGTTTAAACTTTCTGAATTATTAAATTACAATTATAAAAAATAAGGCTATGAAAATATTAATAAAGATGAGAATGGTGCTATGCCTTTCAATATTGGGAAGTATTGGATGTTTTGGACAATGTTATGATTTTAATACAGGAGATCTTGACTTGTATTATGACGTATTAGCGGAGGCCAATGTATTAGAGTTAGATCTGTACGATATTTCAGATTCCTGTACTCTTGAAGATCTTATTTTAACTGGATATCCTTCCTGGTTATCTTATACAAAAAGGGTAGTGAACGACCGGTTTGTTTTTGTGATTTCAATAGATGAAAGCACATTGGACACAACTAGATCTGGTACTTTGACAATACGAGATTTATACAATTCGTTTTATGGAACTATACAAATTACACAAAGCAAAGCCTGTCTGCAGGCCTGGTATCCCGACCTGGACGAAGATGGTTTTGGAGAATATGAATCCGATGAAATAGTACTATTCGAAGGAGATTCCCCTTTCCCCATTCTAACGCAAATACCTATATATGCTTGCGAAGCACCTAATGACGTAGGAAAAATATGGGTGATAAATAGAGATGACAATTGTATCGGTGAGCAAGGGCCAATTTCTGGCTGTGTTTTTCCTACTGAGCCTTATGAAGATAGAAACTGGATTCGATCTCGAAGTTTTGACGTTGAGGGAATCATTCGTGCTCAAAATAAAAATTATTTAGATGGCCTTGGAAAACGCACCCAAACTCAAACACTTGATTTTAAGAATCAGCGCATATGGGCGCATCAGACGCTATATGACATCCAGGGAAGGCCTGCCATACAAACCTTAAGTGCTCCCATTTCTGATACCAATACGAACACAGATGAAGCTTTTGCCTACAAAGAAGATTTTATAAAGAATACGAACGGCGGTAACTATGGCTTGTCAGATTTTGATAATTCGAATCTGGAAAACCCTACCGAAGTAAGCAGCAGCTCCAATTCATACGATTTGGGCAGACAATACAGTCCAAATAATACAAACGATGATTTACAGGACATCACAAACCGACCCTATTCAAGAACCATTTACAGCAGCTTAAATCCAGGAACCGTCTTAAAAACCATAGGAGGTAATAAAATAGATACCAATGGCGATGGAATTGGTGACTCTTGGAAACAAGGTTTTTCCTATACCTTCCCAGCTGCTCAGGAAATGCAATATGTTTTTGGTTTGGGGTATTTTCCTTCTAAAGAACTTATCAAAAATTTAAAGGATGATCTAGATAATTCTAATATTGATTTATTTAATTTAGAACTAACCGATTTGGAAACAAATGAAGAATTTTCAACCTTAATGTATATTTCTTCTGACAAATTAGTGATTTCTTATATCTATGATTTGTATAGACCATCGAGTGGAGAACCCAGTAAGTTGTTTAGACTGAACTCTTTTTCCAGAAGAAAGACACCTTCTAGATCTTATCCCTTGGTTTTAGGAATTTATGAAATCGAGCCTTTGGAGGTAAATGATTTTTTAAAAGCCACCAAAACCATCAACCAAGACATACACGGCACTGAAACCGTAGTATTTACCGATACCGATGGCAAAACCCTAGCAAGTGCACGCTCTGGAGGCGACCAGCAATATGAGGTACTGTCTTTAATAGGGCCTCAAAAATATATAGACATTCATATTCCGACCGGCTGTGAGAACACCCTTTCGTTTGTGGGAGCCACCGCCTCAGATTTTAAAATATACAATCTTAAAACAGAAACCGTACTGGCAAGCAACAACAACCTATTGGCAGGCTTCTATAGAATTGAATACATAGGTCATAGCAATATAAACTTTCCCGCCTATGCGCTCATAAATGAGCAAGATAATTCTGTGGAGCCTGCTTTTTTAGAAAATATTGGCGTGCGCTATAAGGTAAACTATTACGACTACGCACTCAACTACTACGACAAAGCCGGACGCCTCACCAAAACCACCCAACCCATAGGTTTTGACAGCAGCGCTTTAAGCGGATTTAAAAACGCAGCAGAACTCAACCATAGCAGCGCCACAACTTTTGAATACAACTCGCTTGGGCAACTGCTCTCGACTACCAGTCCAGACCAAGGCTCGGCAACTTTTAAATACCGAAAAGACGGACAAATACGCTTTTCGCAAAATAGCAAACAGGCACTTGCAGGCGAATTTTCCTATACCAACTACGACGCACTCGCACGCCCCGTTGAAAGTGGGGTGGCTGTGGGTGATTTTTCGGGTTTAGACTCCGATGTGCTCGCTTTTGCAGGAACTATAAAACCCGAAGAACAGCAAGAAACCGTTTATGACCTTGAAGACACTGCGGGCTTAGCAACCGTTTTAGATTCCGACCATAGCGCCCATTACGGGCGGCAGCAATTTGTAGCCGGTAATGTAGCCAAAACTCAAAATGCCCAGACCACTACCTGGTACAGTTACGATATTTACGGTCGTGTGGAATGGCTCGTTCAAAACATTGCCGGTTTGGGCGTAAAAACCATCGACTACGAATACGACCCCGTTACCAGTGCCGTTACCAAAGTAGACTTTCAGCGATACAGTCCCGGAGAACGCTTTGTACACCACTATTCCTACCACGAAGTAAGTGGGGAGTTGATACAGGTACAAACTTCAGAGGATGGAAATATTTATATAACACATGCTTCTTATGACTATTACGAAACTGGTGCCTTAAAACGTTTGGAACTCAAAGACCGAAGCGGCAACAAACTACAGGGAATTGACTATGTCTACAATTTGGCAGGACAGCTAAAAGCCATTAACCATCCTGAATTAGACGGAGACAAAGACCCCGGTGGCGATACCGATGATGCTTTTGGTATGGTGCTCGACTACTATCAAGGTGATTACCAAAGAAACACAGATTTCGATTTGGTCAACAGCAACGGTGTTGACCAGTACAACGGCAATATCAAAGCCATGACCTGGAGTACCAGAAAGGCGGAGGGATTTGGAGTCAATACCTATTATTATAAATACAACAAAAACAACTGGTTGGAAGGTGCTGGATGGAACCACGAATTGCAAGACAGCTTTACCATAAGCGATGTAGAAGAAAGAAGTGCCGTGGTAACTACCTCCGAAACCGTTATTGCAAAAACAGCTGTTGTACTAAAACCTGGTTTTCATGCCGTAGCTTCAAATGGAGTTACTTTTACGGCAAGAATAGCAAACGAAGGAGAAACAACACAAAACGCAACTGAAGCCCAAGATTACAGCGTTACAGGATTGGAATACGACGCCAATGGAAACCTCCAAGCCCTCAAACGCAATGGCTATACAGATGCTAACGGAGACAACGCCATGGATGATTTTAGCTACCATTACGATTCACAAAAACCCAACCAGTTAAATTATATTAGCGATGCGAACGACAACAGCAACCCAAATCGCAGTGCCGATTTAAAAAACCAGGCCCCAAACACTTATCTATACAACAATATTGGTCAGCTCAGTGAGAATCGGGCAGAGGGTATAAAATATGTATATACAGCGAGTGGTTTGGTTTCTGAAGTTCAAAAAAATGATGTACCTTTCGTTAGATTTTATTATAACGACAAAGGATTCAGAGTGCGCAAAGAAGTATACACAAATGGAGTTTTAAGCAGTACGCACTATTATGTACGTGATGTTGCCGGAAGCGTGATGGCGATCTACAGCGAGCAAACGCAACTAGAACTCCCTATCTACGGTGCCTCTCGTTTAGGGGTGTACCATAAAAACGGTGCTACCAACTACGAACTTACTGACCATCTAGGCAACGTAAGAGCTGTGGTTACTAAAGACAACCCCACGCCATCGCTATTTGCAGATTATTACCCCGGGGGGATGCAAATGCCTAATAGAAATGTACAAGGAGATTACCGCTATAATTATCAAGGACAGGAGTTAGATAATGAGACCGGGAAGGTGGCGTTTCAGTTGCGTTTGTATGATGCTAGAATAAATAGGTGGTTGACTACGGATCCTGCGGGGCAATATGCTAGTCCATATTTAGCGATGGGTAATAATTGGATAAGTAGAATTGATCCTGATGGTGGAACTGATTGTGATAATTGTCCTGAACCTGTAGCGGATGGAGGTCAACTAGGGGAAGTAGATTTAGGAACAATTAAGAATACAGGACATAGACCACAATTGTCAAGTGTCGACATGTCCTTTATGAATAATTTACCCGATTGGCAAAGTCAAGATTTAAAGTTTGCAAATACACAAGATTTTCATAACCTAATTAGCGAAAGGAGTTCACAGGTAAGAACATTTTCTGAGCATCCGGTTACACAACTTGTGTTGATGGCTATCATGAGCCCTGGCCTTGGTGGAGGGAGTTTAATGAATGCTGGGGTTAATGGGGCAAAAGCTGGTTCGGGCCTTCTAACAAATGCTATAATATCTAGGTTAGGAAGTTTGAGAATTCCTGTTTATAGAGTTTACGGAGGAGCAGCTGGAAGATTTGGTCAATCTTGGACATTTGTAAACCCAAAATTATATGGAAATACATTTAGGAATTTTTCAGGATTACCTACAAATGGTTTGAGGGCCAATAGCGGAATGTTACAAATTAAAGGGGCTGTTCAAATAAAAGATATTACAAAGGTAAGAATGGCTCTTCCTCTTCATGGGAATACTGGGAAACTAGTCCCTGAATTACTAATAGAAAATTCATGGAATACTATAAATTGGAGTGCTAAAAATGTTTCAAAAGTAAATTTTTAAAATGGCTGATATTAAATCTATAGAAAACAATTTATATTTGTTATATTCATATTTACGTGATAATGGTTTTGTGTCACAATCACAAAAGTTATTGCATTTATTTAAAGATATTAATGAAGACTTTTCCAAATTCAAAAATGAAATTCAAAATGAAAATTTTTGGATTGGAACTAATAGTGTCCTAGATATAGATATAAGAAGAGACTCGCATATAAAAGAATTTAAAGAATACATGACCTTATTTTTATTTTCTTTGAGAAAAAATGAAATTGATTATCCAAATTTTTTAAATAAATATATTATTTAAGGCACAGCCCCCCCCTGCTAGTGCCAGTTTCTAACTGGTACCGATAATGAGTAAGGAAATAAAATATAGAAATGTTACAGGAGATTACCGCTATAATTATCAAGGACAAGAACTAGACCCAGAGACTGGAAAGGTGGCGTTTCAGTTGCGTTTGTATGATGCTCGTATTAACCGTTGGTTGACTACCGATCCTGCGGGGCAGTATTGTTCGCCTTATCTTTCTATGGGGAATAATTGGGTGAATGGTAGAGATTCTGATGGAGCTTTTTGGGAAGAACTAGGAAATTGGTTTTCAGGAAATGGATGGCATTCAAATGCTGCATTAGAATATCAAGCAGCTGGTGGAGTTTTAAACGCTTGGGAGGGCAATGTTTTTACTGGTGGAGAAGGTGGTTTTAAAGATTTTGGCGATGGTATAGTTGATCAGACATATTTTGCTGCGGTTAATGATTTTGGGAGTGCTCCTAGAAATTACGCTTTAGATAATATTGTTAGTCCTCCTTTGCAGTTTGGAGCTTACGTTGTACATTCTTTAGCGCTTGGTTTTTATGGAGCAGGTTACTTGCTCAACGAAGGTTTACATGGAAGAGAGGTAGAAGGATTAAAGGTAAGTTCTCCATATACTGTTAAAATTCCAAAATTTATTAATGGAGAATTTGTTCTAGAACTTAAGGACAAGTCACTAACAAATGAAGAAATCGAACATGAAATAATGATGCCAGCTCTTAATACGGGTACCAATTTTTTAGCTCCAACTAAATTTGTTCCTAACAAGGCTACTAATACAGTTTTAAATATTTTCAGGGATATAATGATAGGTGAAAGTATTAAAGAGGCTCACTCTCAACTTCATAACCAATAATAATTATGAGGTTGTTTTATTTTTGGTCTCTTATATCAATATTTTTTCATCGAAAAAATGAAAAAAAGTATTTCATCTATCTTAAAAGAAGAAGATAATGAGGATGATCTTCATTATTTAGGATTGGGTGTTTTTATTACTATATTCTTTTCCGCTTTTATTATTTATATTATATACAGCTGGATTAGTCCAACGAGGTAAATATTTAGACTCCTATACCTACGAGATACTTATACGAAAATCTGTCCCATATAAGGGAATTAAGAAAGACGGTCTAAGAAAACTAATAAAAAGCTACTTTAAGCAATTGGAGTAGTAATAATACAGTACGACAAAGGATTCAGAGTGCGCAAAGAAGTATATACAAATGGAGTTTTAAGCGGTACGCAGTACTACGTTAGAGACGTTGCAGGTGCTGTGATGGCGATTTATAGCGAGCAAACGCAAATAGAATTACCTATTTACGGAGCGAGTAGGTTGGGGATTTACCACAAAAACGGGGATACCAACTATGAATTGACAGACCATTTAGGCAACGTAAGAGCTGTGGTTACCAAAGACAACCCCACGCCATCGCTATTTGCAGATTATTACCCCGGAGGCATGCAAATGCCTAATAGAAATGTTCAGGGAGATTATCGTTATAACTACCAAGGGCAGGAGTTAGATAATGAGACCGGGAAGGTGGCGTTTCAGTTGAGGCTTTATGATTCTAGAATTAATAGGTGGTTGACTACGGATCCTGCGGGACAATACCATTCACCGTATATGTCAATGGGGAATAATTGGGTTAGTCAAATAGATCCTGATGGAGCTAAAGCAGATGATTGGATTAAAAATAATAAAACAGGAGAAGTCAAATGGTTTGATGGAACAAGTGATGAAGCACTTGCAAGTGCAGCTATTCATTGGGATTTAGGAATTGGTACTGATGCTACAGAAAACCTCACTAATTTAGGGAGTTCGTTTTTTGGAACAATGACGGATAACATCTTTGATAATTCACAAATACAAGAACAACAAATAGCTTATTTAATGGATGTTTCAAATAGGATTGATAATTTATCAGGTGCAAAGATAAGCGAGTTTGGAGATAATATTATTTTTGTGAAATTATCATCTTTTTTTTCAGTAAATCGAGAGAGTACTAGCGTTAGTAATTCTCCTAGTATGTTGGGTGTAGCAAATGATTTGTTTGGGTTAGATCTTTTAGAAAATGAATTAAGAGGTACACATGTTGGAAGTGGTTTGAAGGTGTTTAATACTTTGACGACTTATCTTAACCCTCAAAAAACTTCTTTAGGGGCTAGCAGAAGTTTAATTGAAAGTACAATACCAAAGTTTGAATTAAATTGATTATTTTTGATAAACTGTAAAAGAGATAATTATGGATATGACAGCTCAGATTAAAAACAACCTAATAAGTAGAATTAGAGATTCGAAGGACTTGAGTTTCTTGAGAGCTGTTCAAACTATATTCGATACTTCAGAACAAGCTTTATATCAATTATCTCCTGAACAAAATGATTCCATAGAAACCGGACGAAAAGAAATACTAAACGGAAGTTTTGTTGAAAATAGTGAAGTAATTTCAGAAATGAAAGAATGGCTAACAAAGAAATAATTTGGTCACTACGTGCAAAACAGGAATTAAAAGATGTCTTAGATTTTTTCACGAAGAGAAACGGAAATTCAAAATATAGTTTGAAAATTCTTTCTGAAATCGAAGATCTCACTGAAACTCTTTCGAAGAGCGAGTTTATTGGGCGATTAACCTCTAACAAAACTACTCGTGTAATCCCCATGAAAGATTATTTACTTTTTTATGATGTAAACAAAAATAGAGTTGAGATTTTATCCTTTTGGGATAATCGTCAAAACCCTAAAAACAGATTAATATAATAAACGCTAGGCAACAACGTATAATGTCAATGCGGGATTTTCGCCTAGCCTAAAAATTTCTTGATTTTTTAAAAAGTCACATTTTTTTTTTTTTTTTTTCGCGTATAAAAATTCAGTGAATTTATTGCTCAAAAAAAAGCTGTGTTTTGTGCTAGAATGATAATCTAGTACTTTTATAATTCCACACATTTCATAGCCAAACCGTTGCAATACCTTTGAAAGAAAACGTTTCTGTTTTAGAATAGAACAAAATATTGTAAATTTGAATTATGGAATTAAATTTTCAAAACACTAATATTGAATTAGTTAAGTGGTTAACAACACTTGATGACAAATCATTGATTCAAAAAATTCTAGATTTGAGAAAACCCGAAACTAAGGATTGGTGGAATGAAATTTCTGACCTTGAGAAAGAATCAATTGAAAAAGGACTTTCTGACGCAGATAATGGAAAATTAAATCCACACTCTGAGGCTAGACAGACATATGAAAAGTGGTTATAAAATATATTGGACTGACCATGCTCTTGCTTAGTTAAAAGAAACTTTTGCATACTTAGAGAAAAACTGGACAGAGAAAGAACTTATAAACTTATCCTCAGAAATTGAAAGAACTTTAATTTTAATTTCTGAAAACCCAAGTTTATTCCCCATTTCTAGTAAAAAGAACATTCGAAAAGCTGTGATTAAAAAGTTAAATACTATTTATTACAGAGTTAGAAATAATGAAAATATTGAAGTAATATCATTCTTTTCAAACAGGAAAAACCCTAACAAAAGAAGAGCATAACGTATTACAACACCTCATAAGTTTAATGTGGGGTTTTATGGTTTAGCCCAAAGTCCGCCTGCCGGACGGGCAGGAAAACACAAAACTGAACCGTACTCGTTCTCCCTTCGTGTGACCATTGACTTTAACAAGAACCGTTCTGCAACCGTAAAGAACATATAATGAATTTAGTGGCATACAGTTGTTCTAAGCTATGTATTCATAAAACGCAGTAGTTCACGAGTTGCTACGTATTGATGCGCTTCCAATAGAATTTCTTTATTCTAAAGTTTTCAATCACAATTTCTATTGATTTCAATATTTTACGGGAATCCGTAGCGGTGTTGGTGCTTTGTTTTATATATTTATACGAAAATTGAAAAAAAATCATAAAAAGGTATCGTTATCCCGACGCAGACACCCACAAACGATACCTTTGGTATCTATATAACAAGTTGTGTTTCATACCTAACCAAGCAACTACATATATAATTTTAGACTCATTAGTTACTAATTTAAAAACAATTTAAAAAAAACTACAAAAAATATTTACATAAGTATCAAAAAAAAATGAGCATTAATAAAAAAATACTACTTTAGTACTTTACATAACATCATCCATAAGTGAACAGAATTAAGGAAGTTTTAGAAGAAAAAGGAATAAAGCAAGTTTGGTTGGCTGAGAAGCTAGGAAAAAGTTGCAATATGATAAATGCTTATGCACAAAACAGACAGCAACCGAGATTAGAAACCCTAATGGATATCGCAAATATTTTGGATGTAGATGTTAAAGATTTAATAACATCAAACAAACCTAGTTAAGGGAAAGATATTAGTTTATGGATTACATAAAAATAACAGGCTATAAATCAATTCAAGATATTACTCTTGAACTTAAACCCATTAATATACTCATAGGAGCAAATGGTTCAGGGAAAAGTAATTTTATATCTTTTTTTGAATTCTTAAATGCTCTTCAAGATAGAAGACTTAAAGAATATGTTGCTCTCAGAGGTGGAACAGAAAAATTATTACATAAAGGTTCTGAAAATACTCAAAATATTGAATTTGAGACAGGTTTTGGAAATGGGATTAATGGATATAAATCAACATTAAAACTTGGTGATGAAAATTTCATATTCGCAGATGAATTTCTTGTTTTCAGAGGCAATAAAGGTAGAGATATTTCAAATTTTGGTACAGAAGCAAATATTAAAGCAACAGATAATTATAGAGCTAAATATGTTAGAGAACATTTAAATGGTTATCGAAAGTATCACTTTCACGATACTAGTAAAAATTCCCCTTTTTCAAAGATGAGTAATATAATAAATGACCAATACTATTTGTATGAAGATGGTAGTAATTTAAGTGCGTTTTTATATAATGTATATGAAAATCATAAGGTTGTTTATAATAGAATTATACAAACTATACAAAGTATTGCACCCTATTTTTCTGATTTTTTCTTTCAACCCAATCAAGAAAATCATATAAGATTACAATGGAAAAGTAAATATACTTCAACAATTTATGGTGTTTCTGACCTTTCAGATGGTACAATAAGATTTATAGCTTTAACAGTATTATTTATGCAACCAAATTTACCATCAAGCATTATTATTGATGAACCTGAATTAGGATTACACCCATTTGCCATTTCAAAGTTAGCTGGTATGATTATGGCTGTATCAGCAAAAAAAGTACAAGTTATTTTAGCCACTCAGTCTGCAGATTTAGTAAATCATTTTACACCATCTGATATAGTAACAGTTGACCAACTTAATGGAGAAAGCATATTCACAAGACTTGATGAAAATAACTTAAAAGAATGGCTAGACACATATAGCGTTGGTGATTTATGGCAAAGGAACATATTAACAGGAGGTCAACCTAACAAATATTAATTATGAAAAGAATAGTTATTGTTTGTGAGGGACCTACTGAACAAGAGTTTGTCAGAGATGTGCTTCAACCATACTTCCTGCCAAAAGAGATTTACATTCAAAGCCCGCTAATTAAAAAATCCGGAGGGGGAATTGTTCCTTGGAATATCTTAAAAGCACAAATTACTTCCCATTTAAAAGAAGGAGAGTCTTTTGTGACTACATTTATTGATTATTATGGCATTCCTGATAGATTTAATTATCCTCAATGGCAAAACTCAAAAGCTATTGTTGACAAATCAAAAAGAATGGATTTTTTAGAACAAGCAATGATGGATGGATTCGATGATAACTTAAAAAAAAGATTCATTCCATATATTCAATTGCACGAATTTGAAGGATTACTGTTTAATAATCTAGTATCTTTTGAATCAACGTTTGAATCAAATGAATTCAATAATAAAACTGATCTGGAAAAAATCCTGAACAATTTCCCAAATCCTGAACTAATAAATGAGCATCCTGATACAGCTCCATCAAAAAGGTTAATGAAGTTAATAAAGGGATATAATAAAATTGTTTATGGAGCAATTTTAGCGGAAAATATTGGAATGCATAACCTATTACAAAAATCTCCAAGATTTAATGAATGGATAAATAAATTAGAAAACATCTAACAGAATATATTTGATAATTTTAGAATTAGATGTTAAGAGAAATAAAGTACGAAAACACAAAGTACGAAAACACAACAACGTGTATAAAACATAGCTATTACAGGCTTTCCGAGAGGTTTTTGTATATTTACAAAGTACGCCAAATTTTTTATTTGGTTATATTTAGAAAAGAAAATTAAACATAAAAATAAAAAATTAGGCTCGTGCTAAATCCGAAAAGTTAGCGCTTATTTATACGCTACGTTTCATACACAAGACCGTTGGGCAACATTTGAAGGAACTATGAGTAAACCATTTAATTCTGAAAAAAAATATGAACTATACTATAAAAAAGACCTTATTAATTGTATTTGGACTTTTAGATTTGTTTTCATTTGTTCGTACTTACAAGAATGGATTGAGCTTGATTGACAATTTTAAGCATTTCACGATTATGAGTATTTTGGAAATTGTTCTTATCGCCTCCTTAATTGTTTCTGGAGTTTTTTCAATATTCAGAAATAAAATTTCATTGATTATCTATTATGTTCAGTTTCCTTTGAGATTTGCATTTATGATTTTAACATTCGGATTCATGTTAAAGCTATTTGGATTACAATACGATTCACTTGGGTATAAAATTTTGGTCGGAATTATATTTTTACTGGAGATTTTAAGAATAGTATTTACGATAAAGATTCATAAGAGTGAATTTAAAAACTAATCAATGCCATCCCATAGCAAAGTCTCGCCGGAACATATCAGCATAGCATGGTACAATAAAGAACTTGAATCTTCTGAAAAAGAAATTGAAGAAGGTGGTTATTATACACAAGAACAGGTTCGGAAAAGAGCAAGTCAATGGGGAAAAAAGAATGTGGTCACCTATCATCTTTAAAACAATTATAAGTAGTACATACGAATATTTTTGAGTTTAGAGAAGATAGAATACTAAACTCCCCCAAAAAAAAATCCTGCCAAAAGCAGGATTTTTCTAGTCTTATATTAGTTTGCTTATTTAACAGCCACCAACTCCACGTCGAAAATCAAAATGGCGTTTGGAGGAATCACACCACCAGCACCGGCTGATCCGTAAGCCAAATTAGAAGGAATTACAAAACGCGCTTTATCGCCTACTTGTAGCAATAAAATACCTTCGTCCCATCCTTTGATAACTTGTCCAACACCTACAGTAAAATCGATAGGTTCCTTACGTTTGTACGAAGAATCAAAAACAGAACCGTCTAACAACTGTCCTTTGTAGTGTACAGAAACACCAGCACCTTTGGTAGCTTGTTTTCCAGATCCTTTTTCCAATACTTTATAACGCAATCCACTAGCTGTTTCTTCATATCCAGCAGAAACCGCTTCTAATTCTGCTTTTTGAGCCGCTTTGGCAGCTGCAATTCGTTCCTCTCTAGCACCTTCAAAAGTTCTAAAGGCTTCAATAGCATTGAATTGTTCCGCCGCTGCACCTACACGTACAATTTGAAGAGACTCCATAAGATCGTCTTGAGCAATCGTATCTACAATATCTTGTCCTTCAACCACATTTCCAAAAACCGTATGTTTGTTATCTAACCAAGGAGTTGCCACATGTGTGATAAAAAATTGAGAACCGTTAGAAGCAGGTCCTGAATTTGCCATAGACAATACACCTGGTTTGTCGTGTTTCAATTCTGGATGAAACTCATCCTCAAAACTATATCCTGGACTTCCAGTTCCTGTACCAAGTGGACAGCCTCCTTGAATCATAAAATCAGCAATTACTCTGTGAAATTTCAAACCGTCATAGTAAGGAGTTCCTTGTGCCTTTGCGGTGTTTTCCATAGTTCCTTCAGCCAATGCAATAAAGTTACCAACTGTACCCGGAGTTTTGTCAAAAGTTAAATCAACTAAGATTTCCCCTTTACTCGTATTGAATTTTGCGTAGATTCCGTCTTTCATTTTTTTATGTTTTTTTTAAAGGGGCAAAGATAGTTTATTTTAATTTCTCAAAGAAAAATAGTTTGTGTTCCGGTAACAATTCCGGATGGGTAATTTTAATGATGTCTTTAAGAATTAAATCGGGGCGAATAGGACCCAGTTCAAAATATACCAAACCGCCGGTTTCACCTTTACGATTGGCAAAGGTATAGGTGTTTTGTGCAAAGGCATCAAATTTTTTATAATGTATACTACCCGCTGCTAAGGCCTGTTTGGTTTCGTATAAACTACAACCGATCCAAAAATTGGCGTGCTGCCCTTTTTCCAAAACAGTTTCAAAACTCAAAGATAAGCTACCTGTACCCTTAGAATCTTTCCATAGATAGTCAGTTTTAGCGTCTTTAAAATAAGTGGCAATAAAACTTTCGCCTGCGGGTAAATACCAAACATCTTGAAAGATTGATCCTGATACAATAGTAGGCCTCGTGTTTGCCGAAGTTGCCGTTGCTTTGGCTTTATTATAGTCGGTTTCAATTTTTTTGAAAATGCTGTCGGCCTCTTTTTCCTTTTCGTAAATGGCACCGAAAAGCTGTATCCATTCTGCCCGTCCTAAAGGGGTTTCTTCCAGCCAATCGCCATTTAGTACAATAGGAATTCCCATTTTTTTGATGTTTGTAAAGGTTTTGTTGGGCTTGTCAACTGCAAAACTCATGACGAGCTCTGGAGCCAAGTCTAACAAAATTTCAGTATTGATACTTTCTGATTTTCCAAGATCAATAAGCGTTTTATCTTTTATCAGTTTTCTGGTTCGCTTAGAGGAAATAAAATCGGTATTAGGAAAACCTACCAAGGTTTTTTCAACGTTCAATAACTCTAGTAGGGGAATGTGTGAAGTAGAAGTCACAACCATTCTTTCGACTGGCGTTCTGATAATTTGTGTTTCGGGATCGTGTTTCGGAATTTCGAGGTGTTTCGGCACTAATAAATACGTGTATTTCTTAGAGGCGTTTTTGTACGGATTCTGAATGGTTATTTTTTTATAGTCACCAGAACGCTGTACCGTGAACCCTTTGGCATATGTAAGGTTTTTTGAAGTGAAAGCAACTTTCGTTTCATTGCTATTTTGACAGGATGTAAAAATAAGAAGGCATGCAACTAGGAGTGATGTCAGTGAGTTTTTCATTGGTATAAAGTTACTTAAAAGTTCATAATGACATGTGTTGTTTCAGAAATTGAAACCTTGCTGATTTGACCGTAAGCAATTTTTATGTCGAATGATTTTTTTAAAGGTGTATTTGTCAATTGAGCTAGCAATGCGCGTTGTACACCGCCGTGCGTTACAATTATAATTTGCTCGTGATTTGTATTTGAAATTTCCTCAAAAAAATGGGCGACTCTAGTCGCTAATTCGGTATAAGACTCTCCCATAGGTAATTTTTCATGGACAAAATTCTCCATCCAAGGTGTCATTTCATTTTTAGGAATATCGTTCCAGTTTTTTAGTTCCCAAGTTCCAAAATTCAATTCCAAAAGGCGTTCATCTGTGGTGTAGGAAGTCGCAATACGTGCCGCCAACTGTGTACATCTTTTTAAAGGACTACTATAAACAATTGGGTTTGCGTTCTTTGGTAGTTTGGAGAGAATAGCATCGCTTTCTGCCTGAAAATCATCTGTAAGTTCCAGATTGGTTTGTCCGTAGCAAATTCCTTTAGCGATATCAGGTGTCGTATGCCTTATAATATAAATGTCCATAATACGAGTAAGCTTAAATAAAATACTACTTCCGAAACCTGTTGAAGCGCGCCAGCACAATCGCCGGTTTGCCCACCAATCCATTTTTTAAAAAAACGTGATAGCCACCATTTACCTATGAAGAGGGGAATG
>Ga0206125_10002373_pt1 | contig 20010 bp, 13 predicted proteins | sample Helgoland_Spring_4_FD_148598 | JGI IMG/M metagenome (GOLD analysis project Ga0206125, IMG submission 148598) | Pelagic subsurface seawater microbial communities from Kabeltonne, Helgoland, North Sea - Helgoland_Spring_Bloom_20160331_1 | ecosystem: Environmental > Aquatic > Marine > Epipelagic ... | reverse complement strand
GATACGACCATGGCAGCTGTTTGGTCCCTGTCACACTATCTACATGATATTGCATGTGATGTGCATGCAGCGGCCCCGAAGTGTTGCCACAACTTTTGCATTTACGTCCATCGCGGCTCTTTACGCGGTTACTAAATTCTTTCCACTGTGGAGTACTTAGAAGCTTAGAGTACTCCTTCATTTGTTTTGCTTTACTCATACTAGTCTTCGATTGAGTTCAACAATTGACCTTTTGCAAAAAAGTAACCTCGTTTATACGATTCGATTATTTCAGAAATCATCCCTTGACCGGAATCGGCATCGTTATAAGCTTGCTTAAGACGAGTCACCTTACGCTCAAGATTCACTCGCTTACGAGACCACATTAAGGCTTCTTCAAACTGATCATGAGAGCTACAAAGAGCTTCATGCTGCTCAAGTTCAAGAACTCTATCTTCTAAGACCTCGATCGACTCAAAGGTTGCATTTTTGAAAACGAGCTTCAATCCAGAAATTTTAGATTCAAGATTGAGTAAGCCTTTACTATGGTATACCTCATGCACAGCCTCATCGTAATGACTTATCTCTGAAAGAGCTACAATCTTTTCGTAAGGACCTATTTGAGAAGGAACCGGGTACTGAGTCAAGACTGGATTTGTTAACGGTTCATCAATAACAAATTGATCCTTCGTCGGAACTTTGCCGTCCAAAAGGTTTACATCTGATGATGTATTCGTGTTTCCAAAAAGTCTTGCAATGATTCCCATAGTCGTATCATTTTTTGGGTTTCAGAAAAGCCTCGTGCCTTTCGCTGATACAAATATGGACCCATTGTGTGCAGACTTAATGCACAAAAAAAATAGATCAGATTATTATCGTTCTAAAATCTCTACGATTTCAGTTACCGCAAATTCAGTGTTTGCATTCTGCGGAGCTTTAGTAAACGTAACCTTCAAAGAAACGCCTACACCAATACCCTCCGTCATAAATCTAGATTTAATAAAGTATGTCTTGTTTCGAACATCTCGAGCGAAACCATTTGGATTAGATCCAGCAGAAACATTATAAATCTCGATTTGCTCTAGCACCTCTTCTCCAGTGTGTATATAATACTCCTCCTTTGCCACCTTGCTCATCCAATAGATGAAATATTTGCTCGTATCTTCCCAAAGCATCATTAAGGCATACGATTGATTTATAAACTGTACACCAGCTCTTTGAAGTTCGAGTCCTCCATATGAGTCTTCTGGCTCATGTAAAGAAAGACTAGCCATGTAATAAGAGTAATTCATCGCATTTGTAATATGGTGACTAACGACAAACTCTTTTTTGATCTTCACCTTCTTACCTGTGGATGTGGTTACTTCCTCGCCCTTCAGAAATCGAACAACCTGAGCTCCATCCTTTATCCCCGTGTATAAATTCGATGGTAAAAGTCGTGATTTATCAAGGCATATGCATAACCTTTCCTGTAGTCTTCGGTAATAAGCCATTTGCTCTTGACCAACAGTCCCACTTTCCAGAAACGACTTATATGGGTTTAGAAGCTCTTCAGAATAAAAACCCCAGGTACACATTTCATGTATTCCAGGGAATCTTTTTTTGAGCTTAAACATCAATCCTCTCTCTGCGGCCTGGTATAAATGAGCGTGAAGATTAAGCACATCTTCGCCTCGATATTTATAATAGACAGGATTCTCTCCTACCAAATTATAAATCATCACTCTATCATCTTGCTCTCGTTCCCCTTGACCGGTTAAGAATACTTGAGGTATATGATATGTTAACCTTTCTAAAAAGCGATCTAATGGGATACCATTGGCATTATGCTCGCGCTGTCCCTCTTCATCTGCAAGAATATTTAGATCACGTAATATCACATCAAACTCTCTCCCTCGTTCTTGAAGAACCTGCTGAGCTCCCGTCGCAGATTTTACACACGTTAGTATAATCTCATTTTCTTCTAGTCGTTCAACTAGATCCTCCAACTGTGGCGTATCATACTCATCATCGACCCACAAAACATTTAGTGGCATAGTTAAATCAGTTTGTATTTAAAGTTGAAAATGACTGGGAATGGATCCTCGTCATTCAGTTCTAACTCCCACGAATCTTCGCCTTGCATGAATGTAGACCACTGGTGAATATCATACCCTCCTCTGCCTGATGCACGATTCTCATTCGCAGACATATTCTCTAAAATAAATTCCCTCTTTCGGAAATGGGCAGGAAAAGGGATTCCATTATTCATTATACTCATTGTGAAAAACGCTTCATCTATTTCAAGTTCTATCTTGACAACTCGATCTTCTTTTGAAAGTTGAACACCTTTAAATGCATGAGAGTCAGCATTGGAAAGTACATTTTTAATCAATCGTTCGAATAAGTCAAGATTTATCCCGGAGACCTTTCTTCCAACAGCATACTCGGACACCAGTGTGTCTATATCAATGGCAGAGTTTGCTTCTATATCCACATGCGTGAACGACTTAGAGGTAAATGCCTGGCAAACATCTTTGACCTTTTTGATAACCAAATCACAATCGATATCAGCTAATGCATAATCTGAAACAGATTTTCTATTTCGCAAGTCTTCAAGCATATTAGAAATTGATTGCAATGAAGAATTCATTCCAGCAATATTCTCCCTTAGGCCACGTCTATACCTTGAATTATAATCTTCAATAACAGACTGAATTTTCTCGTTTTCATTACCGAAAAAAGTACGGAGTTTATCTAAACCTAGAATCAAAGACATAATGTCTTTTGACATAGAGTGAGTTAATGAAGATAATTCTGAAAATGCGGAGGAAAACTTCTGGTTTTCTAATCGTTCAACCTTCTCTTTGAGTTCTTCCTCTTTACGGTTTTTTGAAAGTAAAAATGGGGTGCCAGGCAAAGAGGATAGCTCTTTCTGAGACTCCAACGACGGTAACGAAATTCTTAGTAGTAGTAAATCAGGTTTCGTTAGCTTAAGCCTCGCGGTATAAGACAGATACTGAATCTGATTTTCAAAATCATGATTAAGAGCATTCTTAAGGTAAGGCAGATATACACGCGTTTCGTCTCTTGGCTTGAGTATTTTATAAGAAAGAGGAACCCAGATAGGCGTATCAGCTCGCTCTAGGTATTCATCGTATAAAGGACCTAAAAAGCCTAAGTCAAACGCCTTAAAAATATTTTCAGTCCGAAGAATAAGTTGATTGAAGTTGTAATCTATCTTTTGAAAACGGTGATGATCCTTGAAATCTGCAATGTTAAAACTTTCATTGATCGTTCTCCCGTCCCAAGAATGAGAATACTCTCCATCTTCATTGTAAATAACCAGTCGGGCTTTTTCTTGTTTAAGCTCCGAAAGTTTTTTAACCGTTGGACTAGTAGAAATCTCAACATATTTCCCCAAAGGAACTCTATTGTCAAATGAACTTAGAAATAAATAACGTTTTGGAACGAGAATGAATTTTTCCTTATCAATTTTAGAATAATCCACATTAACGGATATCGCTTCGTTATCTCTGAAGATATTTTTCGCAACCGTTGAAACGGAAGCACGAACCTCAACATTGTTAAGTTCATTTGAAGGCGTTAAATCAATAAACCGACACTTAGCAGATCTTCTTTTTACTATGATAAGTAAGGAAAGACTAGTTTTAGAACGATTGCCGTTGATTACCCTGGGAAAGGTAACAACGGTTCTTAGCCAACCCCGCTCAACCAAAAACTGTCTGAAGCCTTTGTAACCAGACGAAAATAGATGCGATGTTGGTACAACTAAAGCAATTGTCCCACCCGATCTTACAGCCGAAAGTAGATTCAATAATCCTTTCTTCAAGTCAAAAGCTTCTTTACTCCTGGATAAAGCAGGAACTGCCGATAAGAGTAAATCAAACTGCCCTTTAGAAATCTCGGTCGCCAAAGAATCCTCATGATTCAATGAACTCATGGATGTCTGAAACTCACCTCGCCAAGAAGGATTAACTCTTAATACTTCACCGAAAAGCGCCTGATCGTCCGCTACTTTAATCCAATATGAAATCAGATTGCCGTCACGATCCAAGGCTATCTTTTTATTTATCGAAACATCATGACAACACAATCTCAATTGCATCAAGTGGAATGATTCCTCTTCTAGCTCTTGAGCATAAAATTCATTATCCTTTCCTAAAGCGGTAAGAAATGATCCCGAACCAGCAAATGGGTTAAAGATCCTGAGATCTTTTAACTCTTTTCCTTTCTCCAAGATAGTAAGGGTTAACTGAGTAATAAAGCTGGGTTGAATAAAGTCCCTACCCTTACCTGCTCTTTGGTATTCTTCTATCCAGTAGTCAAATGCTTGATAAGTGCGTTCAGACAACCAATGCATGATTTCGGCGACCCCAAATTCAATCATTTCATCAAATTCACTGATTGCAAAAACCATATCTCGGAATAAATACTGTTTACTACCCAGTGCATTCTTTAGGAAATGGAATGACTCATGGAATTTGGAAACATTATCGTCAAGAGGTCTTAGCTCTTTATGCTTATCAACCTTTTCTAGCTCTTTAAAGACATGAGTAGCGTCCAGGCCACCAAATTCACTCCATGCTGCAAGTGCTAAAAGAACAGCCAATGAAAATTCTGAATACGTAACTTCATTCCGAATATTTTTAAATTTCCCTAAAAGAAAATCATTGAAGTCCTCTAAAACCTCAACATCAGAAGGGGGTAACCAAACTTTTCGTCTACTCTTACTCATTGGCGATTCGTACTAATGCAGATTTAACTTTTTCTTCAAAGGTCTTTAATCCATCGTGATTAATGGACGAATACGAAATTGAGTTTTGTTTGGGGACATAGTGACCACCATGTAATGATTGCCTCTTATTGAATTCATCTCGCATTACAAGATCGATTACATAGGTTTTGAGAGCCTGCTGACTTAGAATCTTCGAATTAAAAACGTAAGTAGCTCTGGCCTCATTAAGGTTTTCCCAAAAAATGATACTTCTTCTATTTCGGGTTCCTAGCAGGAGTATAGAGTCCTCTAGCGATCCATTATTGAATTCTTTCAAAACAACCGCTTTATTGCTAGATTCAAATACCGTAACCAAGGATCTCAAATAGTTACTTTTCTTAACCAGAACTGTTAAGTCTTGAATTTTCAATTCTTGAATTTTGTTCTCGCCACTCTTGGAAGTAGTAGCCACCATATAGCTAGGATCTCTTCTTTTAAATTCTACGCTATCTTCAACAACCTGCTTAATTTTTAACCAGTCAGAAGAACCACTTAGCTCAGCCTTTCCCTGATCATTATAAAACACTTTATAAAGCTGCTTATTATATTTCTTGTGGATGACTTTACGAACGAACGCCTCATCTCCATCAAAGGGTTGAATTTTACAGAATGTGACCATCTGTTTGTTCGGATCTACCTTAACTATACCTGAGCGAACTTGAATATCTTCAAGTAAAAAGTACCTAGGTTTTAGATTTTTCAGGAACGATTCCCTGGAAGGAAGTAATTTTCGCAAATTCGATATTCTACCAAAGTAATCTTTACCGACTATCGTCTCCTTATAAATTTTGCTCGTTAAATCTATTTGCTCTTGATACCTCGCGCTCTTAGCTCTTTCCCAAGCCAAAATCTTTGGGCTAATCTTGAAAGGCTTAATTACCTCAACAGTTTTCTTTTTCTTGCCGGAAAGTGATATTGGAGATTTCGAAATGAACTGAGCTAACTCAGTATTATCGGGACCAAAAATATTGTCAGATTTTTTCCTTCCTTTTGAGACAAGGAAGGCTTCAATCTTTGACTTGTTCACGCCATAGACTTTAGCAACTTTCTCAACGCTATGTCCTTTTTTTTTATCCATTAAGAATAATGGTCATCTCAAATTCCTTACATAAACGCATAGCCTGGTTCATCTCAGCGATATCGTCCCTCCCCGCAGTTTTTTGCCAGATATCCAACCCGCGACCAAGAATGATTTTCCAACCATTATTTAGAACTATACTTCTATCGTGTGCCGTTTCGCTGAATTCGTAGCTGAATTGGACATCTGCCGCTGCAAGGCTGTCCTGAATCATTTGGAAAGACTCCTTTGCATTCATGATATAGTCCTCGTTATTATTGGTGATCAAGTGAATACTCGTTTCTACACCCACATCTCTGGTCTCCACAATTAATGAGCAGAATTCCTTGAAGTTTCGCAGCTGGTATGGTAAACGGATATAAGGATCTACTACGGTTATTTCAGTAGCCCCTTTTAGGTAATCCCCGAACATATTTTTAAAAGTTACCCCTGATTGATTATCCATGAAAGAACTATGCTTCCCCTCAAGCTTTCTAGGGGCTGGGCTTGGCTCCTTTTCAATTACCTCATCGGCACTGCCTTTCTCTGGCTCTTCTTCTAGCTGAGGCTTCATGTGTTGAAGTATCTCTAGACACTCTATTTTATATTCCTTGCCAGAAGTATCGGTAAACGAGAAGTGTACAACCTCATCATCAAAAGTCTCATCCATTTTTCGGAGTTGATCTTTCACACGTTTTCTTGACTCCACAGCAAATGAAAGTAGCTCTTTAGCTTCTTCCTCTGAAAACACACCATGTGGATAGATGACCTTCGCTAGACCTGAAAAGGTTTTCTCGATGGCATTTTTATCTCTAGTGGTGATGGTATTGGATAATTCGAAATACTCATGATAAGATTTCGTATGATCCTCTTTCCTAAGGAATTTCATGATTTCAGCAATGTAGTCTACAATGAATCCAAAGTTTCCAGTAAACATTTCATTTCGGAGCTTCTTCACTTCCCAACCTGGTATGTAGGAGTGAATACGGTCTAGAAAGGCTGTATCATAGTAGTCTTTAGGAAGGGATTCAAATAGATCTGAATGTTTAAGCATGTATTGAACCGATCTATCAGTATTGCCAACAAATACCATTGAAGCACTTGCCTGATAGACGTTCGTGCCGCGAGAGAAAGACTTATTCGCCATGTAGTTCTTCATGATATCTACGAGCCCTTTATCAGTCTTTTTGGCTTTTCCAGCGAACTCATCGTAAGATACTACATCCCAATATCCCACTAAGCCTATATCACCTGAACTATTGTTTACGAACAACTTTGCTTTCGATACTTCCCCACCAGAAATCAATATTCCATGAGGAGATAGTTCAGAGTAAATATGAGATTTACCCGTGCCCTTAGGACCAAGCTCAATCAAGTTATAATTGTTCTCCGCAAACGGTACTAACCTGGACAGCTGTATCAACTTTGATCGGAAAGAAAACTCTTCCGGATTCAGACCTATGCTCTGCATGAGCAGGTCAATCCATTCATCCTTTGTAAAGTTTGAACGAACCTCCTTGTATTCATCCACATCGATACCCGATATCTGAATGGGTTTCAATTGATCAATAGTCCATGGTAGAACATCTTTATCTTCCACAGTTTCATAGCCAAGGGTAAGAATACACCATACCCCCTCAGAAAGCAGCTTCTTATAGCTTTTGACAAAGTGATCAGCGATTGGTATCCTATTGAGACCTAGGTTACCAAAGTTGGCCTCATAGCGATCTTTTTTATCGTTCAGTCTTACCGATAGTTTATCAATAATCCTGTGGGTACCTTTTTCACGAACAGTAGACATAATAGCTTGCGCCTCATCTCTACTCACAAAGTGCTTAGAAATAATATTCTTTACTTTTTCAACGCCCTCCTCAATGGTATGCTCGTCATCTGTTGCGCAGTATTGTCCTAATAAATACTCTAGGACATAGGTTGGCACGCTGGCGTTGCCCTTAATACGTCCTGTAAGATCCTTGCGAACTACCTTTCCTGGGAAATATTCATTTGCTTTTACATCAATGCTCATAGCCCTTCCTATTAAAAGTCATCAAAATCATTATCCATTGACAGCATTAAGCTATAAGAATGCTTTTCGTATGTCCGCCAAGTATTAGTCCCTTCTATTTTTTGCTGTAAAACAAGAATAACGTCATTGCTTGTTCGCTCCTTAGTGCTTAAGGTAAAGCGATGTACAACTTCTCTGTCCTGCGCGCGCTCAGATTCAAACTCAAAAATCTGGTTGAATGAATCACTAATTACATTCTCTTCGCTACCCAATGCTAGAAATGCCTTAATGTCTCTTTTGGTAACAGTTGCTGAAACCGGCTCCTCTTGATAGAATCTTGCCGAGAAGATGTTCGTAGTTATCCTCTTGTTTCCAGATAAGTGTGTCACTTTAGTTGGGTATACAGTATCAGACTTGCGCTTAACTACCTTCAAGAGCGGGGTGACAACTTCTTGTAATGTAGCGCCACCATGAACAAAGCGGCTACCAGAACCTTTCCTTTTTAATCTGCTGACACCTTTAGGTATTAGAACCTCTAATCCTTCATTGAGCCCGAGTGATTCACTCGTAAAGAACTCTACAGAAGAATTATACTTCAGACCTTTACCTATAACATATCTCCTACTCTCCTTTTGAGTTTCACCTTGAATCTCCGCATTGATGAAGTCACTATCATCCACTACATCGTGTTGATAGATGAATCCATGATCTGAGGTAATATGAATATGCGTCATGTTCATAGATGCCAATCTCTGCACAACCTTTATCAAAGTTTCTATTTCTTTCTCAGCAGCTTGAAAGACCTGCGATTCCGTCGACTTATCATCACCTACCTTGTCAATATGGTTGTGATAAATGTAAATTAGATCATTCCCTTTAACTAACTCTTTAGCTTTCTCTGATCTGGTGGGGATTTCCATCAATTCCTCTGCATTCAGTGCAACAGAACGCTCCGTAGCTTCCTCACCCAAAACAGCTGCTCTTTTTGCTAATCCGGCCGTGCTCTTTCCATTATGGGTAACTAAATCTTCTTCAGCGATCCCCAGTTCACCTTTAGGCAATAGAGACGCCATACCTAGTTGAGTATAGGACGGCAGGTTGGTGATATTATATTCAAGGGTAGATTCAAATCTCTTCATTCCAGTCAACCTGGTATGAAGCTCCTGCCCAATTTCAAAACGCATTGCGTCTGAAATAATTACTGCTACTTTTCTGACCGGCTCTGCTTGAAGGAATCTTCTATTGATTTCTCTAGTAAAGTAGTTCTTCTGTAAAAGCTCCCCACTATACCAAGAAGAAGGGCTGATGAGCTTTTGCCAGTTTTCGTTTTGTTTTAAGAGCCATGTGTTAGAATAGCTTTTTAAAACAAGCTCGTTGATCTTTTCAAGGTAAGATGGTGCATTAATGATCTGATGTAAATATATGAACTTACGATAGCACTGGTCAATCTTAAACTCACTCTCGGCGTAGGTCGAAAACCCGTCTTCAAACGAGTTGTAGTCTTTCGGACCGTGAGATATAAGTCTGATCAACTCGTTGGCAGAGGAAAGGGCTAGATAATGTGGTTCGTATTTAGCTTTATACCAATACTTGTTCTTACGTTCAAGTATAATTTCATCAAGGCTGTCGTTATACGTCCCACCTTCCAAAATAGCAGCCTGATTGAAAAGAATCTCTCGATCAACCAGCTCAAATAAATCGTCTTGGACCAAGATTTTCATTGGATATTCACCCAGACTGTCTTCGAGATTTAAGTGACCCTGTACTTCTCCTAATAGCTCTACGTAAAGCTCTTTAAAAGAGGCCATGTCTTGCCACTTCGCTATAATTATGGAGCAGTTATTTGAAAGCACCGAAGAACGCGAGGTCCCTACAAAGACATTTTTGAATAGATCGATAAATAGATCTAAGATTGTCGGCGCTTCATTCCTGTAGGCAACCTCAATCTCAATAAACTCCCAAAAGAACTCCTCGAGATTATATCTATCTAATGCCTTGAGCTCGTGTTCCCATTTGTCGGTCAAATGATACTCTACACATTTCTTGAGAATATCCTCTACTCGAATAGATTCAGATCGAAGCGAAACCGTCAACATTTTCAAAGTCAACTCGCGCTGGTCAGAATTTTTGATACCAAGTTTTTGCAATCTACTAACTCTATCCTGACTCTTAAAAAAGGCCTGATGCTTTTCTGCCCATGACTTAAATTCTTGGCCCAACCCTAATTCTTGAAGAATAAGACCCGCAGGGTCTGTTTCAAAAACGTGGTTGGATAGTTCTATATCAAGTAGCCAATTATCATCATCCGCGGGACGCACAAAAGGACAGTACAGTAAAAACTTCTCTGAACGTTGATCTAATAGAACGGTATGCTTAATGCGAAGCACATCTTTACCAACGGTCAATATTGAAACACCAGGTAATTCCAGATTCGAAAGTTCATCCGCATACTCTTGTTCTTCATCATACCATACGATGACGCGATTACTCTCAAAGAGTTTAGAAAGGTTGTTATTTATCTCCTTCATCGAATTTGTGTCGTATCTATCCAATCGAATCCGCGAACTTTCTTTTTCGTTATAGCATCATTTAATCCAGGGACAGTTGCCACAGCTTTCCCCATTTTGTTATAGTTCACCAAAACACCATCGTCGAGATCTAGCTCAATTCTTTCCAAAGCCAATTCACGCAGAATAGCTTCATACTCCAAACAATCATCAATCTGCTTTTCAATTTTGTCAATTTCCTTGAGAGCCTTAGCCTGCTCCCTCGGCGCTCCAGTCACAACAATATCCTGCTGTCTCTCTTTTTCACTGGAGAGCTTAGACATAAATTCCCTCAAGTAATTATTGAGGATTTGAGAAAGCGTATCCGGAGTATATCTATGCAAGTAAACGAGAACCTTAAAATGACCTTTCTGCGAACTAAACATCCAATAGATTGGACGTTTCTTATAACGCTTATTATGATCATTATAAAAATCTTTGGCCAAGTACTTTCTGACATCCTTTCCTAGGCAATCCTCAACGAACTGAAGATTCTTTACAAAATTCTTTTCTCCAAAACTCGCTTTAAGAAACTCATGGAAGCGACCAACTATATCATCTTCAAACCATTCGTCATCCAAAACAGGAATGATATTATCATTATCTGGCAGGAAACTTATCTCGCTTTCAGATTTACCAACCTGAGTTAAATAATCTTGTATTGTTTCGCCGTGATTGGCAATAATTAAACCTTCTTTCTCCAAGGCGTAGCGACCAAACATACAACCTACCGAGTAACTTATTAATTGACTTAAAATTTCTTTGTCAATAAAAATCAGATCAGTGCCCTCAATTCTACTTTCCTTCTTCAGGATTGTAATTTCAGATAAAGGGACACTATATTCTACTTCACCGTCCAGTCCATATATATTATTGAACAATTTATTTAAATCTACCTCAGCACGGTGTAATTCAAAAAATTTATTCTTCCAGAATTGCTTGTAGAATTCTAACGAGTCTTCTAGTAAGTCGTGTTGCGTTTGTACAATACTATTTACTCTAAAATCCCAAGATATTTCCTGATTATCCCATTCTTTCCTTGCTATCGAAATACATTTCTCTGATAGTTGGGAAGTTTCTGGGATCCAAAATTTAGATGTAAACGGTAGCTTGGAAAAATAACCTTCAGAAAAATGCATGGTTGGGTTAATAATTTTCACAAGCTCTGAGATATAATTTAGATTTCCATAGGCAGCCAAACAATTTCGGAACTCTTCATCTCCGCCAAACGCAGAAGGGGCACATCCATTGTGTATGAACCCTTGCTGAAAAACTCTAAATGCATTTTTACTTGAAGTGACATCACTCCAGCTCACTGAAGGATTAAAGTAGTATTTTGGATTTCGAATTACCGAACGTCTCTTTCCTTGCTTATTAAAGAAATTCTTTATTTCAAACCCTTCATCGGCCCAATTAATCAAATATAGTTGATTACCATACCACTTTCGAAATTCTCCACCCTTATTATGAGGAACCCATTTTTGGGAATCATTATTGACACGAATTTTACTGAACTCTACTTCATACCATAATCTGATAAACCTATCATTATCAGCCGTAGATATACCCTGCCTAGCTTTTGCTTTGTTGTGCATTTGATCTGAATCTTCAAAAATGGACGTGGTAATACTGCTCAACCAATAACCAACCGGTCCCCCAGGAATCTTTAAAAAGTCTTTTTGATTCGCACGGTAGAACCAACCACAGTCAGGATTTTGGATAGCCTCAAGGGTTTTAGGCCCTTGAACTTTGGATCCTTTAAAATCGCTAAGACGGATGTAGTTGCCTTTTTCGTGTTCTGTTGGTTCATTTCGAAGGGTGAACGTACATATTGGAACTGTTGCTCCATCAAAACCAGAATACTCTAACTGAACCAAATTGTTAATAAAGTACTCATTGATAAATGATTCTCTCAATTTTTCATAACTGCTAATGAACATCCATACGAACGGTGTCATATAGCCAGTATACCCTCCTGGCTCAGTTAGTTCAAGACATCTTATTATGAAAGCAGCGAACAAATCTGACTTAGCCTCTGGATAATGCTTTAGCACAAACTGCTTAACAGACCCTTCCATTCTAGAGCTACTTATATAAGGGGGATTTGTAACCACAACATCGTAACGTTGACCTAAAAGATTGTAAAGTCCTTTGAGTTCATTCTGCTCATCACCAAATAGACTAGAATCATCTACCTTAACGTCTTCTACTTCATTAGGCTCTACTCTGATTAAGGAGCCTAATGCCATAGCGTTATTGAATTTATTATCCGACGAATAGTCCTTGTAAGAGTAAATGTTGGGCTGAATGGACTTCTTAAAAAATCTACGTGATTTTGACCTTGCTTTCATCATTAGGACAAAAGAGGCCATTTGCGCTGCTCTTTCATCAATGTCAACACCCCATAAATTCTTGGTTAAGATTAGCTCTGGTATTTCATTTGGACTGTACCCTTCTTCTTCATACATCGCATAGAACACATCAAAGGCGTAACAAAGGATATGCCCAGAACCGACACAAGGTTCAAAAAACTTTATGTCTTCAACTGGTTTATTTTGTCCTTCAGAGCGCTTTCTGTTGGGCAAGATGAAGTATTCAAGACTCTCATGCACCGTACTTCTAGATTGACTATCCCACCACAGATGCCCAAGAGTATTATCGACCATGTATTGAACAATCCATTTAGGCGTAAACAATTGTGAGGCAGGAGCAAGTTCATCGCGTTCGTAAACTTTCTTGGAGTTAATTAATGCTGCATTCTTCTCTGAAACATAGAATTGATAGAGCCACCCAATAATCTCGACCTCAGCGCATGATTCGTCGTCCATTCCTTGAACTACATCGTAGATTACGCTCTTATCTGAGGTAAGATCTGCAGGTAAAAGCAACTCTGTGTAATCATTGATTTCTTCGAACAAGAATGGAAAAATCTCATGTAGACCATTACACGCTGCGACTAAAAGCATCCTGTATACTTCGTTGTCTGGATTCGTGCTTGCAACGCGGCCGTCGAGTATGTCCAGAACAAGTTTTTCGTCCACCTTTAGTCTAGAAGAGATACGTCCGCTGTTCACCTCATCAAGAAGCTCTGGTATATGTGAATTCCCTGTAGCAGAAGATACCACTTTAATTCCTAAAGGTTGGTAACCATTGGCATCCATAAAACGCAAAGCAATCAACCTATTAAACCAGGTATAGGCGGTTTTTTCCACTACAGTTCCTAGGTTGGAAGAGCTAATAGCCTTTTCCAGTGCTTTGACAGCCTGAGCTTTTCCTAATAATTCTGTAGATGTGTGTTTGTTATGAAGAACATAGTTCAGTCTTCCTTCTATTTGTTGTAATAGTTTTACTCGCGCTTCTTGAGCAAACTTCTTTAGTTTATTGGTTTCCATTAAAGGGTAATCTTATTGCTTTGGTTTATTTGCTTCATTAACGACTTCTTCACCGCTTCTAGGTAGGCATCGACATCATTCTCGTCTTTCAATTCTGAACCTTCAAAAAGAATATCACTTCGCGTTGAATTGATTGAAACATACTTGCTTCCACCTTCTCCTGCACCTCGACCTTGCTCCTCCGCAATGCGCTGAAGATTGTTAAGAAGTTTAACCTTCAACTCAGGAATCCTTTCTTTTTCAATAGACCGAAGGCTAACAATAAATCGCTCGTTTGAAATCTGATATCTGAGATCCTCCAGCGGCTTAAGTAAACTTGACTTTTCAGAATCATTCAAAGCTTTGAAAGTGTAGTCCGAAGTGATACTATTCTCTACAATAGAGAGAGTCTCCTCTGCTGTATTACGTGCACTGCCTATAAGCGCCAATGTTTCTTTTTGAATGGCTTCCATTGATTCTTTAGCCTGCCTTATAATGTTTCCTTTATATGGAGCATCAGACGCAAGGCATTCTTCGAGTATATCTAGATTATTTGCCTGGAGTTCAGCGAAATTCGCTCGATTACCATTCACATACACTTTGACATCTTCCAAAATCTTACGCTGATTACCATTCCAAAAGGTTCGGATAGGATCCAGCACTTCCTCTTTTGGATTTAACAGATCATCTTCATGCTCTTTTAAAGATTCAATTAATTTGGCATAATCAAAGCTTGCAACCTCATCAACCTTTTGCTTCATCGGCTCTAGTTGCGACAGAAATGAAAAGTCTTCTTTTCTTTGAAGTAGTTGTGCGATCTCTGAGGATAAGTTGTCGAGTTTTAACTTAAACTGTTCTGCGATGACCTTTGGATCTGTCCCAGTATTTGTCTCATCAAAAAGCTCGTTGTGGATCGTTTTTAGTAAATCCACATCCGCTTTTGCAAACTCCATCTGTGGCTCGAGTAATGTATCACCCCACTGGCGGTTACTGTTCAACGCAGAAGTAAATTCACCTTTAGTCAAAATATCTGTTCCTCGTTTGGCCTCAATTTTACCTTTGGTGTACAAATAGGCAACCAAACAGTTACCAGCCATTGGTGGCCATCCGTATTGCCCTTTAGAAAAATGGTCTCTTACATCTGCAATAGTAGTTCTATCGTGTTGTTGCTTTCGTCTTGTGATGAAATTCAATACTTCTTTTTCAGCTTGTGATACACCACCAGGATCTTCTCCGAACAACTCAGGTGAACCATCTGATAATATCTTATGCAACTGGTTCTCATTAAACTCAACTCGACCTAAAAGACTTAATTTAGAGTAGTTTCTTCCAACAACATCTTGGAACGTTTCGATAAGCCTGGTCTTCCCATCAGCACTCTTTGAACGAGTATTGACAGAACCACCAATATAAATGTCACTTTTCGCTATTAGATTACCAACCAGTTTCTCAATATCCTTTTTACGTACGGTATTTTGCTGACCTTTTTCTTGCAAAATCCTCTTGACTGATTCAGTATCTGCACTAGAACGTTTTTGTTTGATATATCGATCGGTCTGAATAGTTAGCCTGAGCTCTTGCACTAACCTTTTATCTTCCGCCAACTTAACAACCATGGTATTGTTCGCCATAGAGTTCGACGTGAAGTACGATTCATTATCGTAATGTGATGAATTCATAGACACTACCTCTATTTTTAGATCACGCTCCCTTCCCTTGAGGGCATGGTCCACCATCTTAGTGAAATCAAATGATTGACCATTTTCCTGATACTTTATTGTGTTATCGCCAAGCACTCCAGCAAACAACATATCAGATAAGAGATTGCTTACTTCACCTTCTTCAATATTGGTCGACTTAATTTCATTTTCGATATCTTTTTCATCATCCGTCAAGTACTCATAAACCTCGCCTTTCTTCTGAATGTATGTCTGAGCTTCAAGCAGATTAAGAGCCTCTTCAACACTCTTATTGTGTTCCTTGACATCTACCGACATATCTCCTACAAGCAAAACACAGATATTATTCAAGGTAGCACTGAATTTCTCAAAGTACTTTATTAAGAAAAGCACCTTTAAGACTCTGATGGCTAGCGGGTTGTGTTTAAGCTGCTTCTCAGCCAGGAGAACCGAACTTTGAGCCTCCATGCGTAATGTTGATTTAATCCCCTCGAACATTGCATCAAAACTCACTAATCCATGAGTAGGGAAATCTGTAGAAGCCTTCAAGACCTCTTGAAACACTCCCAACATTGACCTTTCCCCTACTGACGCATGCCTTCCTTGGAATACATTGTGTCGAGACAGTGATTTAATACATTGCTGGAAAAGATCAAACTGATAGGGAACAAAGGGATATTTTGAAACGAAGTCAGATTGATCTTGGTAACCCTTAAACTGTATACCTCCCTGAGAAAAGTGAAGTATTGTTTTGAGATTTTCAGATTCACGACTATAAACAGCACTTAGAGACACATTCCCTTCTGAATTTTTCTCTAATAAGCGTTTCTCAATAACCTCATCAACATTATTGGAAGTCAATGGCATGCGAACTTTAAATCGTCCTTGGATTTTGGAAAAATCGTCAGACTGAACACCAGAATCATCACCAACAAGACTCTCCAGATCTTCTTGACTGGTAACAATTAACCAACTGTTGCCTTGACATTTAGTATTCAAAGTTTCCGCAATACTCTGAAGATTAAGCATGAGAGCAGTATTCTCTGCAATGAACTGACCAACTTCATCGACAAAAAAGTTAAGCCTAAAACCTTCTCCTTTAGTAGTTATATACTCTCGAACTTTATCGCCAAAGTCTTCAATTGAAAACCTGAGCCTATCTTCCCAAACGTCTAGGTAATCTTTGTAATCCTCTACGGGACGCGCATATACTGCAGAACAGGCCTTTGCTAAAGCTTCTGCCACCCTGGGATCCACATAATTTTTCCTTTCTGTTATCCAATCCTTACCACGAGCTTTAGCAAACTCCATCTTAAATTCCGCATACTTCCCTTCAGAATCTAAATAGGCTTCGAACTCTGCAACGTGTGCTTGAGATCCAAAATAACCTCTGTGATCATAAAAAACCTTGTAAAAGACCTGAAGAATAGCCTGCTTATCGCTCTTTGAAGTAATCTGAGCCTGTTGATCTATATTAAATAGGACACTTTCCGATCGGATAGTCTTGAAAACGTGTTCTACATCGCTCTTGAGCATTTCGTCATCAACGATCTTCGAAGTAAAAACCTCACCTAATTTTTTACCGTCGAACTCTTTATTCGTTAATACATAACTCAGTATTTTAAGTAAATGAGACTTACCCGATCCAAAGAATCCACTAATCCAAACACCGTTGATCGTAGACCTCTTCTCCTTGTATGCTTCAAAAAATGAAGTCAATTGGGAAGAAACGTCCTTTGTTACAACGTACTCATCTACCTCTTGTAATACATGAGATCTATCGTCTGCCTTGATAACCGTTTCGATACTACGGCTAAAGTCTTTAGTAAACTTAGATTTTAATTGAGTCATTATAGCTTAATGTTTGAATTGGTTTACGTTAAAGGCTCGATAGTAATTATCATCCTTCAGTCTACTAAATAGATTAAGTGACTGACCTGAATACTCTCCCGGGAAAAACATTAAGGTAGGAATTTCGGTAACAGTACTTTGCAAATTATTGAGAATCGCATGAGATCTAATGACAGGGTACACTGACCCCACACCTTTTATGAAGAGCATATCGTATTCGGCTTCCTTTAACTTCCTTGAAATCTCTGGAATAAAAGCGTCTTGGATGTCCACCACACTTTTCAAAGCCCTCAAGAACTTTTCAGGTTTTTTCTTTTCTTGAATTCCGAACATAGTTTCTAATCCGATACTATACTCCACAATCTCACACATGAGTTCAAATAAGTCAATAACCAATGGATTCTGACCATTTTGACTGAGTTTATGCAATAGGTTTTCAATTTCCTTATCGACGAGATCTTGGTGCTCTATTTGATACGGGGAAATCCAAAACGGAATCTCTCCACCTAATGATTCCATTTTCAAAAATCCTTTGGAAGAACAAATCTTCAGGATATTCTCGAAATCTCCCACTACTTTTTGCTGGACTGTCATGATTAACTAAATATTCTTAGATCTTGTATTCTACCCTCTACACTCAATAGGTTTCGAACAGAATCCTCGAGATAATATGGGCTCAATTCTCTTTTCTTAATTGAATTTATAAAACCAGCCTGTTCAAATATCTTGAACATTACTTGTTTAACCTTGGCCTTGGTTGAAGCACTCAAAAGCATGTACTCAGGATGACTCATTTCAACAGAGTCAATAAACTTATTATAATCCCTATCAACCAAAATATAATCGAAGGTTTCTAGTTTTTCCCTTGCAACCTGAAGTAAAAAATCTTGGATAAACTCATACGATCTTACAACCCCTACAAAAGCAATTTGAATCTGTTCTATTTCGCTTGCATCATAAAAGAACCTCAACTCTCTCTCTGAAAGTTGAGCGACACGAATCTTTAGCTCTCCGAACTCTCTTTTAGATGTACTCTTTCTGCTTTTGTTAATGACAGCTGCATCTAAATGATTCAAATCAATACCATCACCAACCATTGCATCTACGACTAACTTCATTTCCTCTAATAACAAGGACCCTGCAGTAAATGAAAATCTATATTTCTTTCCAGTCTCCAATTAAATCGTATTGTTTTAGTTGACTCTCAAATTCTCTATTTGGAATTAGCTTCACTGTAATTGAGTACTCCTCATCATTATTCCTTTGACTATGATGTATTGGCTTGGTGACTATGTAAGGATAAGACCTTGGATGAAGATACACCTTGATCCTCTTGGGCTCACCTTCATTCCTGGTAACGCCAACAATATCCCAGAAATACTCTTCAGGATCAAATTCTATCTGTGAATCAATTTCAGTATCCGTGACCTGGATGTTCGAAATACGATCAAGAGCCCTATTATTCACATATTCTCGTCCCTCTTCGAAAGTAAACATAAACCAACGATCGTTGTACTGTTTCAAAAAAACAGGATTTGCGCCCACGACTCGAAAACTTTCGCCTCCAAAAGGCGTATAGGTGAAATTAACACGCTTTTTTCTAGAAACTGCGTCATAAAGTGGACTCAAATTCTCTCTACCTATTAGGTCTAAATTTCCGCCCCAGTCTATAACCTTCTCTTGTTGAACATTCGTTGCCATATCTAGCTCATCTTTCATTCGAAAGATCATATCCTCCATAAATTGGAACTGAGGCAAGCCTTGGAATTCAGAGAGAACTTGCAAAGCAATATTTAACTCTTCAATCTGCGTTGCATTCACTGAAGCATTATTAATCGAGAAATTTTGCTCATCATATCGATAGTACCTCTTCTTCCCAATCCCCGGGAAGGTCTCAATGGGCGCAGACCACCCTTCAGAACTTCGCATGAATGCAATATCATCTCTCAATTGTCGCGTGCTTATTCCTTTAAAAGCAGGATCACCTTCACGCAGTTTGTCATTTATCTCCTCTCGGAGATCCTCAAACGTATAATTGCGACCGCTATTCGAAAAACAGCGATCCAAGATGTTATACCTAGTAAGTGGCTTTTTGGTTTGTGGCATACCCCAATATACCCCTTCCTGTGCAGAAATCCTGCATAGAACGCAATTCTTATTCAAAAAGTTTTGTGCAGCATATCAACACTTTTAGCGTGAACCTTTGCCCGAATAAGATGAATCCAATGAAAAGCGAAGAAACCAAAAAATTGAATTTAAAATCCCTTATCCTCCCGTTTACAAAAAAATATGGACCGCTGGGCGAGATAACGTTTTATATGGAATCCATGAAAACTTTGGACATCCCTTTGAATGCCGTTTCATTCGAGAAAATTGGTGACATCGAAATGTTTTGGGCTTATAAACGTAATGGAAATGGATCTGTCTACGGAATTTCAGACGCTAAACAATATAAAGTTATGGATGTCGTGAATACGTCCCCTAGTCCATACCTATTGATTGAATTGGGACTAAATGAAATATTTGAACTTTAAACAAAACAAGCTGCTAAAGCAGCTTGTTTTGTTTACGTCAATATGGTTTAATTACTTCTTATACCAAACCTCTTCTGGCATATACCCAAAAACAAATTCAGTCACCCCACATAACCAAAGCTTATGTTCACAGCCATTCATATTAGCCATGTAGTAGGCACCATCTCCAGCAGGGTGTGGATGAATATAATTCAAAACTTCATAACCGGCT
>Ga0206125_10002361_pt1 | contig 20077 bp, 17 predicted proteins | sample Helgoland_Spring_4_FD_148598 | JGI IMG/M metagenome (GOLD analysis project Ga0206125, IMG submission 148598) | Pelagic subsurface seawater microbial communities from Kabeltonne, Helgoland, North Sea - Helgoland_Spring_Bloom_20160331_1 | ecosystem: Environmental > Aquatic > Marine > Epipelagic ... | reverse complement strand
ACAATAACCGCTGCCGTAATTCTCCGACCAGTTACTATCGTTAACTATAAATATGTCCTACAATTGAAAAAGACAATTTTTATTAATTTTTAATTGTTTTTAGGGGGTTGACTTTGTTATTATTTTCATGTAAGTTTTACATACAACCTCAAATAGGTTTATGGTTTTACCCTTTCATGAGTAACTGGGTTTAGGTATGTTATCATTCAAATCCATGGATAACGCCAGATGGTATAAACTGTATTATAATTTAGTGCAGATAGAGTAATCCTCTATAAATGTGGAAAATTTAGAAGTATCGAAACTATCGCTTGACACGTTTCGACAAATAACAGGTAATCATGACACACCTGATGAAGTAGTCATGGAAATCATCAATAATTTGTATAATCTGAGTTGCATTATTTGCAACCATAATAATTTAAAATAATGAATAACGAATATTTCAAAAGGTTTATTAAAAGTGAACCAGAAAAAAAGAAAAATAATAATGTTTGGGTATACACCCGAGTATCATCCAAGCAACAATTTGATTCAAATCACAGTTTGGAAAATCAAATTGCATCAGCAAATAAGTTGGCAGAAAAAAGGAACTATAAAATCACTAATGAATTTGGAAACACTTATGAGTCTGCAAAGAATGACTTTACACGTAAAGAGTTCATGAAACTGATTAATGAGGTAAAACAAAGTCGACAAAAACCTTTCGCTATTATGATTTACAAAATGAGTAGATTTTCACGAAGTGGAGGTAGCGCAATTGGACTTGTAAATGATCTTGTTCGGAATCAGGGGGTTCATCTTATTGAGGTGTCTACTGAGTTAGATACAACCACGGAAGAAGGAGAGATACAAATTCAATATTCCTTAATTCATGCACGTAAGGAAAATGTTGAACGATTAACCCATACAATCCCGGGTTTAAAACGCTTTGTAAAAAGTGGTAATTGGCTAGGCAGAGCACCAAGAGGTTATGATCATTATGGACCCAAGGTCAAGAATCCAAAATTTGTTCAAGGAATTCAACAACTTAAGGTTAATGATGACGGTATACTTTTAAAAATGGCGTGGGACTGGAAACTTCAAAATTTACCAGACTTCCAAATCAGACAAAAATTATCAATAAGAGGTTTGAGAATCAATAAACAAACGCTGAGTGCAATGTGGCGAAATCCTTTTTATTGTGGAATACATAAAAACACTTTCCTTGGGGGAGAAATCATTGAAGGTAATTGGAAAGGTCTAGTGTCCAAGGAGGATTTTAAAACTATTAATGATCGATTTGAGGCAAAACCTAAGAAAGAGTATAAACCTTACACTGCACAAATGGACAGACCTCTTCAAAATCAACTCTATTGTGGCTGCTGCAGTTCTAAAATGACTGGTTACAAAGCGAAAGGTAAGTACGATTACTACAAGTGTTTGAATACAGAATGTAAAACCAAGGATTTGAGCGCTAATTCATCTAAAAAATCGAGACAAGAAGGTATTCACAACATATTTCAAAATCTACTTACGAATTTTAAGTTAAAAGAGGAGTTAGAGGATGTTTTCAAGGAACAAATGAAACTAACGCTTAATGAACAGAGTTTGAAGATCTACGATGATCAAACAATACTTAAAAAACATTTAAAGGAGTTACAAACTAAAAAAGAGACATTAGATAGTCGATTCGCATTTGGAGAGATTGATAATGAATTATATAATCGATTTATTGGTGCTGTAACATCTGAATTGATAGAAATTGAAGAAAAATTAGAAGATTTTAAAATAAAAATATCGAACCTGGATAAAAAGGTTTCTGAATTGATCGAATTCAGTAAAAACCTTAGTAACATATGGGTGTCTGGAGAATATGAGACTAAATTATCTGTTCAAAAATTACTGTTTCCAGAAGGGATAGTCATAGACCCCGAAGAAAGAACATATCGAACCTCAAACCTCAACCCAATATTCGGGTTAATTCATTCATTTACAGGTGGTAATGATAGTGGAAATAAAAAACGGACCGGTAGAAATACCGATCCGTCTTGTGTAGTAGCGGGAACTGGACTCGAACCAGTGACCTTCGGGTTATGAGCCCGACGAGCTACCTACTGCTCTATCCCGCGATGTAAAACAAAATAAATTACTTAGCTTTTAACTCTCGAATCATAACTCCGACAAACTTATTTTGGTTTGCAAATATACAATGCTTTTTAGATTAAGCAAGTACTTCTAATATAAAAAAATAAAATATTAATTAATTTATTGCTCAATGGGTGCTGCCTCAAACCCCTCTAATTCCATGGCCTGGAAGGTAGTAGTTACCTGGATTGGATTACAACAAACCTCACAATCCTCAACATAACTAGAACTAACAGAGGGATCTAGTAACATAGAAATTTCTTCCCAACAATAAGGGCATTGAAAGTAGTGTTCGTACATATTATAACATCTTTACGTTTTTTGCAACTATAATCCCTATTGCAGTTCCTCCAGTTGTTCAGAGACTAGCTCCCACTTTTTCATAGCTTCTTCTAATTCCTTTTTTTTGCCCTCATAAAAGTCAAAGAAATTTGGCTGGGCTATGGTAGCTTCATAATTTATAGCAAGCTCAAGGTCTATCTCTTTAATTTCTCGTTCTAGTTTATTAATGGTTGCCTCAATTTTACTAAGCCTGTTGGTGAGTGATTTTTGTTTTTTTTGATCTTGGTAAGACTGCTTACCAGCGCTAGAGTTTTTAATTTCAGTAGCTGCACCAACCGTTCGCTTTTCTGCCTCTCGCAGGTTTTGAAGATTACGCTGCTCTAAAAAATACTCAATATCTCCCAGATACTCTTTAAGTTTATGATCCTTAAACTCATATACCTTATCGGTCAGCCCTTGCAAAAAATCTCTATCATGGCTTACCAGTACTAAGGTCCCTTCAAATTTCATAAGAGCCTCTTTTAATACGTTTTTAGATTTAATATCTAGATGGTTAGTAGGCTCATCCATTACCAACACATTAAAAGGTTGCAGTAATAGTTTTGCCAGGGCCAAACGATTACGCTCCCCTCCACTTAAAACACGAACGTATTTATCTGCCTCATCTCCTCTAAACAAAAAAGAACCCAGTATGTTTCTAACCAGAGGCCTTGTACGCTCATCTGCAGCGTCTAGCATGGTATCTTCTACCGTTTTGGTGCCGTCCAGATAATCTGCTTGGTTTTGTGCAAAGTATCCAATCTGCACATTGTGCCCCAAATTCATGGCACCAGAGTACTTAATCTCATCTACAATAATTTTGGCCAGGGTAGATTTCCCTTGCCCGTTCTGTCCTACAAAAGCTATTTTAGTATCACGCTCTACACGTAAATCTACACCCCGCAACACATGGGTATCTCCATAGCTTTTTGATATGTTTTCTGCCTCTATAACCACCTTTCCAGGCACTACACTTACCGGAAATGTTAAAGACATCACACTATTGTCATCCTCATCCACTTCTATTCTATCAATCTTGTCAAGTTTCTTTATGAGAGATTGGGCCATGGTAGCTTTACTGGCCTTGGCTCTAAACTTTTCAATCAACTTTTGGGTTTGCTCAATTTGTTTTTGCTGATTTTTTTGAGAAGCCAATTGCTGGGCTCTTAGTTCTTGACGTTGCACCAAATACTTAGTATACGGCTTATTGTAATCATAAATTTTACCCAGTGAAATCTCAATGGTTCTGTTGGTAATGTTATCCAAGAACATTTTATCGTGACTTACCACTACAACAGCTCCCGCATAATTTTTCAAAAACTCTTCTAACCACAAAATAGATTCTATATCAAGGTGGTTGGTAGGCTCATCCAAAAGTAAAATATCGTTGTTTTGAAGCAGAAGTTTTGCGAGCTCTATACGCATACGCCACCCTCCAGAGAAAGTTTCTGTAACCTTGTTAAAATCTTCTCTTTGAAATCCTAAACCCTGTAAAATACGCTCTGTCTCCCCTTGGTAATTGTAACCTCCTAATATCTCATATTGATGCTGTACATCGTTTAAATCTATCATCAGCTGGTTATAACTACTGCTTTCATAGTCTTCTCTGGTGGCTAGCTGTGTATTAATTTCCTCTAGCTGAGTTTCTAGTTTTTTTATTTCTGTAAAAGCCTCGTAAGATTCCTCCAAAACGCTGCGCCCTTTGGTAAAATCAATATCTTGTTTTAGAAAACCTATAGACACGTCTTTATCCATGGCAATAGCCCCTTGGTCATACTCCTGTTCTCCAGATATTATTTTAAGTAGGGTAGATTTTCCGGCGCCATTTTTACCCACAAGCCCCACACGGGTCCCCCTAGCTAGCTGAAATGTTATTTTCTCAAACAAATAGGTTCCTTGAAAAGAAACAGATAGATTGTGTATATTAAGCATAGTTTATTTTGATAACATCTAGAAAGAAATGCGCTATTTCAATTTGCAAAGATGCTTATTTTTGTAGTGGGAAAAAAACAAAATTGGCGCTATGAAAGGGAATAAAATCTATAGTATTTTTACCGGTAAATGTCCCGTTTGCCATAGCGGTGATATGTACAAATACAAAAAAGCATACAGCATTTCTAAAAGCCTGAAAATGCACGAGTATTGCCCACATTGTAAGACCAAATTTAAAATAGAACCTTCGTTTTTCTATGGGGCTATGTATGTAAGCTATGCCGTTGGTGTGGCAGTGGCAGTGGCAGCTTTTGCTATTGCCTATGGCATGATGGGCCTTGGGCTAAAAGCATCTTTTGTGGCCATTATAACAACCCTTATCGTGTTGTCACCTCTTATTACTAGAGTGTCAAGAAACATTTGGATTAATTTCTTCTTTTCTTTTGACAAAAGCAAAATGTAAAAAGTTAGGTGTTAAAAACTACGGGAGGTACTACACAAATCTTTTAATGTCTATTAGCTCAGGGATTTGAACGTCGTTTTCTAAATAATGGTAAAGATGCCCTGCCAAACAAGGAGCCATGGTAAGCCCGCGGGTGCCCAAACCATTTAAAAAAGAAACACTCTTTGTGCTAAGCAAGCAGCCAACAAGTGGTTTTCTGTCTTTTACCGTGGGACGTATTCCAGTAACTTGATCTACAACGCTAAAATCACAAGAAATCATTTTGCTAAGTTTTGCTGAAATTTCCTCGCAAGCTTCTTTGGTGGTGGTGGTAGAATAATCATCACGGCCATAACTAGCTCCTACCTTATACAAATCATCTCCCAGGGGGATAATCATTACAGGACCTTTCAAAATAGCCTCGCTTTGTAAATCGGGAGCCTTTATAATGATGTATTCTCCTTTATTACCAACAAAAACCTTTTTCCCGTGCGGGGAAACATCTATAGTAAAGTAGGGATTATGCACTACCCCAGAGCCTTCTGCAAAAACAATCTTAGCTGCCTTAATATCTTTGTATTGCACTGCTGTTTTAGTAACTACCAACTCCTGGTAATCAAACTGGGCTTCAATGTACAAATCCTGGTTTTTTAAAAAATCTTGGTAGGTTTTTAGTAAAGCATAAGGCTTCATGATACTAGCCTGTGTAACAGCGCCCAAACCAAAGGAGGCATTAATGGCAGTGTTTTTGTTTTTTAAAATCTCGGGAGATAAAAACCTAGACAAGATTTCTTTATCACTGGCAACCATCCAGTTATTTTGCTCCTCAATGCTAGCTAAAATTCTATGAATGGCTACCCCAGAGAGTACCTGTTGGCCAATATCCCTAGCCAAAGACTCATAAAAGGTTCCGGCTTTTAAAACAAACTCTACTGTGTTCCAGGCTGGGGTAAAACGTTTTAAAACCGTTGGGTTTAAAACACCTCCAGAGGCTTTTGTAGCGCCTTGTTTAGGGTTGTCAATAACCACAAAAGATTTGCCCTTATCACGCAAAGTTTTAGAGAACACTAGCCCTGCAATGCCCATACCCACTATTATGTAATCAACTTCTTTCACCCTGTAAAGATACTAGTAAAGCAACATAAAAAAACCCAAATCATTGACTTGGGTTTTTAAAATGTAGTTAAAATAGGTTTTATTGGTAAGGCACAACGGAGTTAATAGCTCCAACCTGCGCGTTGTAGGCAAGATTATCTGCAGAAACATACATGGCAATTAATGTTAGATTTTCTGTAACATAATCTGCAGGGATTGTGGTGTTGTAAGTAACACTATACTCCTCAAGGGCTGCGCCTTGGGCAATATCATCTCCAAGAGGTGCAGATAAAGACTTGCGCAAGGTATGGTTATGCTCAAAATTTGGTATGGGGTTTCCCAGACCAAAATAAGGACTCGTTGGATCTTCATTGTAATAGTTTTCTTGATCGTACAAAATACCGTCTTCAAGCAAATACACTACAAGTTTATCTCCTGGGTTTATACCCGTTTCAGAAACTATATTTACTTGCGTAATTAATTGGTCCCCATCTAAGGTTGAGGTAAAAGAGATAGCACAGGTGGTATCACTACCTGCATTCTCTAATGCATCTGATATAAAATAAGGTGCAAACCAAAATTGTGACCTATCTATACGTGCTTGTGGTAATCCATCTATTTCAAAGGCATCTCTTAATATTTCGACATTATCAAAATGCATGGGGTCTGGATTAGAATTTGCTGTGATATGAATGGCAACAATTGCTAAATCGTCACTCTCTAGAGACGCCTCTTCTATGGCTGCAGCTACACTTGGGCAAAAGCCGCACCACGTGCCTGTATAGTCTTCTAATACCACTTTACGCTTAGGAATTATCACACTGAAATTCTCTGGTGTTGTAGTAACCTCCACTCCACCATCTAGGTAGGTTGCATAGGCCTCAAACTCACCTATCTCACTAGAAGAAAATACATTTCCATCAATAGCCTGTCCATCTACATAAAACTGAGACTCCAGGGTTACATCAACACCCGTTTGCGAGATTACTGTAAAGGGTATTTCTTGGTTTCTAAGGGATACAGGTCTTACAAAATTCTGGACAGTAATCTCAACGGTGTCTTGCCCTAGAGGTACGTTCTCTTCAGTTCTACTGCACGATGCTAAAAGTAACACAGCCATAAAAAAGCTGCTTGCTGATGTTATAATTTTCTTTTTCATCTTTTTTTTAATACAAATATAAAAGATTAATTCACTAACCTATATTTTGGTTGCCATCAAATTATCACATAACTCTCACAAATTTGTAAAATATTGCCTAATATTGTTTAAAAAAAATAAAATCACCAAAATGAAAAAGATCGCATTAATTTTTACTCTATTATTTTCTATAGCCCTAGTAGCGCAAAAAGAACTTCCTACTGTAGCTCTTACAACGCTTAAAGGAGAGCCAACAAGTATTCAAAAAACGGCCAATAAAGACGGGGTAACCATTGTCTCTCTATGGGCCACTTGGTGTGTGCCTTGTATTAAAGAACTGGATGCCATTAGTGATCTCTACCAAGACTGGATTGAAGAAACTGGTGTCTCTCTCATCGCAGTTTCTGTAGATGATAGCAGAACCGTAAAAAGAGTAAAATCACTCATAAATGGTAAAGGCTGGGAGTATGATATTCTTTTAGACACAAACAATGATTTAAAAAGAGCCCTTGGCGCCTCTTCTATTCCACTAACTATTGTTATTAAAGACAATAAGATTGTCTACAGACACTCTGGCTATAGTCCTGGGGCAGAGTATGAATTATATGAAGAGGTGAAAAAATACACTTCAAAATAATAGCGCCAAACACATTTTATATAATCACATAAAATTTCAATAATTATGAAATATTTACTCCTTTGGATCACTATTTTGTATACCACACTTTCCTTCTCACAAACTACGGAGGAGGGGTACTTCTTTGGTGGTTTTGAATCAAACTCTCAGTGGCTCTTATATGATAAAGGGCTTAATTTCGAGCAGCCAGATAATGCCTTTAGGGCAAATAACTATTTGCAACTCTCTTATGCCTATAAAAATTTTACAGCCGCAGTACAATATGAGTCCTACCTTCCAGATGCACTACTGGGGTATTCTACTACTTTTTCTAACGGCAATGGCGTAGCTACATATTATGTTAACTATAAAAACGAAAAGGTAGATGTTACGGGTGGTTATTTTTATGATCAGTTTGGTAGCGGTCTTATTTTTCGCGCCTGGGAAGAAAGACAACTAGGTATTAACAATGCCATTAAAGGAGTTAGAATTAAGTATAACCCCACAGATTATCTTGACTTTACAGCCCTTTATGGACAACAAAGAATTGGGTTTGAACTCTCAGAAGGGGTCCTTCAAGGTTTTGACGCCAACATTGACATAAGCCAAGGCTTATCCGTAGAGGGTATAGATATTAAAATGGGGGCAAGTTATGTTGGTAGATATCAAGATGTAGGTACCCAGCTAGAACTGCCAAGCAATGTCAATGTGGTAGGTGGAAGACTAGATGTAGCAAAAGGCAATTTTTATGGAGGCCTTGAAGTAGCATCTAAATCAAAAGATGCCTTGTTTTTTGAGGGGCAACTTGTGTCACCAAAATTATATGATGGTACAGCGCTTCAATTAAACGTAGGGTATGGACAAAAAGGATTAGGAATTAATGGTACTTTTAGAAGGTTAGAGAATTTCAACTTCTTTGCAGACAGACAAGCTGCAGGCAATCAATTTAACGACCAAGTAGTAAACTACCTCCCGGGACTTACCAAACAACAAGATTACTTGCTAACCAATATCTATGTATATAACCCACAACCAGCCCTTGTAATTGAAAATGCAGAACAGCGCGCAGGAGAGCTTGGGGGGCAAATAGACCTCTACTATTCTATCAAAAAAGGATCACCTCTGGGAGGAAAATATGGAACTAAAATAGCAGCAAACTTTGCTTATTTTGGCGGTCTTGATGCAGAGTACAACATTGATAACAGATTTTATAAGGCAAAATTTCTAGGCTCCGGTGCCAGGTTTTTTAGAGATGTGAACATGGAGGTAAAGAAAAAATGGTCAAAGACCTTTAGCACTGTATTTACCTACCAAAATGTATTTATTGATAAATCTATTGCCCTAGGAGGGTTTTTAGGAACTCAAGGAGAAATTAGATCTAACGTTGGGGTTATAGAAGGAACCTATAAACTAGATGCAGGAAAATCTATAAGAGCTGTTGGGCAACACCTTTGGACAAAGCAAGATCAAAAAAACTGGATGGCATTTGTGCTTGAATATAATTTCAATTCAAACTGGGCAGTGTATGCTTATGATAACTGGAATTATAGAGCGCTGGGCTATGAAGGAGAAGATTCGCAAACACATTATTATAGTCTTGGAGGTAGTTATACCAAAGGGACCTCTCGTGTCTCTATGAATTACGGAAGGCAACGTGGAGGTCTTATTTGCGTGGGTGGTGTTTGCAGGTTTGTACCAGAGAGTAATGGAGTGAGCGCAACTGTTAACATAGCATTTTAAAAAAAACACTATTAAACAAAAACGACCAATGAAAATTCATTGGTCGCTTTTGTTTGATACTAAATGTATGTTACTTCTTGATAATTTTTATTGTCTTAGAAGCGTTTTGATCATTGACAACCTTAACAAAGTACATTCCAGATGGTAAATCTCCAACCGGCATTCTGTTTGTTTGTGTAGTAATTCTCTTCTTTTTTACGCTTCTTCCTCTCTTGTTGTAGATAGTAAGAGTATAATTCTCTGGAGATCTAGTCTCTATATAATCACTAACTAAAGTGGCAGTAATATCAAAATCTATAAACGCATTATTAGATACTCCAAGTGCAGGATCATAACTATATGTAATAAAAAACTCATTACCAAGCTCAGTTGTTCCTGCCTGATCTGTTTGGTAATATCTAAACGTGAGGGTTCTAGGCTCATCATCAGCTAAGGTGTTTCCTAAATGGTTTCCGGGGAGTGTTTGCTCACCTTGATCTATAAAAACAGAACCATTACTGGGGAACTTTTGTCCTATTTCTATAGCATCGTAACAGAGTCCGAAACAAATTTCAAAAGATGAACCATCAGTATTTTGAGCACTTACAAACTCAGCCTTCATAAAAATAGGCTCAGCGGCATCATTAACAACAAAATAACTGTAAAATCCATCAGGGTCACCAACTTGTCCTTGGCCATAAGTAACTGTAGTTCCACTTTCAACTGGAACGCCGTCACTATCTAAAAATGTAAATTGTGCATTTGCAGAGGATACAACTAAGCACAAAGCGAAGAGTAAAGAATAAATTTTCATAGTTTTTTTTCGTAAATATAGAGAGTAATGCATTAATTTTTGTCAAAATACTAAAATTTTAACATATGTATAGGTTAGATGTTTACAATTGTAAGTATTTTTAAAAAAAAAAACTATGAAAAATAAAGTTACCCTATCGGTACTATTTTCCTTTGTTGGAATTTGCGCATTCGCTCAAACAATAGTGCCTACAACACCAGAGAACAGAAAAGTTATTCTTGAAGAATTTACTGGGGTAAATTGTGTGTATTGCCCACAAGGACACGCTATTGCTCAAAACCTACAAGACAACAACCAAGGTGATGTGTTTTTAATAAATATTCACTCTGGTGGATATGCAATTCCTAACGGGAGCCAACCAGATTTTAGAACACAATGGGGAGAAGCCATCGATAATCAAAGCGGTCTAGCTGGATACCCTGCAGGAACTATTAATCGTCAAAATTTTCCAGGACAAGAACAAGGTAATTCAGGAACAACAGCGCTAGGAAGAGGCCAATGGGCAGGCGCAAGCAATACCGTACTTGGTCAAGCATCCTATGCAAATACTGCTGTGACAGCAGTTGTAGATGTGCAAACAAGAGTTATGACCATAGATGTTGAGGCATTCTACACAGACAACAGCCCACTTGCAGTTAATAAATTAAATGTTGCTGTTTTACAAAACAATACATTAGGAGCTCAAGTTGGTGGTAATATGGGTAACAATTACGTACACCAGCACAGATTAATTGATTTGTTAACAGGACAATGGGGTATAGATATTTCAAATACTACTGCAGGCTCATTTTACAGCAATGAGTTTACTTATCCAATCCCCGATGATATAAATGGTATTCCTGTTAAAATTCAAGATTTAGAAGTAGTGGTTTTCATAGCTGAAACAACTCAATACATTGTTAGTGGAAACGGAGCATTACCCTCATACACCGGGATTTCTTCAAATGATATCAATCTGAAGTCTGTATCACAAATCAATCCTACTTGTTTAGGGTCTGTCTCTCCAACTATTAGTATCGAAAATTTAGGAGCCAATCAAGCTACAACTCTTGATATAACCTACAGTGTAAACGATGGCCCCTCTCAAGTTTATAACTGGACTGGAAGTCTCTCTACCTTCCAGGAAGAAGAGGTTGCATTACCTGCAATAGCATTTACCCAACAAGCAACTAACACCCTCAATATTTCAGTTGCAAGTGATGATGTAAACGATAATAACACTGGCGCTACATCATTTGATGCAGTACTGGAAACAATAGGCACCATAATTCTAACTTTTGACACTGATACCTTTGCACATCAAAACTCTTGGGACTTTAGAGATTCGTCAGGGAATATTATTGAGTCAGAGAGTTATAATTCTTCAGATGATAATCAACTGTTTACATACAGATTTAATTTTGATGCAGACTGTCTAGAATTTAATATGTATGATAGTTCTGGAAATGGGATATTAGGGAGTGGCGATGGCGTATCACTTGAAGATGGAAATGGCCTTGTAATATATGCTTTAAATGGTGATATTGGTTCTGGATTCTCAATACAATTTAACTCAGACGGAGTGCTTGGCCTTGAAAATAACGATTTTACGTCCATTGAGGTGTTTCCTAACCCTGTAAGTTCTGTGTTAAATATTTCTAAGGCCCAAAATGCAACTATTGAAATTTATAATATTCTAGGACAAGTGATGACCATTAAAACAAATGCTAGTAACCTAGAAACAATTGATGTTTCTGGATATGCGGCTGGTCCCTATATGGCTAAAATATCTAACGCGGGTACAACCATTACCAAGAAATTTGTAGTTGTTAAATAAAAATCATTCTTTTTCATAAAAGCCTCAACTTTTTGTTGGGGCTTTTTGTTTTAGAAAAATTAACAGGTAAAATGTTTTGTTTTAAAACAAAACACTTACTTTTAATGAAAAAAAATTATGAAAAAGAAAGTTACCCTAGCGGTGCTATTTTCCTTTGTTGGAATTTGCGCATCCGCCCAAACAATTGTTAGTACAACTCCAGAAAACAGAAAAGTTATTCTTGAGGAGTTTACAGGTGTTAATTGTACGTTTTGCCCTCAGGGACATGTCATTGCACAAACACTACAAGACAACAATCCAGACAATGTGTTTTTAGTAAACATCCACTCTGGATCTTTTGCAAATCCAAGTGGAAGCCAACCAGACTTTAGAACACAATGGGGTCAAGCCATTGACAACCAAAGTGGTTTAGCCGGATATCCAGCTGGTACTATTAACCGCCAAAATTTCCCAGGACAAGAACAAGGTAATGCCGGAACAACAGCCTTAGGTAGAGGTGCTTGGACAGCAGCTGCAAATACTACTTTAGCAGAACAATCCTATGTGAATGTTGGTGTAAATGCATCTTTAAATGTTCAAACTAATATACTGACCATTGATGTAGAAGCATATTACACAGGTAATAGTCCAGAGGCTACCAATAAATTTAATATAGCCATATTACAAAACAATACACTAGGTCCTCAAGTAGGAGGTAATATGGGAGACAATTACAACCACCAACACAGGTTAATTGATTTAGTTACAGGACAGTGGGGTGTTGATATTACAAGCACAACAGCAGGTTCTTTATATAGTAACCAGTTTGATTATCAACTTCCAGCAGATATTAACGGGATACCTGTTGAGTTAGGAGAAATTGAAGTTGTTGTATTTGTTACAGAAACAACACAGTTAATCCCAAGTGGTAGTGGAACCTACCCAACTATTACAGGACTTGATAATGCAAATGATGTAAATTTAAGATCTATTGCAGATATTGAAGCTACCTGTGCGACTTCTGTCTCACCATCAATTAACATACAAAATCTTGGTCAAAACGAAATCACTAGTGTAGATATCACTTATGATGTAAACGGTGGCACGCCACAAACATATACTTGGACTGGATCTTTAACATCGCTACAAAGTACAGATGTTGCTCTTCCAGAAATTGATTTTACACCACAAGCTACAAACACAATAAATGCATCAGTAGCTAATGATGACCTTAACGAAAATAACCAAACCTCAACTAGTTTTGAAGGTGCATTAGAAACCGCTGGTACCATAGATTTAACAGTAACCACAGATAACTGGGCAGAAGAAGTTTCCTGGGAGTTTAGAGATTCTGCAGGTGCAATTCTTGAGTCAGATAGTTACAACCAAAACTCAGATGACCAAACAACCTTTGAATATAGGTTTAACTTTGATGATGACTGTATCACTTTCTCTGCCTTTGACACCTACGGAGATGGACTTACTGTTGGAGGAAATGGAGGTATTGAACTTAAAGATGCCAACGGTGTAGTTGTATATCCATTTAATGGAGATTATGGTTCTGGATTTTCTGTAGAATTTAACTCAAATGGTATACTAGGAGTTGGAGACAATGATTTTGCAACTATAGAATTATATCCTAACCCTACAACTTCAGTATTAAATATTTCTAAGGCACAAAATGCAACTATTGAAATTTATAATATTCTAGGACAAGTGATGACCATTAAAACAAATGCTAGTAACCTAGAAACAATTGATGTTTCTGGATATGCAGCTGGTCCTTATATGGCTAAAATATCTAATGCTGGGGTAACAACTACAAAGAAATTTGTAGTGATAAAATAAGCACAGAATCAAAATGCAAAAACCCCCAACAGTTTGTTGGGGGTTTTTTTATGTATTTATTTTATAAAGAACTATTTCCCTTTAAATTTTAGCGGCAAATGAACTACGCTTTTTGTGTCAAAAAATACTTCTTTATAATAAGAGGATAATAGATATATTTTAGCTTTTGGGAACAATGCTAACTCTTGAGTTAAGTCTCCACCCTTGAGATAAAGAATTCCATTTTTTAAATCATGGTTTGATTTTTTAGCAACTCTGTCTTTAACCCATCTTACAAAAGTTTCCATCTGGGCTACTGCTCTGCTTACAATAAAATCGTACTGTCCTGTGATAGTCTCTACTCTAGCATTTGTAACTTTTATATTTTTAAGCCCTAAGCCATCTGCTACCTGCTGCACCACTTTTATTTTTTTACCAATACTATCTACCAAGTGGAACTGAACCTCTGGAAATAAAATAGCCAATGGAATGCCTGGAAAGCCACCACCGGTTCCAACATCTAGCACAGAGCTGCCAGGTAAAAAAGGCTGCACTTTTGCAATAGCTAGTGAGTGCAATACATGGCGCAAATATATCTCATCAATATCTTTTCTAGAAACAACATTGATTTTTAAATTCCAATCCTTATAAAGAGTAGAAAGCATCTCAAATTGAGCTATTTGATGCGCTGTTACATTAGGGAAATAATGAAGTAGTTCTTCCATTGTTAAATTTAGGAGGCAAAAATAAACTTTCTTTTATAACTTTATGATTTTCAATGGACCTTTTAGGCAATAGATGTTTATTTTTGTTATAAATAAATTTGTAGATTATGTTGACAAATAACCAATTAAAGTTTTCAAGACTCGATTCCGGAAAATTTTTCAGAACACTAAACAAGCGTGTAAACTCCTACTTTAAAGACAACAATATTCAAAGAACTGGAAACTGGAAACTACACTTAAAAACTGTGATCATGTTTTGCATATATCTAGTTCCATATTTTTTATTTCTCACCATGGAAATACCAACTTGGATTCAGGTATTACTTACAATCGTGATGGGGGTTGGTATGGCTGGAATAGGCATGAATGTGATGCATGACGCGAATCATGGCGCTTACTCCTCAAAAAAATGGATCAACAAAATACTAGGAAGTAGTATTTATATACTGGCTGGAAATGTATACAACTGGCAAGTACAACATAATGTACTTCACCATACCTACACCAACATACATGGTCATGATGAAGATTTGGAGGCTGGTAGAATTCTTAGATTCTCCAAACACTCCAAATGGCATAAACTGCACAAATTCCAACATTATTACAGTATTTTCTTGTACGGCTTACTAACTTTTAATTGGGCAATAACTGCAGATTTTTTACAAACAAAAAGATATTTAAAGCGTAAACTCTCGTTTGGTAAATTCCCAAAACCATCTGCACAGTGGGGTACATTAATCCTAACCAAAATAATTTATTTTTCTATTTGGCTAGTGATCCCCATACTGTTTTTTGATATTGCTTGGTATAAAATCCTAATGGGATTTTTTATAATGCATTATGTAGCTGGAGTGATATTGAGTATTGTATTTCAACTAGCCCATGTAATTGAAGCAGCAGATATGCCGCTCCCTGAACCATCTGGAACTATGAAAAACACTTGGGCAATACATCAATTATTTACTACAGTGAATTTCTCTACCAAAAATAGAATTATGAACTGGTTTACAGGCGGGCTAAATCATCAAGTAGAACATCACATCTTTCCAAACATTAGTCATGTACATTATACTAAAATTTCAAAAATAGTAAGAGAAACGGCGCAAGAGTTTAACTTGCCGTACAACGAATATAAAACCACTAGAAAAGCAATTATAGCTCATTTCAGGCATCTTAAACACATGGGGCAACAACCTGCCTTGCATGCATAATATCATGAATCAGAAACTTTCTACCAGAATAAACAACATGGCTACTTCTGCAACATTAGCCATGGCAGCAAAAGCAAGAGAACTAAGACAAGCAGGCGTAAACATTATAGGGTTAAGCCTTGGAGAGCCAGACTTTACAGTGCCAGATTTCGTGAAAGATGCTGCCATTAAAGCTGTAGAAGACAACTACCATTCCTACACACCTGTAGATGGGTATGCAGATCTTAAACAGGCTATTATAACCAAGTTTGAAAGAGACAATAGCCTAAGGTACACCGCATCTCAAATAGTAGTATCTACTGGAGCCAAGCAATCACTCTATAACCTTGCACAAGTATTATTAAATCCTGGAGATGAAGTTTTATTACCAGCCCCGTACTGGGTTAGCTACAGTGATATTTCTAAGGTAGCGGGCGGTGTACCCGTAGAGATAAAAACATCTATAGATACAGATTTTAAAGTAACTTCCCAGGAGCTTGAAAAGGCTATCACTCCCAAAACAAAAATGATAATTTACAGTAGCCCCTGTAACCCAAGTGGTTCTGTGTACAGTAAACAAGAGCTTAGAGCCCTGGCAGATGTTTTGGTGAAACACCCAAATATTATTGTAATTAGTGACGAGATTTATGAACATATAAATTTTACCCAACAGCATGCCTCAATGGCCCAATTCCAAGATATGTATGATCGCACTGTGACCGTTAATGGCCTTTCAAAGGCCTTTTCTATGACAGGGTGGAGAATTGGTTATATTGGAGCACCTGAGTATATAGCAAGAGCTTGTAATAAAATGCAAGGTCAAGTTACAAGTGGGGCCAATTGTATTGGTCAAAAAGCTGCCGTTACTGCCCTTGAGCATTCTCCAGCTAAAATCAAATACATGATAGATGCATTTAAAGAAAGGCGCAGCTTGATTTTGGGTTTACTTGCAGATATAGATGGTTTTAAAATTAACATGCCTCAGGGGGCCTTTTATGTATTCCCAGACATTTCTTATTACTTCGGAAAAACTCTCAAAGGGACCCTTATTAAAAATGCAACAGATTTCTCCCTCTTTTTATTAGAAAACGCAAAAGTGGCTACCGTAACAGGTGAGGCCTTCGGAGATCCAAATTGCATACGTATTTCTTATGCAGCATCTAATGAGGATATCACAAATGCTATGGGTCAAATAAAAGAGGCATTACTTGAGTAATACTTTCATCCTTGAAACTAAAAAAAGCACTGATATCTCAGTGCTTTTTTTTAATTTACAATAAGTAATCTTACTGTACTATCAAGCTTTTGTTTACAGTACCATTTGGTGTTGTAATACTCACTATATAACTTCCACTCATTGCTATAGGATCTATAGTAAAGGTGTTTTGTGAAACTGTTTTTGTGTACACAGTACTACCTAAGATATCATAAACAACAACAGTAGCAAAAGGAGTATCCAACCCTAAGGTAATGTGAATATCAGATCCTGAGCTAGGGTTTGGATAGATAGTAAAATCTACACCTATAGTCTCACCAACAGTTAATGAACATTCCATTACCTCAGCATTTGCAGATGCAGGAATAGTATTTGAAAATGTTGAGAGGTTTGAAATTGGCCAGATATCATTAATAAGTAAAGTGTTATCGGCACCAATTAAACAGTAGGTAGGATAAGCTGTAATACCAAAATTGGTGTCTACAGCACCTGCTCCACCTTCTGCGCTAACTGCCGGAGCGTGAGTAAAATCTCCCCCAAAGGCATTCTCAAAGGCAATTACTTCTGCGTCACTATCTGAACCGTTGTTAACAGACAACATAAATAGATTTCCTTGATTACAACCATAAGTGGCATGAAATTCATTGAAAATAGGAGTGGTTGTTTGACAAGGGCCACAGGTGTCAAAGAAAAAGTCTAGGTAGACATATTTTCCTTGTGATGTTAAATCATAAAGATTCCATGTGTTGCCATCTGTGTCTGTAACGGTAAAATCATCTACAACATCTCCAACATTGTAGTTTTGAACTTGAGCAGAAATAACTGAGGTAAAAAGCACTAAAAAAGCGCTGAGTATAATTTTTTTCATATTTTTTTTTTGCTAAGTTAACCATAATTTAATGTCTGTTTAAAAAAATTGAGGTTAAAGTGAGAAATTTAACATCAACATACACTCAAAAAACGGTCTAAATAGGAACTTAGAAATTTGATTTATTAGTAGTAACTTTGTTATGTTAATTATTAAAACTATCAATATTATGGCAAAAATTCTACTATTAGGAGCCGGAGAATTAGGAAAAGAATTTGTAATTGCTGCCCAAAGATTGGGGCAATATGTAATTGCAGTAGACAGCTATAAAAATGCCCCTGCAATGCAAGTCTCTGACGAGTTTGAAGTTATAAATATGCTTGATGGAGCCGCTCTTGATGCGATAGTTTCAAAACATAAACCAGATTATATTGTTCCGGAGATAGAGGCCATTAGAACAGAGCGCCTATACACCTACCAAAAGCAAGGGTACAGTGTGGTTCCCTCTGCAAAAGCAACAAATTACACCATGAACAGGAAAGCCATCAGAGATTTGGCTGCAAAAGAGCTTTCACTTCAAACTGCTGCCTACACCTATGCTAGTTCTGCTCAGATGCTCAAAGATGCCGTTGCTCAAGTAGGTATGCCATGTGTAGTGAAACCTTTAATGTCTTCAAGCGGGAAAGGACAAAGCACAATTAAAACCCAGGCAGATATAGAAAAAGCTTGGTTGTATTCTCAAGCGGGCTCTAGAGGAGATGTAGCAGAAGTAATTGTAGAGGCCTTTATTGATTTTGATTATGAAATTACCTTACTTACAGTCACCCAAAATAATGGTCATACTCTATTTTGTCCACCAATAGGCCATAGACAGGAAAGAGGAGATTATCAAGAGAGTTGGCAACCTGCCTTGATGCAAGACCATCACTTAAAAACAGCCCAAGAAATGGCCGCTAAAGTTACTGCAGCTTTAACTGGAAGTGGCCTGTGGGGTGTAGAGTTTTTTATCTCCAATAAACATGGAGTGTATTTTTCTGAACTCTCTCCTAGACCTCATGATACAGGAATGGTAACCCTAGCAAACACACAAAACTTTAATGAGTTTGAGTTGCATTTAAGAGCTGTTTTGGGATTACCTATTACAGAAATAACCCTTGAGAGAAATGGTGCCAGCGCGGTACTTTTAGCAAGTAATGATTCAGAAAATCCATATTTTGAAAACCTAGATGTTTTGGCACTCAGCCCTAAAACAGACTTTAGACTTTTTGGAAAACCCACTTCAAGACCTTACAGAAGAATGGGGGTTGTAGTATGTTATGACACCATAGATAGTGATGTTACAGCAATTACCCAAAAGGCAAAAGAGTTGGCTCAAAAGGTAAAGGTCCTGCCTTAATTTTTTTCTTTTTTTAGTTCAGACAACGTTTTATAAAAATCTTCTTGCTGGGGTCTATCTTCAGGGATTTCTCTCAAAGGAGATACCTCTCTAAGAGTTTCAATGCAATCTTTAGGGAGGCTTTGGTATAATTTTGTGCCAGCTGTTTTCCAGGCAAGCATTTGTGAAGAAACCTCTTTAATAGCTTTAGCAGGATTTCCAACAATAAGTTGTCTTGGAGCAAACACACTCTCGGCTTTTACAAAAGCCATAGCACCTACAATACACTCATCCGCAATAACCGCACCATCCATTATCACGCTATTCATACCTACCATAGTGTTACGGCCTAAATTAGCTCCATGTATGATTGCCCCATGCCCCACATGAGCTCCTTGTTGTAGCACTATAGATTTACCAGGAAACATGTGCACGGTGCAGTTTTCCTGGACATTTACTCCATTTTCAAGTATAATTTCACCCCAATCCCCCCTAATAGCTGCTCCAGGACCTATGTAACAGTTTTCTCCAATAATAACATTTCCAGTAACTGCTGCTAGTGGGTGTACAAAACTAGATGCATGCACAACAGGAATATGGCCTTTAAAAGAATAAATCATCTGTATGTTTTTAAGGTCTTTTTGGTAAAATCACTAAGTACTAATCTTCCGGAGATAACAGCACGGTCTTTCAGCAGGGTGTCCCAATGCTCTGTCCCTGCCCACATTACTTTTTTCATTTCAGCCATAGCCTCAGGGTTATAGGTACATAAGTTTTCTGCAAATAATTGTACGGCAGTATCTAAGGCCAGGGTAGATTCATGCACACTAGCATACAGCCCTTTTTGCATCGCCCACTGAGCATCATAGAAGGAATTGGCATCTATGGCAATTTGTGACATTCCTGCAAGGCCTAATTTACGCGCTACCGCAGGGCC
>Ga0206125_10002354_pt1 | contig 20116 bp, 17 predicted proteins | sample Helgoland_Spring_4_FD_148598 | JGI IMG/M metagenome (GOLD analysis project Ga0206125, IMG submission 148598) | Pelagic subsurface seawater microbial communities from Kabeltonne, Helgoland, North Sea - Helgoland_Spring_Bloom_20160331_1 | ecosystem: Environmental > Aquatic > Marine > Epipelagic ... | reverse complement strand
CGAGCAAGTTGCACAATTGTCGTACAGGCTGACGGGGCGATGAGACAGCCCACAATTCTGAACTTACTGTAGGTTGATGGGAGCAGTCTTTCAACCAACCCAGCACTTGCAGCCAAAATTGCAGTTGCACATGCCAGAATTGTCCACTGTTCCACGAATTATAGATCAGGACACTTCGCAACCAATATTGAATTGATTTTCTCATCGTATCTGAGAGATCTGGTGATTGCCATCAGAAAACAGGTTGGCATAAAGCGTCTCTGGGCTTAAATTCTCAAATAGTCCGCAGCTGATCAGCCCCGACGGCCACGCGCGTCTGCCTACCCATGATCTCCATCAGCACCCATACGCGCCGGTTCGGTGCAATGTTATCGATCGTGATGACAAAATTCACAAACGGGCCACTGGCAATGCGTACCTGATCACCGGACTTAAACATCTTTGGTGGCAACAGCTTTCCAGCGCTATCACAGCGCAGCATAAGCTGGTTTAAGATATCCAATGGAACCATTGCAGGTTCATTGCCGAAACTAACCAGCCGCGTAATGCCGGGTGTGGAATAGATCTTTCGCCACAGGCCACCCTCGATGTCAAAGGACACGAACATATATCCCGGAAACATCGGCCGAAGGGTCGGGATAAACCTGCCCTTGCGGTTTTGCGTGCCCACCTCCATCGGCAGGAAGGTCCTAAACCCCTGCTGCTTAAGATTGCGGTCGGCAATATGCGCGCAGTTTGGTTTAAGCTGCGCCAGGAACCAGCTCTCACCGCGATCGTGATAAGTCATCGCATTCCCCGTTTATTGGTGCGACCTGATACCGCTCAAATTTGTGCAGATGCAAGTTAGAGTTCCTGAAAATGTTTGGGGTTTTGGGAACCAAAATATCTAATGACCTTTTTAGTACTATGATATTAATGGATAATTAATAACTTTCAATTTAGTCCAATCAAAAAGGTCTACTCATTTAGCAGTACAACCTATGCTTAATAGTATTTAGACACATCCTTTTTTATCAACTTCTATCCAACTACCTTCAGATAAAGGCGGTGGGTGATGGTATGAACTACCATGCAGTTTTTTCACTGAATTAAATATAGTGCAGTTTTTTAGGCACACTTCAAAAACGGATTATACGAGGCGCCCCACAGGCAGTCCTCGTGCGGCAGCCTGTGACAGAGCATTTCAATTATGACCACACAATGCAACAAGCTGCGTGAAGATGTGCACTTCCGAATTCTGCGTCTTTTACAGGACAACCCCGAAATGAGTCAGCGCGAATTGGCCAAGGCCGTTGGCCTCAGTACCGGCGGCATTCATTACGTGCTCAACGCATTGATTGAAAGGGGTTTCGTGAAGTTGGGGAATTTCACAGCGTCTGAAGACAAGCGTCGGTATGCCTACGTTTTGACGCCGAAGGGGATTGCGCAAAAAGCGGCGCTGCCTGACCCGGGAGATGGAAGAGTATATGGCGCTTCGGGAAGAGATCGAGGCGCTCACCTCAGAGATTGACCGTAAAGCGACGCCCCGTGCGAAGCCTTTTTTATAGCCGTCTAGAATCGGCCACTCAAGAAATGCAGAGGGCCGCAGATCAAAGGGTACTGGGCGGGTGACTTTAAATAAGACAACTCTTTTTATCCCGCTGGTTTTGATCATGAATGCGCAGATTTTCTCTGCCACTGCCAGTAATCCGTTGGGTGTCAATGGTGCTCAGGAAGCATTTTATGTTTTCCTTGGGCTGTGGGCTTTCAAGTCCGTCGTCCAAAAGACGGTTCGCTGCGCAAAGGTTCCAAGTGTCGACCTATTCATATTCGTGACGCCTCTTGCCCTGATAGCTTACGGTGCCACAGCAGCGTTTATTACCTTCAGACAACCGATAGCTTTTGGCATTTTGGAAGAGCGACGTATACTATCGGTCTATGTATATTTCCCGCTGGTGGATATGTTGCGCTCGGGCAGGATAAGTGCAGAGAAAACGGAAAAGGCAATACTGACTGTCATGGCTATCTGCGCGGTGTTGATGGTCGCAGTAAGTTTTAAACTGATCCCGGCGTGGAACGAGGTACGCTCCTCAAACGTCGCTTTGCGCTCAGAGCGGTTGTCGATTGGTTCTAGCTTCCTAGCGGCATTCCTTCCGCTGTTGCTTGTTCGTCTTCGCGGCACCGAGGCCATTAAGTGGATCACGATTCTCATTCTTCTGGCTTTCGCGTTGGTTTTCATTACCCAAAGCCGCCAGTTGCTGATCGCCGTCGCCCTAATGATAACCTTGACATTGCGCCCGCATGTATTGCTGGCTCTCGGGGCCGCCATTACGATCACAATATTGCTTTTCCTGCCTTTTCTTTCCGAACAGCTCCAATTTTACACAGAACTTTTCAGTCAGTTATTTTCTTCGGAATATCTCGACTCCAGCTGGCGCATGCTCAGCATCGAGGAGGTGATACAAAGCTTGCGCGCGGGAGAAATCTTTGGCCATGGCTCGCTCTCACCGATGTGGCAAGAAGGGTTCCAAAGGGTCGTCGGAGAGTCCTTCTTTTTGGCCGATATTGGAATCATAGGCACTTCGTATCGCTATGGCCTTTTCGGCATCTTTTGGTACCTGTTTTGGATGGCCCTCCAACTGACACTGATCATGAGAATGCCCGCAGGCAGCCAGCGGCGCAGCTATTTCGCGGTGCTCCTTTTTTTGGTCATATTGCTGCCTGTCGCCGCGCCGATCGAATATCGAGGATTTGTAACCGGCGTTCTATTTGCGATGACGGCTTTCCTTAGTTCCCAACACAAGCAGAACAAGATTTCTTGCGCAAGGCGAACCGTGAGCGGACAAATGCTTTCGGAGACGGCATAAATCGATAACTGTATTGGAGGCACCCATGCCGAAATCAAAGATTATGATCGGGCTGTATTGGCACAGCTTCAAGTCGAGCAACTTAGGGGTTTCTGCCCTCACCGACGCAAGCATGACTCTTATCAAAGATGCCGCGAATGGAACACCGGTAGAATTCATCCTCTTTTCTCCTGACGGCAGAGGTGATTTCGAACCGCCCAAAGAGTTTGCCGATGTTCGCTATGTGAAGGTCTCTACGATCAAGCACGCGCTGCGCATCGTGCGCAGCATTCGCTCGTGCGATCTGGTTTACGACATCGGCGCGGGAGACAGTTTTTCCGACATCTATGGTTGGAAACGTCTGGGCAAGATCGCGGGCCTGAAGATCGTCTCGGCTCTGTGCCAGCGGCATCCAGTCCTCAGCCCGCAGACGATTGGGCCATTTTCGTCTTCCGCGGCAAAAATGGTGGGCAAAGTGGCGATCCGCTGTTGCCGCAGCGTCTTTGCACGGGACATTCCTTCGTTTGATCGCGCGCGAGCGTTGCTGGGGAAAAACAGCGATACGCATCTGGGACACGCGTCCGATTTGGCGTTCGGGTTGAAACAGCTTTCTCCCTGGCCGGAAGATTTCCCCGAAGTCGGTCAAGGGAACAAGCATGTGGGCATCAACGTGTCAGGCTTGCTATACAACGGCGGCTACAGCGGCATCAACCAGTTCGGGCTCTCGCTCGACTACAAGCGGTTGATCCTTGAGATAATCGAAGATCTGTCTGCGCGCGAAGATATTCAGGTTTGGCTCATTCCCCATGTGTTCCACGTCACCCATGTGACCCGGGAATGCGACCGAGCGGTGTCGGTGGAGTTGCATCGGGGATTTCCCAACGTCAAATTTGCGCCGATCTTTCGAAACGCGCGTGAGGCAAAGACTTTCATTGGCAGAATGGACCTTGTGCTTGCCGCCCGCATGCACGCGGCGATTGCGGCCGTTTCAAGCGGCGTGGCGTGTCTTCCCATGAGCTATTCCGTAAAGTTTCAGGGTTTATTCGAGAGCATCAATTATCCTTACACGATCAACCTGAAGGGCAATTCCCTCGACGAAGCGAAGGCGCAGGTTCTCGCTGCACTGGACAAGACGGACTCGATAGCAGTGAGAGCGAGTCTAGCACGGGATCTCGCGCTCAAGGCGTTGGCCCCGTACCGCAGTCATGTGAGCGAAGACATCGCACGGGTGATGCGAGCGTGAGACGAAAATTGATCACGGTTCTGGGCACGATGTTGTCGAGCAAGCGACCCTCGTCATGGCGTAGATATCAATCCCAACAGCCGGCAGAGAGTGCGCAATGAGGAGAGCCGTGGCAAGACAAATGGTCGGCAGCGTCTTGGGTGCCGTATCCAGTGTTCTAGGCTCTATTCTGGTATTCATTGCGGCCGGTAAGACCCTTGGGCCAGAGCTGTTTGGTACTTTTGCCCTCACCTACGCGATAATTTCGCTCTTGGGCCTAATTTTTGATTTCGGCTATCCCGTGAGTTTCCTGCGCAACACTCGAAAGCCGGCCGACAACTCGCCGGGGGAACTGCCTAAACAGGCGCTTGGGCTGAAGGTGGCCTTGTTCGTCGTGCTGACGCCTTTCGCTGTCGGGGTGCCGTTCCTTACCGGCACGAACCTGTTGGTCGGAATGGTCCTTTGGGTCGGCTTATCGCTGATTTCGCTCGGAAACTTTTATTCCACGATGCTGCGCGCGATCGGGCTTCACAGCAAAGATGCCGTCAACCTTTTCATCTCGAATTTTGCCGGGCTCGTGATTGCTGGTGTTGCCTATTTCGCCTGGCCAGAGGGATTGGGGTTTTCCTTTGTGTTCGCCACCATAGGGATTGTGTATTGCACTCTGACCATGCGGCTATGGACAGGGCATTTTCGGTTGTCGGGCGGACGGTTCGTCTGGGCGGACATCCTGGTCGAAATGCGCAATAATTTCGTGTACATGCTCGATGCCATGGGTCGTCGCAGCTTCGGCTTCTTTGACGTCGCTATTTTGGGTCTTTTCGCCCCATTCGAAACCGTAGGGCTGTACCAGGCAGCCCAGAAAGTAACGCAAGGTGTGAGCATCTTTGCTCAGCCTTTCAATAACGTCCTGTTGCCCCGGCTTTCGCAATCTGCGGGCGATGTCGCGACCTTCAACAGGAAGGCGCGCACCGCGTTCGTCGCCCAGCTTCTTTTCGGGTTGGCAGCGGGCGCCGTTCTCGTCGTCCTCGGTCCGTCCATACTCTCTTGGCTGTTCTCGGAAGCATTTATGCCTGCAGCCGAGCTTTTCTCCTATTTCGCGGCGCTCATCATTTTACGCTATGCGACCAGCGCTCTGACAATCTCGAAAACGGCCCAAGGTTTTTTTCGCGAACGCCTGTATGCCAACCTGTTTAGCGTCGCCGCTCTCCTGGTGATAGGCCCCGTTCTGACCTACGTCGCGAACGTAAAAGGTTTATTAGTCGGACTTATCCTGTCGAATGTGCTGGGATCGGTGGTACTTATCCTACTAACCAGACAAAGACCCGTATCGAAATGAAACGCCTGTCAGCACGCCTTTACCGCCTTAGCGCACGGATTTATCTCAGTTTCTTTCGGCTTGACGAAATGAAATCACGCTTTCTTCGAAAGGCCTTTAGGCAGGGTTACAACATCGAGGTTGGCGAATATTCTTATGGCTGTTTCGATCGCGATCGATTTACGCCAAACATGACTATTGGCCGATACTGCTCGTTCTCGCGCAGCTGTCGCCGCGTGAATGCAAACCACATGTTGAATTTTCTGTCGCTCCACCCGTATTTCTACAATACCAAGTTCGGCGTCGTGGCGCAGGAACAGGTTGAACGCTTTCATTGCCAAATCGGCGACGATGTCTGGGTCGGTCACAACGTGGTCATCTTGCCCACCGTTACCTCGATCGGGCGCGGTGCGGTACTCGCCGCCGGTGCAATCGTCACGAAAAATGTTCCCAGTTACAGTATCGTCGCAGGCGTTCCTGCAAAAGTGATTTCAAAGCGGTTCAGCGACGCCATCATAGAAAAAATCGAAGCTTCGCGCTGGTGGGAACTCTCGAGCGAGGCCCTCAAGAATGTCGCGGATGAGAATTGGAATTGGATCCGTTCGCCCGAAACGCTTCCAGAAGGGTCCCTCGCTGACTACCAAAAAGGTAATGTGCAGTCATGACTATTGTTGAAGATATCAAGAGCGCGAACCTGTGTATTGGCTGCGGCTATTGCGCTTCCCTCGTCGGTGGCTCGATGGTTCTGGATGACGCGGGCTTTCTTGTTCCGTCTAATGACAGCACAGCCTTGTCCGCAGAGGAGGAGGCGATAGTGAAAACGTCTTGCCCTGGCATCAGAGGCGACAGCGTTTTCACCCAAACGGATGTTGAGCCAGGCGCTCGCTTCGACCAGATGTGGGGGCGGTATTTCTTTGCTTTTGTAGGCCACAGCACGGATCGGGATATCCGCCATCTTGGATCTTCTGGCGGCGGCCTTACCGGGATCAGCAACTGGCTGGTCGAGAGCGGACAGGTAGACGGTGTCCTTGTGACCGGATACGATCCCGATTATCCAATCGGCACTCGGTCCCGCATCACCGCCGATCTTGCAGAAATACGTCAGGGAGCCGGATCGAAATACTGCCCTGCGGCTCCGTTGGCCGGACTCTCGGATGTCAGGCGTGGCGAAGGGCAATATGCTGTCGTTGGCCGACCTTGCGACATCGCAACCCTGCGCCGCGCTATCAATGCCGGAGATCCCATAGGCAAGAACATCAAGTTTCTACTCTCGTTTTTCTGTGCCGGCACGCCGAGCGATACCGGAAACCTGCATCTGTTGACCCGGCTGGGCGTGGAAAAAAGCGAAGATGTGGTCCAGCTCCGGCACCGCGGCAATGGCTGGCCCGGCGACACCGTCGCCGAATTAGGCGACGGCACCGTGAAAACCTGCACCTACAATGAAAGCTGGGGTGGCGTTCTACGTAAGCATACGCATTCGCTGTGCAAGATCTGCGCGGACGGAATTGGTGAGCAGGCTGACATCGTTGCGGCCGATGCCTGGTACGGAGACGACGAGGGGTATCCAGTCTTTTCCGAGGCAGACGGTCGCAGCTTGATTATCGCGCGAACCACTGTCGGTCGCGACCTCTTGCGACATGCGATCGGCGCGGGAATACTTGCGGTCGACGACCTAGATGTCAGAGCCATCGACCAGATGCAGCCGGGACAACTTGCACGGCGGCGCCAATTGGGCGTCAGGATTTCGGCCTATCGATTGATGGGGCATCGTGTTCCGAAATATAGGCGCGCGGCACTGAAGCAATATTCACGCGGGCAATCGCTCGTCCGCAAGATTGTCATGTTCAGTGCAACTATTCGTAGGCTTCTCCGCGCAAGGCGGTAAGAATGCGGCCGGTCTAAGGACGGGCACCTGCGAAACGCATTTTTTTGAAGGAAAAAGTTTTGACACCCAGATTTGAGACCCGAAAACAGCGTATCGATCCGATTAGCCCGGCAATAGCAATCGAAGATTTGGCACATGAGCGTTGATCTAATCGTCGGAGGGGCATCGAAGGCGGGAACGACCGCACTTTACGACATGCTGCGACAGAGACCCGATTTTTTCCTGCCCAAGCGCAAAGAGTTGCATTATTTCAGCCGTCCCTTCTTCGAAGGAACCACTAATGGTCCAGGTGACGCAGCGGTCTTGGCCGAAATACCCGATACGCTGGACACTTATTTCGCTCATTTCGCGGACAAGCGGCCAGGACAGATCGCGGTGGATGTTTCGCCGTCCTACCTGTTCCATCATGCCTCGGCCGCTGCGATCGAACGCGAACTGCCTAGTGTGAAAATCGTATTCATCTTGCGTCGGCCAGAAGAAAAGGTTTTCTCGCAGTATACCCACCTCGTCGGCGAGGGCCGCGAGACAATGTCCTTCGAGGATGCGCTAGGCGCCGAGGCAAACCGAAAGGCTGCCGGATATTCGGACATTTGGCTTTATGCCGAAAGTGGTTATTACGCCGATGCAATCATGGCCTTTCAGGCGGCGCTTGGCCCAGGGCGGACGATGATTGTTTTGTTCGACGACTTTCGGCGTGACCCGGGTTCAGTACTTCGCGACATATGCCTTTTTGTCGGACTTGACGGAAGGCAAGAGTTCAGAACCGAGTTAGAGTCGAATGTGTCGGGCGCGCCTAGGTCTGTCCTGCTAGCCCGCTTGATTGGACCCAATGCGTTCACTAATTTGTTGCGCCGCATCCTGCCGTCGCAATTGGGCCGTATTGCGCGGCGTGCTTTGCGCGCAGCCAATTCGGCTGGTAAGCCGATCCTAAATCCAGAAACCCGCAACATGTTGAAGGGAATATACGCCGAAGACATTTCTCGGCTCGAAACACTTATAGGGCGCAAAACCGGCTGGCTGACCCCCAAAGAATGACTCGAGGTATTATATGAAGAAACTTCCCCAATATCTGTTCGACCTGGAACGCTTTGGTGCAAGCCCGGCAAAGATCCTTGCGCGCCTGAACGGCAGCGCGGCGAACGCCCCACGCATCCTTACGGTGACAATGCCGAAGAGTGGCACGAATCTGCTGCAACGTATCCTTGTTCTTCACCCAGCCTTGAGCCGTGCTTGGCTTCCGACGCTGGGCCGTCGCAACGCCAAGAAATGGAGTCGCCCGAGAGAATTTTTCTCGCCCATCAGCTCGGGCAAGATTGTCTCGTCTCATTTTGATTTCGATGAAGGCCTTGCCAGGTTGATGAGCGAAGATCTCGGCTACAAGATCTTGCTCATGGTCCGCGACCCGCGCGATGCGGTGATTTCGGACATTCATTATATTCTGACTTGGCCCGGCCACCCGCTGAAAGACCAGATTTCCGCCCTTCCCGATGACAAGGCACGCATGCTGGAGCTGATCGAAGGCCGCAACGGCGTCCGCAATATCCGAGACCAGATTCTGCGCTTTTCCGATTGGACAAAGTTCGCCCACACCATCCGATTCGAAGATGCGGTCGGCTCCGGCGGAGGCGGCTCGGACAGCGCGCAGCTTTCGGTGGTGAAGGACATTTTCGACTATATCGACCTGCCCTTGACCGAAGCGGACGCCAGGTCGATCGCCGCGAATGCCCGTTCGGGGAAGACCCAAACTTTCCGAACCGGGCGCATCCGCAACTGGGAAACGCTGTATGATCAGGATGTGAAGGATGCCTTCCGCGCGGTTGCGGGAGACCTATTGATCGAACTCGGCTATGAGACGGGCACCGAATGGTGAAACAGACAACCGCCCTTCCAGACGCCGTTGTCACGGTAGTCACCTATAATTCAGCGGCCGACATTGAGGTCTGCGTCCGCTCGTTGGCGGCTCATTTCCCGCTGCTGGCGGCGGGCCGCGCGCAAGTTCACGTCGTGGACAACGCGTCAACCGACAACACCCCAGCGATCATGCAACGGCTTTCCCAAGAATTCGGCTGGCTCACCGTGCACTTGCTCAGCAAGAATCTTGGCTTTGGGCCTGGAAACAACCTCGTGCTGAACTCCCTGGCAGCCAAGGCGTTTGTCTTGCTGAATGCCGATGCTTGGCTGGTCGCGGACAGTTTTTCGCCAGCACTCGAGCATCTTTCGAACAGTCCCAATACGGGGGTAATCGGCCTCCCGTTAGTTTACCCCGACGGCGCGCCGCAGACCTATGCCTTTCTTCCCTCGGCCTGGCATCGATGGCTTATGTTGCTGCTGGGGTTTCGGGACATCGCCAAGACATTGATGGAATTTGCCCCGATCAAAGCCCTGATGCAATGCATACCGTTCTCGCGCAATTTTTTGACTAACCACGGCAAGCCACCACTTGATCTCGACGATTCCCGCTCACTAGCCACAGCGGCAACCGGAGAAGTGAACTCTGTCGATTGGGTTGCCGGCGCTGCGATGGTGCTTTCACCTGATTTTCTGCATCAGTCCGGCGGGTTCGACCCAAAGATCTTTCTTTATGGTGAAGACGAAGACCTTTGCATACAAGCGAAAAACCTAGGCTTTCGGGTCGAAACGCTCCAGACCACGCCAATCGTGCACAAGCTGGGCTGGGGCAGTGGCGCGGGCTTCCAGCCCCGCGTGGCGTACATGAAATACAATTCCCTGCGCTATTTCATCGCTAAGAACGTCAAGACCCAGTTCAACCGCGCCGTCATGAGTGCGCTGCTGCCCTTCTATGTCTATGGCCGAAACCTTGGCCATTTCTTTCGTGGTGACAACTAAAATGAAAAAATTCGATGAAATCGCCGCGCAGTTGATTGTCAAGCAGACGCTATGCGATGATGCGGCACAGGTCGAAGACCTTATCGAAACCATCACAACTCGGCACGAGGGCATTCGGGTCCTGTCGTTCGTCAACGCTCATGCGGTGATGCGCTCGACAAGAGAACCGGACTTTTTCAACGACTTGATGCAGTCGCACCAGCTGCTTCGCGATGGTACGGGAATGGCAATGATCATGCAGCGGGCCGGAGCTAAACCGGGTCTCAACCTCAATGGAACTGACTTCATTCCGTGCCTACTCCAGCAAGTCCCAAGAAGTTGGAAACTGGCACTTATAGGCACACAAGATCCTAATTTGAGTCTAGCCGCTCAACGGCTGCGCGCAATGGCGTTCGAGCATATCTCAACGCTGAATGGGTTCCATCCTGAAGAAATGTATGTCGAACATGTTCGCCGCGAAAACCCTGATTTGGTCGTGTTAGCCATGGGAATGCCGAAACAGGAACGCGTCGCGCGGCACCTGGCTCAGGATAGTCAGATTGCCACGCGTAGCACGCTTATCGTCAACGGCGGCGCTATCCTTGATTTCCTATCTGGAGGCGCATCGCGCGCACCGTATTGTATGCGTCGATGGGGCATTGAATGGCTCTACCGGCTCCTGCGTGAGCCGCGGCGGATGTATCCACGATTTCGCGACAGCGTGGCCTTTGCTATGCTGTCGCAATTTCACTCCAAGAGGATACGTACCAGGCTTTCGCAACAAACAAAGGCAAAGAATCCGTGACCGAGATTTTTCGAACCGCGCTGCCTGATGTAATTAGGATCCTCCCTAGTCGATTTGGGGATCACCGAGGGTTCTTTTCCGAAACCTACAGCCAGCTGGCCTATGCCAATCTGGGGATTGAGGCTGTTTTCGTGCAGGACAATCACTCGCTGTCTGCGGCTGTGGGCACGGTTCGGGGGCTGCATTTTCAGGTGCCTCCCCACGCGCAGGCCAAACTGGTGCGCTGCGGGAGGGGGGCCATTTTTGATGTGGCGGTCGATATTCGGCGTGGCAGCCCGACGTACGGGCGCTGGGCGGGCTTTACCCTTAGTGCCGAGAATGGTGCGCAGCTGTATATCCCGGTGGGGTTTGCTCATGGCTTTGCCACGCTCGAGCCGGACAGCGAGATTATTTACAAATGTAGCGATTATTACGCGCCGGAAACCGAGGGCGCGCTGCGCTGGGATGACTCGGATATTGGCATCGCATGGCCCCTCACCGCCGCGCCGGTGCTTAGCGAGAAAGACGCCAGCGCTCCGCTGCTGGCCGATTTTAACAGCCCATGCACCTTTGAGGAATAAGAGATGAAGCTACTGGTCACAGGCGGGGCGGGGTTTATCGGCTCGGCCGTGGTGCGGCTGGCGGTGCAGCGTGGGCATCACGTGGTGAACCTTGATGCGCTGACCTATGCCGCCAATCTAGCCAATGTGGCGCCGGTGGCGGACAGCCCGTCTTACGCCTTTGTAGAGGTCGATATTCGCGACCACGCGGCGCTGGATGCGGCCTTTGCCAGGCACCAGCCCGATATCGTGCTGCATCTGGCGGCACAATCCCATGTCGACCGCTCGATCGACGGACCTACCGATTTTATCGATACCAATATCACGGGCACGTTCAATATGCTAGAAGCCGCGCGCAAGTATTGGCAGGCAAATGGTCGGCCGGATGGGTTTCGCTTTCATCATGTCTCAACGGACGAGGTGTTTGGCTCGCTCCCCGCAGACCGCGCTGTGCGGTTCACCGAGGCCACGGCGTACGACCCGCGCAACCCCTATTCCGCCTCGAAAGCTGCGTCAGACCATCTGGTGCGCGCCTGGTTTGAGACTTACGGTCTGCCCGTGGTGCTGAGCAATTGTTCCAACAATTACGGGCCTTACCACTTTCCAGAAAAGCTGATCCCGTTGGTTATTCTAAACGCGCTGGCCGGGCAGGCGGTGCCGATTTATGGCGATGGCAGCAATATCCGCGATTGGCTTTACGTCGAAGATCACGCCGAAGCGCTGCTCTTGGTGGCCACCAAGGGGGCGCTGGGGCGCAGTTATAACATCGGCGGCGAGAACGAGCGCACAAACCTGCAGTTGGTACGCACCATCTGCGGCATTCTTGACCGCTTGCGCTCGCGCGATACCGGCACATACGCCGATCTGATCACCTTTGTCACCGACCGCCCCGGCCATGACGCGCGCTATGCGATCAACCCCAGCCGCATCCGTGACGAATTGGGGTGGCGCCCCTCGGTCACAGTTGAAGAGGGACTGGAGCGCACCGTAAGCTGGTACCTTGAAAACGAGGACTGGTGGTCCCCGCTGCTGGCACGCAATGGCGTGGGAAAGCGGCTGGGGACGGACAAGAAAGTCGGACAGTGACAGACATTCTGGTTTTTGGCCACAGTGGCCAAGTGGCGAAAGAGATTCAGGCATTGGGCGATGTTGTTACGCTGGGACGCGTTGACGTGGATCTATCTGATCCCGCCGCCTGCGCTGCCGCCATTAACGCCTACCTACCACGCGCGGTGATCAACGCTGCTGCCTACACGGCCGTGGACCGCGCCGAGAAAGAAGAGGCGCTGGCCACCACCATCAATGGTGAGGCACCCACTGCCATGGCTGGGGCCTGTGCGTCACTTAACATTCCCTTTGTGCATATCTCAACCGATTATGTCTTTGCAGGTAACGGCACACACGCTTGGCTACCTGATGATATGACTGAACCGCAAAACGCTTATGGCCGGTCCAAACTGGCGGGCGAAGTAGGCATTAGCGCCTCAGGTTGCACGCACGCTATACTGCGCACATCTTGGGTGTTTTCTGCTAATGGCAGCAATTTCGTCAAAATTATGCTGCGCCTGTCAGAAAGCCGCGACGAGCTCAGAGTTGTTGACGACCAGATTGGTGGACCCACGTCCGCCCGTGCGATTGCCGCAGCGTGCCTGTCGATCGCGCAGCAGCTGTGCGACGATCCGGACAAAGCCGGAACCTATCATTTTAGCGGTGCGCCAGACGTCAGCTGGTGTACGTTCGCCCGTGAGATTTTTGCACAAGCGGGTCGGTCAACGCACGTTTCCCCAATCACCACGCGGGATTATCCCACTAGCGCCGCCCGACCGCTGAATTCGCAGCTAGATTGCCAGACCACAGAACAGGTCTTTGGCATCTCCCGCCCCAATTGGCGTGCGAACTTAGCTGAGACTATCATAGATTTAGGGATCACCACATAACGTAATGAAAGTGTGACCTATACTAATTAGTATTTGTACATATCCTTTCTTGATCAGCTTCCAACCAATTACCTTCAGATGAAGGCGGTTGGTGATGCTATAATTAAATTTGGCTAAAGTTTCTTACGGATATGCATTGCACAAAATTCAAAGTAGTTCTGCACACCAACTGAAAAATATAAATAATCGGAATAATAAACATGAGTGCTGATGACCTAGAAAGCATCGAAGAAAATGGTGACTATTGGCTCTCAAAGAGTAACACTGCGTATCATATTATTAATCCTAATGCCACTAATCTAACCACCATAGAAGCCAATGGCTATTATAGCCTCGCCAAGGGAGGCGACACATATTATGTCTTAGATGGTTCTGGCAGCAGCATTAGACTGTATTATGACGGAGTTGGCCGGTCGATGTTCGGCCCAAATGATAGTACCGGCATTTATACGCCGACAAATGTTGAAGAAAATCCATTTGATAGTGGTTTTCTAGTTCTTGTTTATAGAAATGATAAACCAGAATGGAATAATAGTTCTTTTTTTAATCACAATAACTTTGGATTTGAATTTGATACATTAGGTAAGTACACAGGTTCGGACTTAAAAACAGTAAACAATCACGCCTTCCCCCGACCTGGGATAGAATACGAACCAGTCTTTGGTCTTGATTTGAATGATGACGATAATATAGCCACAGGCGCAAATCCCCCTAACTTGCTTAACATCAGCACCAACCAACATCACATCGATGATGGACATGTCAACGATGGCATAATCTTAAAAAGAGATAGTGTTACAATAGATCCAAACTCCTACGCCGGCTGGAGTGCCACCCAAGTTATTGCGAGCGTGGGCGAAGGCTATGAGGTACTTTGGTCTCATAGCAGCAAATATGATGTATGGAAATTTGATACATCAGGCAACTTCGTCTCGAGTATTAAAGCTAAGTTATGGCAAGATGAAGAGAAGTTTAACCTTGATCTCAATGGGGATGGTGACACCGGTTTACAGCCAGTAGAAGAAATCGGTGATGTTCATCTTAAACATGGCGACAACACATACAATGGTGCCCCACAATACTATATCGTTGACGGCAGTAATGCCCCTATTGGTTTAAACGTTGGAGGCGCTCCAAGGGGTCCAACCGATGGAGGTTGGAATGTTACTCAAGTTGTGGAAAGTGGGACCGGCTATGAGTTGTTTTGGTTGCATAGCAATGGCAAATTTCAAGTGTGGAAGGTTGATTCATCAGGCAGCTACAAGACGAAGGTTACTGCTCATTTATGGCAACATGAGAATACGTTCGAAGTCGATCTCAATGGTGATGGCGTCCAAGGCTTGCGGACAATAGAAACTATCGGTGATGTTCATCTTGCACTTGGTGACAATGGATACAGTGGTGACACCCAATACTATATCGTTGACGGCAGTAATGCCCCTATTGGTTTAAGCGTTAGAGGCGCTCCAAGGGGTCCAACCGATGGGGATTGGAATGTTACTCAAGTCGAGGATAGTGGGACCGGCTATGAGGTGTTTTGGTCTCATAACAGTGGCAAATTTCAAGTGTGGAAGGTTGATTCATCAGGCAGCTACGAGACGAAGGTTACTGCTCATTTATGGCAACATGAGGATACGTTCGAAGTCGATCTCAATGGTGATGGCATCGATAGTGGCAACAATGACATTTATGGCAGTATTGGAAACGATACTTTCGATGGTGGAGCTGGAGATGATATTATAAATGGCAGAGAGGGGCATGATACGCTGATAGGTGGCGAAGGGAACGATTGGATAAGTGGAGACGGTGGTTCGGGTTACGCCGGTAATGACATCCTATTTGGTAACGCCGGAAATGATGACCTTCGTGGCCGTGGTGGCAATGATCAAATTGACGGTGGTGCCGGCTCTGATACCATAACAACTGGCAGCGGTTTGGATAAAATTATCCTACGCATTGGTGACGGCGGCAACACATTATCAGACGCGGACATAATCACAGATTTCACAGATGGAATTGACAAATTACGCCTTGATGGTGGTTTGCTATTTTCGCAAGACATGATAAGTCAAGGTTCTGGTGCCTATGCCAGTGATACTATCATTTCCAAAGGATCAGAGTACCTCGCAATCTTGCAAGGGATAGATGTAAGCCTACTTTCAGATGCTGACTTTGAAACAGTAGATATCGCATAATAGAATGACAGAAAACCATCTGATCATTTCACTAAAACTCAAAACAAGTTTCATTTTCTTAGCGTGCGTTGCCCTAGTCGGCTGCATTGGTAACAACAATCCCAAAGTGGAACCTTTCCAGCCAAGTTCTGCGCTCACGTACAATAAACCATTAGCTCTCAAAACCAATTCGTCCGCCTTAGTTCAGGCCACTGTCAGCAAGCCTGCTGTCTCCAGAGCCTTAACTTCAGCTGCAGTGGCAAAAAAGCGTGTGGCTATTACCCGAACACAAAAAGAAATTACAGTTAGTGCCAGTGGCTCTTCTGGTTTTAAAACTGACACAGATGATGGCTCTGAGGGGGTATTAATCGTGGGTGTCACAGCTCAGAAACTTTTAAATGATAATGGTCAGACAGATCGCTCAATTTACCTAAGCGAGTTGCTTGCTGAAACGGCCCAGTTGGAAAGCCAGATTGCGTTTGATCAGGCATTACAACAAATCTTGGACGCCTATATCACTCAGAGCACTGCCTTAGAGGTTGATCGCATCATTACGTACTACGTGACTTTGTTTAACGAACGCGAAGACTTGGTTCAAACAGCTGTTAATGCGGGTGTGCTGTCAAATTCAGATTACCTAGAGCTAGAGTCTTTAAAAAATGAAATTCTGTCTGCACAAGCTCAATCTGTATTTCAGTCCAATACTTCTGCGAGCTTTCTGAGAACTTCCCTCGGAAGTAATTATGACGCGGCAGTGGCTGAACTCGTAAAACGCTATACACCGACAAGTGGCTCCAAGTTATCGACAAAAAATTCTAATCAGGTAACTCTTCTAGGGTTGAAGAAATCACAAATTCAGACTGAAATCGAACTTCAGAAATTATCGAAAACACTCACCACAAATTGGCAATCTTCAGTTAGCAGCCCAAAATCGCGTGGGGCAGGTAGTACATTGTTTGCCGGGATTTCAATGAATTTTCCGATTAAAGATGGTGGTCGGTCTGTGGCAACAATTACTGCTCTGCAAAAAGAGCTTGAAGTAAACGCCTTAGAGGTTGCGACTTATGAGCAAGAGGTGACCCTTGCTCAGCAGGGCCTTGATAATTTCTTTGCCTATTATGAAAAACAGAAAGCCCTATTGAATGAGCGAAAACGCATTTCAGACGACCGTATTGTTGAACTTGAATTGAAGTTAAAAACTGGTCGAGCAGATGTAAGCGCGCTTGCTAAAGAGTTTTTGGCTCTTGCCCGGACTAAAATAGCTATTGAGCGACTTAATTTTGATCGTAAGACTAAAACGCTATCTGCTTTGAGTGTTACCGGGCAAACTTGCGAGTTGGTTCGCCTTTGCAATGCTGTTGTTACTGGAATTTCAAAATGACAGCGGTTGAAGTTACCGAAACGGTTGCTCCTATCCAGGTGCGAGACGCCTTTGTTATTCATGCGCTATTACGACGTCTGGGGTCAAAAAACACTTACAATGAAGTGAAAGAGGCTGTCTCATCCAGTCCCAGAGAAGCGACCATAGAGTGGGCCAGTGACGCTATAAGTGGCTTTGGCTTCATTTGTAATTCGGGAAGTGCGAAAGTCTCTGAGATCACTGCTGGGTTATGTCCCTCGCTCTTGTTGGGCAAAGAGGGTGACTTTGCCATTTTAGAAAATGTGCGTGGTGATGAGTTCACAATATTTGATGGCAATAAGCGGAAAAAGCGCAAGCTGAACAAAGCCGAGTTCAAGCAGTGGTATTCTGGACAACTCGTATACGCCCAACCTGAACTTGAAGGGCATAAGACTGTAAAAGCGCGGCTTAAAGCTCTTAGCCATTTGAAGACACTGGGAACAGCACGGTTCTCTTGGATTGCGATCGCAGCTTTGCTTTCTAATATCTTAGGATTGTCTACCTCACTTTTTGTAATGGTGGTTTACGATAGAGTTTTACCCAACCAAGCGACACAATCACTTTATGCTCTGGCTATTGGGGTAGGGTTTGCTGTCTTGTTTGATACGCTTCTTAAGGGAGCACGCAGCCGTATTGTGGAGCGTGCATCTGTGGGTGCTGATATTGCTGTGAATGAGGATATATTTGAACAGTTTATCGAAGTTTCCAATACCAAAGACCGAAAGTCCGTTGGTGAGCTAGCCTCAGTTATGCGTGACTTTGAAGTTTACCGAGACTTTATGAGTTCAGCCACAATCCTGACCTTGATTGATTTGCCCTTTGTTCTTGTTTTTGTGGGAGTGATTTACATTATTGGGGGTCCTTTGTTTCTCATTCCATTGATATGTATCCCTGTCATTTTGATCTTAATATTAGCGGTTCAACCATTGCTGGTTCGCAATTCAGCTGCTGTTTCAGCATCCGCACAATCACGCCAAAGCTTGCTTGTTGAGGTCTTGGGGGGCTTGGATGCGCTTCGGGTCAACGGTGCTTTTGCGCTGATGAGACGGAAGTTCCTGACGCAATCCAACTTTTATGCGAAGGCATCTCATCAGGCTAAAAGCTACGCGCAGATTAATGGAAATACGATCACGATAATCCAACAAATATCCCAAGTTGCGATCATTGTTTATGGGTTCCATTTGTTTGCTGACCAAGTGATTACAATGGGTGCCATCATTGCGACGGTTATCTTATCTGGTCGCGCACTTGGGCCACTTGCAAAAGTTGGGCAAACGCTTGGACGGACGAATGCTGCATTTGTAGCACGGGGTAATTTGAAGAGGTTTTTGTCCGCGGCACGCACTCACAGTGATGGGAGTGCGTCTGCAATCAGGAACACACAGGATGTTGCAGTTGAAATAAGCAGTGCAACTCTGCGCTTGTCAGAAATGGGCCGCCCACTGTTCAACGGCCTTAACCTTTCTATCAAGAAGGGTGAAAAAGTTGCGATTGTAGGACGTACAGGCTCTGGAAAAACGTCTTTAGTTAAGATGATTGTTGGTCTGCTAAAGCCTGAGACTGGTTCGGTCACAATCAACGGCTCAGATATAAGGCAATATCCACGTGCCGATCTGTTCCGAGCAATCGGGACAGTATTTCAAGAGCCATGGCTGTTTGCAGGGACTTTGCATGATAACGTTGGTTTAGGCCAAGATGATTGCTCTGAAGAGCATATTTTAGAATGCTTAAAAGCAGCTGGTGCTGACTTTGTTGGGGATGGAACAACGGCTGCTCTGGAATTTGCCATTCAAGACCAAGGCAGCAATTTGTCGGGCGGTCAAAAGCAAGCGGTTATGATGGCGCGTGCACTTGCATTTAAGCCAGCTCTTTTGCTGTTTGATGAACCTACGAGTGCGATGGATGGTTTGACTGAGAGCAACGTAATCAAACATTTGTCAGAGCATTTAGACGATCGAACGCTTGTTATTGTCACCCATAAAATGCCTGTCGTGGCTATGTGTGACCGTGTCATTGTTGTGGATCAGGGTAAGATTGTTGGTGATGGCACGAAGGACGCGTATTTTGAGCTCCTGAAAAAATGCTCAGAGAAGACGATTTAAGATGCGTCTCTCTCAAAACAACACGTCCAGTGGTCGTGAATACTTTCTGATTACGTTGGTCACTGCCATTTTTGCAGTGTTCTTAGTGTGGGCCAACTACACTCAACTGGACTTGGTTACGCGTGGCGATGGTCGCGTCATAGCTGATGGCCAGAATAAGAACGTGCAGTCCCCTGAGCGCGGCACTATAGCCACCTACGTGGTCGAAGAGGGCAGTTCGGTCGTTGTAGGGCAAATTATTGCGACCATCAGCCCAATCGAAGCTGAGGGCGTCCTAGAGGAGCTGGAAGCTCGCCTAAGCAATCTGAGACTAAAGATGATCCGTTTGGATGCTGAATTGAATGGGAACTCTATTGCCAGCGTTCGCGGCAAGGCTACTGATTATTCAGATGCTCTTTTAGATGCTGAGATTGAACTTATGGCATCTCGGCGCGAAAGCCTGAACGCAGAATTGAAGAATTTGAACCAAGACAAACAACGCAAGGGTAAAGCTCTACTTAGCCTAGAGGCCGAAATTGATGGCCAAGGTGTACTTCAAACGCTTTTGAGCAAGGAAATGCTTGAGGTATTACCATTGGTCGATGCTGGAGTCTTGGGAAGCTCCGAACGCTTTAGGCTTGAGCGGGAAGAAGCATCAATCAGAACACAGCTTCAGGTTCTTTCAGAAAAGGTTGCTCAGACTGAGTTGGAGATTGAACAGATAAGCAGTCAGCTAGACGCTGTCCAAATAAATTATAACACTGAAATTTATCAGGAGCGATCTCAAGTTACTGGTGAAATTGCTGAGCTGGAAGTACGTCTTCCTGCTATCCGTCAACGCCTTAATGAAACTGCAATCCGCTCACCAATTGATGGCATTGTGAATCGCGTATTTTTCAACTCTGTGGGAGCTGTAGTTTCCGGTGGGGAAGTGGTTGCTGAAATTGTTCCAACAGGGGGGCAACTGCTTATTGAAGCTTTCGTTGATCCAAAGGACATAGCTACAATTGAACCAGGCCAAGCTGCCAAGATTAGTCTTACCGCCTATGATCCATCCAAATACGGGTTTTTATTGGGAACACTTACCAAAGTGTCGGCAGATACG
>Ga0206125_10002351_pt1 | contig 20132 bp, 21 predicted proteins | sample Helgoland_Spring_4_FD_148598 | JGI IMG/M metagenome (GOLD analysis project Ga0206125, IMG submission 148598) | Pelagic subsurface seawater microbial communities from Kabeltonne, Helgoland, North Sea - Helgoland_Spring_Bloom_20160331_1 | ecosystem: Environmental > Aquatic > Marine > Epipelagic ... | reverse complement strand
GCTTACCAAAAGCAATTATGGCTCTATCTTACGGAGATCAAATTACAAATATGCTGCAACCCTTTTGGGCATTACCACTACTAGGAATTACAAAATTAAAAGCAAGAGAGATTTTGCCTTATACTATTTTATTAATGCTTCTTGGTAGCCTTGTTTATATTGTAGGGTTGTTATTGATATGACCCATTTGCTTGATCATACACATTGGTTTCCAGATCCTGCCACGGCAGATCACAACGGCATTGTAGCCCTTGGAGGTGATTTGTCTCCACAGCGAGTATTGCAAGGGTACCACCAAGGGATATTTCCCTGGTTTTCTGAGGGTGAGCCCATACTTTGGTGGAGTCCAAACCCCAGAATGGTTTTGTTTCCAAAAGAGTTTAAACTTTCAAAATCACTCAAAAAAACACTGCGTACAACTCCTTTTAAGATCACATTTAATACGGCATTTGATGCGGTGATAGATGGCTGTGCACATGTGCAACGAGATGGGCAGCAAGGCACTTGGATTAGTCAGCAAATGAAACAAACCTATATAGAGTTACATCGTCAAAAAAGGGCAATATCTGTTGAGGTTTGGCATAACAACACGCTAGTTGGGGGGCTATATGGTATAGATTTACCTGAATATAAGCTCTTCAGTGGAGAGAGTATGTTTAGTAAAAAGACAGATGCTTCAAAAATTGCTTTTGCTCATTTGGTGGCTTGGTGTATCACACAAAACTATACCTTGATAGATTGTCAGGTATATACTAGCCATCTTGAGAGTTTAGGCGCCAGAGAGATAGAAAGAGCATTATTTCTATCCTATCTTTGTTAGCCATATGGGTTAAGGATTCTTAAATCTCACATAAATATCCTTACCACTGCTGAAATCCACAAATTTTTCAGACTTTTATAAAAAACAACCTATGAAATCAATTTTTAACAAATATGTTTCCCTAGTGCTTCTGTTCACTACTACCATTATAAGTGCACAATTACCCAAGGGGCTAACTGAAACTGAAAAGCAATTAATTTCAGGCTATCAGTTTGCAAAATATACCATGACCCCACCCCCAAGTGTTCCTGTCAGGGCAGCTGCAGAATGGGAGGAAATAGAATATTTGGTCATAACCTGGCAGGGCAATTACGATGGTATTTTAACTCAAATTGTTGCTGCTGGTGTTCAAGAATGTAAGGTTGTTATCACAACTCAAAATCAAAACGCCGTAGCAAACACCTTAACTAATGCCGGTATTGATTTAACCAATGTTATTTTTATGGATAGAGACTGGGACAGCATTTGGATACGTGATTATGCCGCAAACACTATTTATGAGAATCAGGTCGGAGACAGAGCACTCACAGATTGGATATACAATAGACCCAGGCCCAATGATGACACAGTTCCCTTTGGTCATGCAATGCTTTTAGATATTCCATTGTATGTAACAGATACAGCGCCAAATGATTTAGTAAATACAGGAGGAAATTACATGAGTGATGGACTGGGAAATGCCTTTGCCTCAGAGCTAATACTAGAAGAAAACGAGCCCGGAAATCCTTACAATGTGTCTGGAAAAACAGAAGCCCAAATAGATCAAATTATGGAGGATTATATGGGGATTCAAAACTATATAAAAATGCAGGCCCTTCCCTATGATGTAATCAACCATATTGACATGCACATGAAACTTATCGATGAGCAAACGCTTTTAGTGAGTAGATATCCTCAAGGGGTTGCAGACGGTCCGCAGATAGAAGCAAATATCCAACAGGTCCTGGATAATGAAGTTTCCAGCTTTGGCACACCTTATAAAATAAATTGGATTGATGCCCCGCCAAGCACCAGCGGGAATTACCCAGACAGTGGAGGATACTACAGAACTTATACCAATGCTGTGTTTGTAAACAAAACCATACTGGTGCCTACCTACCGACCAAGTGTTGATAACCCTGCACTAGATAAGTGGCGTGATTTAATGCCTGGATACAATGTAGTGGGTATAGATGTAGACAATCAAGGAGAAAATTTAATTTCTTCTTTGGGTGCTATTCATTGCATCACTCATTCGATTGGTGTGGCAGACCCTCTTTGGATTGTACATCAAGCCATACCAACTGCACCAGAAAACACTAACCTTACCATAGAGGCAAGTATAAAACACAACAGCGATATAGCAAATGCTTCTGTTTTTTACAGAGAAGTGGGCACTACAACTTACCAGCAAGCACCTATGAGTTTGACCAGTAATGATATTTGGAGTTCAGTTATAACCGTACAAACAACTAATATTGAGTATTACATTTGGGCTCAGGCAAACTCCGGAAAAACCCTATCTAGACCTATTGTAGCCCCGCAAGGATACTGGACAATCCAAGTAGGTGAATTAGGCACCGCAGATTTTGAGTTACAGACCATAACCGGTCCCTTTCCAAACCCAGCAAGGAACAATGTTAGTTTTAAATTTAAAGATGTACAAGGAACCCTCAAAGTAACAATTATCAATATTCTTGGCCAAGAGCTTTATAATACACAAATAACCCAAAAAAATGGGACCCTAACACTTGAGTTACAAGATACATGGAGAGGTGCCTTGTTTGCAACTTTTAAGGGGTCTTTTGGAAGTACCACCAAGAAAATAATAAAACTTTAAACTCTTTATACCCCCTAGTGTTTTCATTAAATAATTTATATTTTTAATGTTCTAGTATTGCTTAATTTTTAACTGAATCAATTTTTACAATAAACCTTATGAAGTCATTTACACTAGCAGCCCTACTGATTTTATTTTCTCTAAGCAGCTCTGTAACAGCTCAAACAACAGAAGTTGAAAAAGCAGATGTTAACAAAGACATTGATTTAATGAGAGTCTACGAGCAGTATGTAAAAGATGGCTACGGAACCCCTGCTGTTTATAAAAAATTAGCAAACGGTTATTATTTTATAAATGAGTATGTCTCTGCAAAAAAATGGCTTGAAGTATTACTGTAAGCAGATGACGCTACCCCTAAAATGTATGTAAATAGATATATCCAGACCTTGCGTGCCCTTGATATAGACACTGCCAATAACAAATATCTTTCTTTTCAAAAAAGGCAATTATAAACCATCTAAGATGTGTATTAAAAAAGGTAATTACTCTAAAGCTTTAGAGCAATTACCTTTTTAAAATTAAAGTACAATTATTTTATCGTTTGATAAACTTCATTGTTTTGCTGGCTGTATCTGTTTCTAAAGACACAAAATAAACCCCAGTATTTAAATTAGATGTTTCTATAGAGAAGTTGGTTTTCTTTGGAGACGCATTCATCACAACTTGTCCAAGGGTATTGTAAATTATTAGAGCTGTAATTTGCTTATCTGACTGGATATTTAGGTTGTGAGTCGTTGGGTTAGGAAAAAGCGAAACGTCAATAGTACTAAAGTCACTAACTGCTAGGGAGTTGCTTGTTACAACAACACTACCCAAGGAAGCCTCATCTGCAGGGTTCGCATTTATTCCAGCTACTCCAAAACCATATTGAACAAATGCATCTGTATCGTCAATATCGTCAAATGTGAAAGAGAAGTCAGTTCCAGCTATTAAAGGCGCATACACATCTTTTAAAACAGAAAAATCACTATTAAAAACTTTGATAAATGCATACGCATTATAATCTGTCAAAAACATTGATGAATTTACTGTATTACCCGCTTCTAATTCTGCGATAATTGCTGCGCCAGTTACATCAGAAATCATTAATGCAGGAATTGTCACCTGATCTCCAAAATCACCACCTCCCATTACAATAGGAGCACCTTCTACATTGTTAATCACAACAACACCAATAGCACCTGCACTCTCAGCTAATAATGCTTTAAAACCAAATTCACATGTTCCTCTTTTAATTACTGCTATCTTTCCAGCCAATTCACTAGCATTAGTAACTGATTCACATCCATCGTTTGGATCAGGATCAATTCCCTCATCAACTAAAAGAACTAAATCTTCTGTTATCCCATCAGTTGTAAATGCTCCTCCAAAACCTGCAGGCACTGATTGATGCTGGCCTTGTAGTGGCCCATTATTGACATTAAAAACAACATATCCATTTCCTTGAAGTGTGTTGTCTTGAACAGTACCCTCAAATGTAAGTGGGCTGCCAACAAGCTCGGTGCTCTGAACATAGGTTTCCATAACCATGAATTTAGCGCCAAGCAATGATGTTTGATCTACCCAAAACGGATCAGCTGGATTATCACCATAGGTGTTGAAATTAGGATATAGACTCAAGGTATTATTTGCAGGATCTACTATGGTTTGTAGTTCTGGCACTCCCCAAGGTTGTCCAAAGGCAAAACTCCCGTCTAAGTTTAATACAGTTGCATAACCGAGTTGCTCAGTATTTGCATCTACCGTTACAGTGTTTTGTGCAACACCTAAAAAAGCAAAGCAGAAAACCAATGCGATTGTGAAATATTTTTTTTTCATGATTTTAAAGTTTTAGTTAAGAGACAGTTACATACTATCTTTGGTTTGTAATACATAAAACTACACATTTTTGGTAAAAAGTTACTCTTTTTGAAGACTTTATTTAAAATTTTTTTTTTTTTTTTTTTGAATTGTTAATGGCAGTAAATTTACATCTATAGTTTACTTATGAACTCATAAATATAGATGGATACAAAACAAGCACTAATAAACAATGCCTTAGCATCAGGTAATACCTATAAAGAGTACAGAGAAGTAGTGGCTCACCACGTTACATCTAAAACTACCACAGGTGCAAAACAAACAGATACTTTAATTAATTACACCAAGCTCAACCATGTAAGAATGAGGCGTTTGGATAAAACCACTAAAATTTCAGAAGTGCACCAAGCTATTTTTTCCAATTATCAAAAGAAAGTAACTTGGCTTGTACTCACAGAAAGTTGGTGCGGTGATGCCGCCCAGTCTTTGCCGGTGCTTAACAAAATAGCTCTTTTAATACCACATCTAACTCTAAAAATAGTACTAAGAGACCAACACAAACTCCTTATGGAGCATTTTTTAACCAACAATTCAATGGCCATTCCTAAGTTAATCGCTGTAGATGATACCTCTGGAGAGGTTTTAAGTCAATGGGGTCCAAGACCCAGCGAGGCTACAAAAATGGTAACCGCTTACAAGGCTGCCAATGGTAGTCTCAGCCCAGTGTTTAAAAAAGAGTTGCAAGTTTGGTATACCAAAGATAAGGGCCAAAATATTATTGAGGATATTACAAGGGTATTGATTTAATTTATATCACTCTGCTGGGTCATTAAAATGTGCAATTATTGCCTCCATAGTATGTGCCTTTTTAATATCAAAATCGCCAATTTTTGTGCGCCTTAGCGCAGAGAGATGTCCTCCATTGTTGAGCGCTTTCCCGAAATCATGAGCCAAAGACCGTATGTAAGTCCCTTTGCTACAAGCCACTCTAAAATCTACCTCAGGAAGATCAATACGGGTTATTTCAAAAGCAGAAATATGTACAGTGCGTTTTGGAATTTCTACTGTTTGTCCAGCTCTAGCATACTCATACAAGCGTTTTCCTTCTTTTTTTAAGGCAGAAAAAATAGGAGGTTGTTGCAATATATCACCCACAAATTGTGCACTTACTTTACTAATAGCTTTTTGAGTAATACAGTCAATATCAAACCTTTGGTCTATGTCTGTCTCCAAATCATAACTTGGTGTTGTTCCTCCAAGAGTGATGGTGCCTGTGTACTCTTTGTGCTGGGCTTGGTATGTTTGTATTTGTTTGGTGAATTTTCCCGTGCACAATATTAGTAATCCACTAGCCAAAGGATCTAGAGTGCCCGCATGACCTACTTTTATTTTTTTGATACCATAGCTTTGACGTATCAGCCACCTTACTTTGTTTACCACCTGGAAAGAAGTCCAACCCAAGGGTTTATCAATTAAAAGTACTTGTCCTGTTTGGTAATCTTGTTTTTGTAATTTGTCTAGCTCCATGTTTTATAGTTAGTTAACCATATAAACCAAACCCGATGGCAAGCACCCCTACCACCACACAATAGATAGAAAAGTAAGACAGTTTACTTTTTTTAACCAGTTTAATCATCCAGGTGCACGCAAGCAGACCGCTTGTAAAAGCTGCTATAAAACCAATGCCGAGTATGGTAAAATTGGTAGCCTGGGTAGTTAGTTCGCCGCCTACTAAATCTTTGGCAATTTTCCCAAAGATTAACGGAATTACCATCAAAAAAGAGAAGCGCGCCGCTTTACTTTTATCGTTACCTAAAAGGACAGAGGTAGAGATGGTAGCTCCACTTCTGGAGATACCAGGTAACATGGCTACCCCTTGGGATAGTCCAATAATAAGTGCATTTTTAAATGTTACTGGTTTGCCAGTATTTTTAGATCTATCTGCCAGCCATAAAAGGAATGCGGTGACAAGTAACATAGCACCTACAAAGGCAATATTACCCCCAAAAAAGGATTCTAATTCCTTCTCAAAAAACAATCCCACTATAACGGCAGGAAACATAGAGATTACAATTTTTGATACAAATTGACTGTTTTCATTCCAGGAAAATTTCAGCAATGATGTGATAATTTCAACAATATCTTTTCTAAAAACCACAATGGTACTTAATGCTGTAGCAAAGTGAAGTATCACAGTAAAAAGAAGACTTTCTTCAGGGATAGAGTTGTCTCCTAAAATGGCCTTTCCTAATTCTAGATGACCACTTGAAGAAACGGGTAAAAACTCTGTAAAACCTTGGATTATCCCAAGGATGATAGCGTCAAATACATCCATTTATTTCTTTTTTCTAGTATCTAGTAAAATGGCATACACCTCAACGCCAAAGCCAATCAAAATAAGTGCAGGTGCAAGACGGATGCGTCTCCAGTTGTAAATTTCTGGATTAAATACCAGAGGATCATTGCTCCCTCCTCCAGACATTAATACAAAGCCCAGGGCAATTAGCCCTGCTCCTATAGCCATAAAAATATAATTTTTACGTTCAAAAATAAAATGCGCTTTGGCTATTTGTTTTCTTTTTTTTTCTCCCATAATAGTAGCTAAAGAGTGGGTAATTTAAAAGTTGTCATAATTAATAACAAAGGTAGGGAATTAAAATTCTGTGAAAAGTATTTCATCATCCAAACCTAATTGCGAAATGTGGTTGCTTTGGTAACCAAACCAAAACTTATACAGATATAGTGTTATTTTTTTACCCATAACCTTACCCTCTAATTGTTTTATATTCAAATCACTTTCCATGCCTCTATTGATGTAATAAAAATCACCATTTGCTTCTTTGAAAAAGATGTCTGCAGCATTACTTTGATATATTTCAGTAACTACAATTTGTTTTACAATACACTCCTGTTGTTGTGCATTATTGATAATACAGCTTTGAAGTAAAAACAAACTAGCAATACCTCCAATAAATTTAATAATAAAGCTCATCAGTTTTTAAGTTTAAAAAGCGCTGTGTAGCAAAATAAGTACTTATCCATGAAATAAATAAGCCCATTAACAACACAAACCCAAACAAGCTACCAAGCATCATTTTATCATTCAATAATTCAAGATCTGGGAAGCTTTTGTCACTGTAGTACACCACCCCACCCATGGCAATAATGGCCAAAAAGGCTCCAAGAAAACCCAGACGTAAGCTCCTTAAAATAAAAGGCAGTCTTATAAAGCGTTTTGTGGCACCCACCATTTGCATGGTCTTAATAGTAAATCTTTTTGAATACACAGAAAGCCTTATGGAGCTGTTAATTAGCAGTATGGCAATAATTAAAAACACCCCTGCAACACTTATAACCCAGTAACTAATTTTTGTGATATTGTCTGTAAGTTTTTCTATAAGAGGTTTATCATAGACAACATCATCTACAAAATCTTTGTTTTTAAGCTTGGTTACAATGTCTTCAATTTTTTGAGGTGTTACAAATTTTGCCAACAAACGCACATCGATACTATTTTGTAATGGATTGTCACCAAGGTACTCCATAAAATCTTCACCAATAGTAGCGCTGTGCTTTAGTGCCGCCTGCTCTTTTGTGACGTAGATTGCCTCTTTTGTGAAATCGGCTAGGGCAAGACTTTGTTTTAATTGAGTTATTTCTGCTTCTTTGGCATTATCTTTTAAAAATACAACTAGTGGTATTTGCTCCTTGAAATAGTCACCAACCTTTTGGCTGTTTAACACTAGTAGTCCAAGAAGACCTAGTAAAAACAGCACTAATGAGATGCTCAAAACCACTGAAAAATAAGAGGAGATTAATCTACGTTTCTGAAATGTTTCAAAAGAGGATGCCATAGAGGTATAACTAGAATTACTCGTATTTGTTGTGCAGTAAAAATACGAAATTCATTGAAACACAGGGTATGAGTTTACTGTTTTTAAGCAATGCTTGTCTTTAATTTGTATTTCAAGTTTTGCCCTTGGTATCTTGAGCAATTCGGACAATAGATGTAAATTTGTTAATCATAAATCCAGGATCAATGAGCAAGTATCATTTTAATGAAATTGAAGCCAAATGGCAAAAGTATTGGGCAGATAACGGTACGTTTTATGCCCCTAACCAAAGCCAAAAACCAAAGTTCTATGTACTAGACATGTTTCCTTATCCCTCTGGTGCGGGATTACATGTTGGCCATCCTTTAGGCTATATTGCCAGTGATGTCTATGCGCGCTATAAACGCCATAAAGGGTTTAATGTACTGCACCCCCAGGGATACGATTCTTTTGGTTTGCCGGCAGAGCAGTATGCTATTCAAACAGGGCAGCATCCTGCCCAAACCACTCAAGTAAATATTGAGGGTGGGACAGACAATCAATCCAACAAAATTACTGGATATAGAAAACAGTTAGACAACATCGGGTTTTCTTTTGATTGGAGTAGAGAGGTTCGCACTTCAAATCCTGCATATTACAAATGGACACAATGGATTTTCACTAAACTTTTTGATAGCTGGTATTGCAAAACCAGTGATAAAGCAAGAAGTATCTCTTGTTTGGTTGCTATTTTCAAGCAAGAAGGAAACGCCAATGTTGCTGCGGTTTGTGATGATGAAATTGAAGTATTTTCAGCCAAGCAATGGAATAGTTTCACGGATCAAGCCCAACAACAAATTCTTTTGGGCTATAGATTAACTTACTTGGCACAGACTGAGGTAAATTGGTGTGCTGAGTTAGGCACCGTTTTGGCCAATGATGAAATTATCAATGGTGTAAGCGAAAGAGGTGGTTATGCCGTTATTCGAAAAAAAATGAAACAATGGAGTATGCGAATTTCTGCATATGCAGAACGCTTGTTACAAGATTTGGATACCGTGCAGTGGAGTGAATCTATTAAAGAAACACAGCGCAATTGGATTGGGAAATCTGTTGGAGCTACAGTTGTTTTTAATGTAAAAGGGCACGATGCAAAAATACCGGTGTTTACCACACGTCCAGACACCATTTTTGGTGTGAGTTTTATGACCCTAGCTCCAGAGCATGAGTTGGTAGCTTCTCTTACTACACCAGGTCAAAAACAAGCTGTTGATGCCTACGTAAAAGCTACAGCAAAAAGAAGTGAGCGTGAGCGAATGGCAGATGTTAAAACAATTAGTGGAGTTTTTACAGGAGCATATGCACACCATCCCTTTACAAAACAACCTATCCAAATATGGATTGGAGATTATGTTTTGGCGGCCTACGGCACCGGTGCTGTGATGGCCGTACCCTGCGGTGATCAAAGAGATTATGACTTTGCCAAACATTTTGACTTGCCAATCCCTAATATTTTTCATAATGCAGATATCAGCCAGGGTGCCTTTAGTGATAAAGACACAGCTGTAATTGCAAATAGTGATTTTCTAGACGGTTTATCTTATAAAAAAGCGGTAAAGCTTGCTATTTATGAGTTAGAAAAAATTGGAGCTGGAGCTGGTAAAACAAATTATAGACTTCGTGATGCAGTGTTTTCTAGACAACGTTACTGGGGAGAGCCCTTTCCGGTGTATTACAAAGACGGTTTGCCTCACACTCTAACAGAAGAGCACTTACCAATCGAGCTTCCTAAAATTGAAAAATACCTTCCCACAGAAACCGGTGAACCACCACTAGGGCGTGCAGATAGGTGGGCCTGGGACACTCAAAAATGTGCTGTTGTAAGCAATACCCTTATTAATAACCAAACAATATTTCCCCTGGAGCTCAACACCATGCCAGGATGGGCAGGTAGTAGCTGGTATTTCTTTAGATACATGGAAAAAGCAAACAGAGATGCTGTCTTTGCAAGCAAAAAAGCGCTAGATTATTGGCAAAATGTTGACTTGTATATTGGTGGTAGTGAACACGCTACAGGCCATTTGTTGTACAGCAGATTTTGGGTAAAGTTTTTATATGACTTGGAGCATGTATCTGTCAAAGAGCCCTTTAAAAAGATGATCAATCAAGGGATGATTTTGGGTGAGAGTGCATTTGCCTACAGGGTTGCTGGAGAAAATAAATTTGTCTCTGCTGGTAAAACCCAAGGCTACACCAAACAAGGCATACACACAGATGTGGCTTTTGTAAACACCTCTAATGAACTAGATATTCAGGCCTTTAAAAACTGGCAAGTAGCGTTTAAAGATGCTGAGTTTGTCACAGAAGATGACGGTAGTTTTAAAGTGGCTCGCGAGGTTGAAAAAATGTCTAAGTCAAAATACAATGTGGTTAATCCAGATGATATTTGCAGCCAATATGGGGCAGATACCCTCCGTATGTATGAGATGTTTTTGGGGCCACTTGAACAGGCAAAACCATGGAGTACCGCAGGTATTTCTGGGGTGCATAGTTTTTTGAAAAAACTATGGCGTCTGTTCCACACTGGGCAAGAAGAACTTTTTAATGTTTCACCAACTCCAGCTAGTAAAGATGCTCTTAAGGTGTTGCATAAAACCATAAAAAAAGTAGAGGATGATATAGAAAACTTTAGTTTTAATACTTCTGTATCTACCTTTATGATTGCTGTAAATGAACTTACAGCCCTAAAGTGTAATAGCAAAGATATTCTAGAACCTTTAGTTGTTTTAATTTCTCCGTATGCACCTCACATTGCCGAGGAGTTGTGGCACAAATTAGGGCATCAGGAGAGTATTTCTGAGGTTTCGTTTCCAGTTTTTGATGCCAGCCATTTGGTAGAGAGTAGTAAAGAATACCCAATCTCCTTTAATGGTAAAATGCGTTTCAAAATGGAACTTCCCCTAGATATGACAAAACAGGAAATGGAAGCTGCTGTAATGGCAAATCCAAAAACCATACAACAACTAGCTGGGCGCCTGCCAAAAAAGGTAATTGTGGTGCCTGGAAAGATCATTAACATTGTAGGATAAAAAATAGCATGCTTTTTGCATTACAGAAATAAATTAAAACCACAAACTATTATGATGGGATATTATATTGTTGCAGGGCTTATCTTTTTGGCGAGTTCTTATATTAGCAAGAAATTAAAGAGTAAGTTCAAGCACTATTCTAAGATACAGCTTAAAAACGGCATGAGTGGAAGAGAAATTGCTGAAAAAATGCTTGCCGACAACTCAATTACAGATGTAGATGTCATTAGTGTAAGGGGTCAATTAACAGATCATTATAATCCACAAAATAAAACAGTTAACTTAAGTCAATCTGTATATAATCAGAGAAATGCAGCTGCTGCTGCCGTCGCAGCTCATGAGGTTGGTCATGCACTGCAACATGCCACAGCCTATAGCTGGCTTACACTACGAAGTAAAATTGTACCTGCCGTAGGCATCGCAAGCAAGTTGTCAAATATTGTAATTATGATAGGTCTGGTGCTCTCAGGAACTGGATCTATTTTTGGAACTAATATATTTTTGTTAGGGATTGTTTTGTTTGCCATAACAACTGCTTTTTCTATCATTACCCTACCCGTTGAGTATGATGCAAGTAATCGCGCCTTGGCCTGGTTAGAAAAAGAGCGCATCGTTACTCAAGAAGAATTAGCAGGGTCAAAAGATGCTCTAAAGTGGGCGGCTAGAACCTATCTTGTGGCTGCCTTAGGATCTTTGGCCACCTTGCTGTATTTTATAATGATGTTTCTAAATAGAAGATAAACTATCCAACTACATTCAAAGGATTGTATCCCAAATATGGGACCTTCGTTTCTGTAAAATGAATGCCAAATTCCTGCAGCTCTTTTAAAATGGGCGCATACACTTCCTTGTTAAGGGGTAATTGCACACCAGGGGTTTTAATTTCTTTATTTAAAATTCTTAGGGCAGCAATGGCAACAGGCAGACCAACAGTTTTTGCCATGGCAGTAAAGTCTTGGTCATCACCAATGGCAACCATTTTACTATCTATTTGATGTTTTTCACCCTCTAGTTCATACCCAAATTTATGATACATTACAATCATGTCTTTGTCATCAGTAGCTAGAGTCCAGCTATCCATAAGTATTTTTTGTAATCCTTGTGCTGGTGTAGCGTTTTTTATGTCAATGGTTTTGGTAGGGTTTAAAATATCAAGATCTTCAATTTTATTCCACATTAAATCATCTTGGTCAATTTTAAGACTGTGTCTTAGTTTTGATTCCACACTGTCTGTGGGTGAATAGGGTAAAAAGCTATTTACAAATTCACGATAAGTTAAGTTTTCTGAGTTTGGAATGGTGTAGGTGTCATCTGTCATTCCTAGATGCACAAACATATTCCAAGCTTTACTAAATCCTACCCTACGGATGGTTCCTCTGTAGAGGGTAAGAATATCTTCAAGCCCATACAAACTTTGATATTTTAGGCTATTTCTATTGGCATATACCTCAAATTTTCCGTAGCCTTCAACTTCAATAAATTCTGTTCTTCTAAAGAGTCTGTTGTATGGGATGTATTTAAATTTTCCTTCTTGTATAAATTCAGCGGCACCACCTTGACCTGCCAGCACCACATTTCTAGGATTCCAGGTAAATTTATAGTTCCATAAATTGGTATCACTTTGTGGGGCCACTAATCCTCCTGTAAAACTTTCAAATAAGAGCATTTTACCTCCTTTGGCTTTTATACTATCTATAACTTGCATGGCGCTCATGTGGTCAATCCCAGGATCAAGTCCAACTTCGTTCATAAACACAAGCCCTTTTTCTTTAGCCATAAGATCCAGCTCCTGCATTTGTTCGCTTATATAAGAGGCTGTAACCAAGTGTTTGCCATAAGAAATACAATCACGTGCAACCTCTATGTGAAAACGAGCAGGAAGCATAGAAATAACAATATCACTATCTTTAACTGCCTCTTTACGCTGTTGTTGGTCAAACACATCTAGCACAATACCACGGCCATTAGGGTGACCACTAGTGAGTTTTTGTGCATTTTCAATATTGATGTCTCCAATGGTCAAGAATAAATTTTCTGTAGCACTTTTGTCTAATAAGTACTTAATTAAACTTGTAGCAGAGCGCCCGGCGCCAATAATTAATATGTTTCTCATCTATTTGGATTTAGGTATCTTTAGGGTGCAATAAAGACTTTGACGAAAATACAAATTTGTACCATACACTATGATAAAATACCATAAAAATATAGTCATAACTGCCTGTCTTTTGGCAATACTTGCAATTGCCTTTGGCGCTTTTGGTGCTCATGGTCTAAAGCCATTGATTTCTGCAGATTCATTAGCTGCATTTCAAACGGGTGTGACCTATCAGATGTATCATGCATTAGCAGTACTAGCTTTGGCATTGATTCCTGGATTAGGGTTACAAAAAGTAAAAATGGTTTTTAGGATTTTTGTTCTTGGAATCTTCTTTTTTTGTGGTTCTTTATACATTCTAGCCCTCAAAACTGTATTGCCATTTTCTGTTTCTTTTTTGGCGCCGGTTACACCTGTTGGCGGCTTGCTGCTCATATCTGGTTGGGCTCTATTGACGTATAGTGTTGTTAAAATGAAATAGAATGTATTGATACCCGATTTTGGGTTTAGGTAAGATCCATGTTGTTTAACTTATTAACATCCAGGGTGAATAAATAAGAAGATATACCCTAACTGCTACGTCATGTTTTATTATTTTTGCTTTACAACAATTAAATAAAAGTATGGCGGCTAGTAACCAAACTACAAAGATGATTTCTATTGATCAATATGGAATCAAAAATGCTAAAGTTAATTATCAACTTTCTGCAAAACACCTTCATGATATATCAATTCAAAAAGGACAGGCTAAACTTGCAAACACAGGTGCTCTTGCAGTAAATACTGGTGAGTTTACCGGTAGATCTCCCTTAGATAGATTTATTGTAAAAGATGCAGTTACAAAAGACAAAGTGTGGTGGGGAGACATCAACATTCCTTTTGATTCATCCAAATTTAACACTCTGTATGATAAGGTAACCACATACCTATCTAACAAAGAGGTATATGTTCGTGATAGTTATGCTTGTGCAGATCCAAAATACAAATTAAACATTCGAGTAATTAATGAGTATCCATGGTCAAATATGTTTGCATACAATATGTTTTTACGTCCTACAGCCACTGAGCTAGATAGTTTTGACCCAGAATGGTTGATTGTAAATGCACCTGGATTTATGGCAGATGCTGCTATAGACGGAACACGCCAACACAATTTTGCCATATTAAACTTTGAGAAGAAAATAGCTCTAATTGGTGGTACTGGATATACAGGAGAAATTAAAAAAGGAATTTTTTCTGCTTTAAACTTCATCTTACCCGTTTATAAAAACACCTTGCCTATGCACTGTTCTGCAAATGTAGGAGAGGATGGTCAAACGGCTATATTCTTTGGTTTGTCTGGTACAGGAAAAACAACTCTTTCTGCAGATCCTCAAAGAAAGTTAATAGGTGATGATGAGCATGGTTGGACAGCAGAAAACACAGTCTTTAATTTTGAAGGTGGTTGTTATGCTAAGGTGATTAATCTTTCCCAAGAAAACGAACCAGATATTTTTAAGGCAATTAAATCTGGAGCAATTCTAGAAAACGTGATCATGGATGATCAAGGAGCCGTAGACTATACAAACATTTCTATAACTCAAAATACGCGTGTTAGTTATCCTATTAATCATATCCAAAACATACAAGAACCCTCTTTAGGTAAAAATCCTAAAAATATATTTTTCTTAACCGCAGATGCTTTTGGTGTATTGCCTCCAATTGCAAAACTCTCTCCAGGACAAGCAGCCTATCACTTTATAAGTGGATATACAGCTAAAGTTGCTGGAACAGAAGCAGGAGTCACAGAACCTCAACCAAGTTTTTCAGCATGTTTTGGAGCACCCTTTATGCCTTTACATCCAACAAAATATGCCGAAATGTTAAGTCAAAAAATGACCAAGGCAGGTGTAAATGTATGGCTAGTAAATACGGGCTGGACCGGAGGTCCTTATGGAGTTGGAACTAGAATGAAATTAAAATACACTCGTGCTATGATAACAGCTGCCATTGACGGCTCTTTAGATGCTGCCAATAAGGATAATTATCACATACATTCTGTCTTTGGCCTGAATCAACCAAGAGTATGTCCTAATGTACCAACAGAGGTCTTGAGCCCAAGAGGTACATGGAATAATGACAAAGGATATTATGAAACAGCTCACAAACTAGCAGCCTCTTTTAAAGCAAACTTCAAACAATTTGAGGAGTTTGCTAGCAAAGAGATTTTAGATGGAGCTCCTCCAAAAGGATAATAGTAAATTATAAGAGCATAAAAAAATCCGATATTTTAATATCGGATTTTTTTTAGGGTATAAAAACAAAACGTTTTATCACTCTATTTTTTATTTTGTGCTTTGATGTATTTTTCAAGAGCCATTGTCATGGAGGGGTTCTCCGGTGTTGGCGCTTGGATATCTACACGCAATCCTTTTGCTAACGATGCTTTTACTGTAGTGTTGCCAAATACCGCAATACGGGTGTCGTTTTGTTTAAAATCTGGAAAGTTTTCAAAGAGTGATTCAATACCACTTGGGCTAAAGAAAACAAGAATGTCATAAAATACATCTTTAAGATCACTAAGGTCGCTAACAACAGTTTTGTAAAAAACAGACTCTGTCCATTCTACATTGAGCTCATTTAAAACTCTTGGCACCTCTGGTTTTAATTTATCACTTGCAGGAAGTAAAAACTTTTCTGTTTTATATTTTTTAATTAGCGGAGATAGTTCTGTGAATGTTCTTTTACCCACATAGATCTTTCGTTTTCTATACACTACATATTTTTGTAAGTAATAGGCCACAGCTTCACTTTGGCAAAAGTACTTCATCGTATCTGGCACTTTAAAACGCAGTTCATCAGCAATTCTAAAGAAGTGGTCTACAGCGTTGCGGCTTGTTAGAATGATGGCAGTGTAGTTTGCAAGGTCAACTTTTTGTGACCGTACTTGTTTTCCAGAAACTCCCTCTACATGAATAAAAGGGATAAAATCTATTTTCACCTTTTGTCTATCAATAAGATCAAAATAAGGGGAGTTTTCTACCTTCGGTGCAGGTTGAGAAACCAAAATAGTTTTCACTTTCATAAGCATCACTTTATTAAATTTCAACCATTTAGATGAATACCTTATACAGTATGATGTAGGGTGAAATTTCCAGAGCGCAAAGATACAAAATAAAATAAAAGAAGTTCGTTATTATTAATTTTCCGTTGGTTTTATAGCTGTAAAACAATGCAATTGCGTTTACAACAGCGGTTACAAGGCAAAACACAAGCATTATTTCTTTATTAATTGGGGTGATGTAGGTTACAATAAAGAGCAGAATTAAAAGTAAAACACTCATTAGGTTTCTGTAACTTAGTTTTTGATATACATATTGATGTATAATATTTTCAATATTAAGGATAATTCCAACGGTTTTTTCTAGAATAATTTTTGCAACTACAAAGCCAACAAAACTCATTAAAATTTTGACGAATAAAAAAGGGATATCCAATAGCATTGCTGGTTTTTGCCAAGCGATAACTTTATACAGCAATAAGGCTACACAAATAGCTTGTGGAATAAACAACAACACATTAAAAAGATGATATATAGGGTCGTTTTTACCAAAAACAAAAAAGTATTTATTACTGAGAGGTAGCTTTAAAAACTCTTGAAATCTAAGTGGATATGCTATCTTCACTGCTGTTGTGATAATAATACAGCACAGTAAAAGCAGTGTAATCCAGTCTTGTGATGTGTAAAGTCTTTCTAGATGCTGCACTGCATTTTTTAGGTTAAAGATAACATATTGTCCAAGATGTGTGGGCCATCAATTACATTTTTTTAGCTATTAAGATATGGTTTAAAAAAAGTACCTTTGTTATATTAAATATAGCAGAATGTCTAATGCATTGGTGGTAATACCAACCTATAATGAGATTGAAAATATTGAACTTTTGTTGCACGATATTATTTCGTTGCAACAAGACTTTGATATTTTGGTTGTAGATGACAATTCTCCAGATGGCACTTCTACTGTCGTTGAAAAATTAATTGAAGTTTATCCAGAAACCCTCTTTTTAATAAAGAGAACTTCAAAACTTGGGCTTGGAACCGCTTACATAACTGGTTTTAAATGGGCCCTAGAAAAACAGTATGATTTTATTTTTGAAATGGATGCAGATTTCTCTCACAATCCTACTGATCTTTTACGACTCTACAGTGCTTGCAAAAATGAAGACTGTGATATGGCCATTGGCTCTCGTTATGTAACGGGAGTAAATGTAGTTAATTGGCCAATGAACAGGGTGCTATTATCTTGGTGGGCTTCAAAATATGTTCGCTGGATAACGGGCATGAAAATTGATGACACTACTGCAGGATTTATTTGCTATAAACGTGAAGTTTTGGAGGCTATAAATTTGGATGCTATTAAGTTTATTGGCTATGCATTTCAAATAGAAATGAAATTTAAGACCTATCTCAATAAATTTAAAATAAAAGAAGTTCCTGTAATTTTTACTGACAGAACCAAGGGTGCCTCAAAAATGAGCAAAGGAATTATTTCTGAGGCTATTTTTGGTGTTCTTGCTATGAAATTGAAAAGTATATTTAAAATATTAGAAATATAATGCGCACAGTTTTAATTAAAAATGCTCAAATAGTTAATGAAGGAACCATCACCAGTGGTGATGTTCTCATTGAGGCAGACCGTATTGCAGAGATTGCCCCTACCATTAGTGTTAAAAATGCAGACACCAAAGTAATTGATGCAGATGGGTTTTACCTTATTCCAGGAATGATAGATGACCAAGTTCATTTCAGAGAGCCAGGGCTCACCCATAAGGCAACAATTAAAACAGAATCTCGAGCAGCTGTTGCAGGAGGGATCACTTCTTTTATTGAAATGCCAAACACGGTACCTCAAGCCACAACGATAGATTTACTAGAAGAAAAATTTGCTATAGCCGCTAAAGATGCCCATGCTAATTATTCTTTTATGTTTGGTGGCACAAATGATAACTTATCTGAAATATTAAAAGTGGATAAAACAAAAGTGGCTGGTCTTAAGTTATTTTTGGGGAGTTCTACAGGTAATATGTTGGTGGATAATCCTGCCGTTTTAGAAGAAATTTTCAGCAAAACAGATTTGCTTATCTCAACTCATTGTGAGGATGAAGCAACCATTAGAAAAAACTTGGAAGCAGCAATAGCTATTTATGGTGATGCCATTCCTATAGAAAAGCATCCAGAGATACGTAGTGAACAGGCCTGTTATATTTCCTCTTCTCAGGCCATTGCACTGGCTAAAAAAACAGGAGCAAGGCTGCATGTTTTTCATCTTTCAACCGCAAAAGAAACCAAGCTTTTCGACAAAAAAAAGAACTTAAAAGACAAAAAAATAACTGCAGAGGTGTGCGTGCATCATTTGTGGTTTACCGATGCCCATTACTCATCAAAAGGGACAAAGATTAAATGGAACCCAGCCGTTAAAACAAAAAAAGACAGAGAAGGTCTTTGGAAAGCTCTAAACGAGGGCCGCATTGATGTGATTGCTACAGATCATGCCCCACATACCCTAGAGGAAAAAAACAATGTATACACCAAAGCTCCCTCTGGAGGACCCCTAGTACAACACGCATTAGAGGCACTCTTTGAGATGCATCATAAGGGGTATATAACGGTAGAAAAATTGGTAGAAAAGGTATCTCACAATCCTGCTATCTTATTTCAAATAAAAGATCGAGGGTATATCAGAAAAGGCTATAAGGCAGACTTGGTTTTAATAAATCCAAATGCTCCTTGGACGGTAACCAAAGAGAATATTGCTTATAAATGTGGGTGGTCACCCTTTGAAGGGACTACCTTTAGAGCTAGAGTAACACATACCTTTGTCAATGGTCACCTAGCCTATGAAAACGGTAAAATAGCACAAACCTCAAAAGGGGAGCGTTTAACTTTTAATAGATGAAACTAAAAAATAAGCTACTTAGTAAATACAAAGGAGTTTTAAAAAATAGATATTATTTTTTAATTGCTTTAATCTTCGGTCTAATTATAACGGCATGCCAAGACGTAAAGCGGCCACAAATACCTGCAAATTTAATTGCTCAAGATGCTATGGTTTCTGTTTTAGTAGATGCCTATACAATAAATGCTGCCAGAAGTATAGACAATAGAATAATAGTAAATAATGGAGTATTGCTAGATTCTATATTATATTCTAAGCACCATATAGATAGTTTACAATTTGCACAAAGTAATGCTTATTACGCCTCAGATTTAGAGCTATATAAAAAGTTGTTTTTGAAGGTAGAAGAAAAATTAAAAATAGAAAAAATCAAAAAAGACACCCTGTATGCTCAATATAAAAGAGCCAAAGAACTTCAAAGAATAAAAGATAGTATTAAAGGGGCAAGACTAGATAGTTTGCAGAGGATTTATCCAAAAATAAAAAGAGATAGCATAAAAAAGTTGTTGGAGATACAGCTACAAAAAAGAGATACTACAAGTCTAACTAAAACCTCAATACAGTAAGGCAGCTAATGCTCAGAGGTATACTGATTAGCCACTCGGGTTATTGTTTGAGAAATAGCTGTAAACCTATAGGCCAATGCGTTTTTAATTTTTTGAGTATCGTAATTTGAGACGGTGTATAAACTTTTTACATTGGCCTTCAGTAGTCTTCTTTTTGTGCCAAATAAACTACTTACCACAGCATCAATATTACTT
>Ga0206125_10002350_pt1 | contig 20151 bp, 18 predicted proteins | sample Helgoland_Spring_4_FD_148598 | JGI IMG/M metagenome (GOLD analysis project Ga0206125, IMG submission 148598) | Pelagic subsurface seawater microbial communities from Kabeltonne, Helgoland, North Sea - Helgoland_Spring_Bloom_20160331_1 | ecosystem: Environmental > Aquatic > Marine > Epipelagic ... | reverse complement strand
CTGGATATGATAGCCGAGGTGATCGACTTTGAGCTTCTGCATCTCAGACCACTGCAACAGGATGGGAGGTTTGGGCGTTTTACGCAGAGTGACGCCGACTTCGTCCCAGCTTATTTGTAGTCGTCCGATTGAGTTGAGTGTGACCGCAATGGCGCAGGCGGCGAAAAATGCGATGCCTGCAGTCATCAGATAATTTTCCTGCCGAAAGGCACTCAAACTCATCATGATGCCAAGCGCCGCATAGATGAGTGCTTTTATGTGTTTCATTCCTTCGAGTGTCGCAACGGCTATGGACGGTAGTCGGCTCAGGCTATAAAACGCGTTTTATCGATCGCCTTCATGTAGGCCTCTCCTTTGGTAATCAGGTCTGCTTCCAGTAATTTACTGAGTGAGGCATCCATCGAGATCATGCCTTGGTCTCGGTTTTGATCGATGATGTTGCGAATGTTGGAAAGCGAATGCGTGCGAATGCAGTTTGGTAGTGCGCCATGTGTGAGAAGGATTTCATGCACGGCGATACGACCGCCGTCTTTCTTCTGGCATAATAGTTGTGAGACGATCCCGCAAAGGGACTCAGCCAGCATGATGCGGATTTGATTTTGCTCGTCGGCAGGGAAAGCATCAATGATACGATCCACCGTCTTGGTCGCGTTGTTGGTATGCAGTGTGGCAAAAACCAGCATGCCCATTGCTGCGCAGTTGAGTGCCAGGCGAATAGTTTCCATGTCGCGCATTTCGCCAATCAAAATGACATCGGGGTCGGCGCGCATCGCACCCTTGAGCCCGGCGCTGAAAGAGCGCGTGTGCTCACCCACTTCACGGTGAATAATGGTGCTTTTCTTATCGTCATGAGTAAATTCGACCGGGTCTTCGAGCGTGATAATTTGCTTCTGAGAGGTTTCGTTGATGTGGTTGATGATGGCCGCGAGGGTGGTTGATTTACCACTGCCGGTAGGGCCCGTGACGAGCACCAAGCCGTTTTGGTAAGAGGCGATCGCCTTCAATGCGACGGGTAAGTCGAGCTCGTCGATGCTGGCAATTCGCGACGGAATCTGGCGCAGGACGGAGGCCATGCCCCAGCTGTTTTTAAACAGGTTCATGCGGAAGCGCGCTTTTCCTGGGATCTCATGCGCTAGGTCAACATCGCCCGTTTGCGTGAAGGTCTCCCAGCGGTGAGCCGGAGTGACTTCTTTGAGGAGCGCTTCCATTTCGCGCACGCCGATCGGTTGCTCGTTGAGCAGATGGATGACGCCATCGATTCGCGTCTTTGGCGGCGAGTCGACGGCGAGGTGGAGGTCGGAGCCTCCTTTGGCGAGCATGTCAGTCAGCAGTGTATCCAGTTCGTTCATCTATCAAATTCTCTTTTCGGGGAGGGGCAGGTTAGGCGTCACTTTCGGCATTAAACATATTCTCAGCGGCGACTTCGGCAGTGATCTTGCCTTGGTCGAGTAGTGCTTGCACGGAATCATTCATGGTGAGCATACCGAGTTGCTTGCCAGATTGCATGGCATTCTCTAGGCCGGTCTCTTTGGAGTCACGAATGATATTGGCCACTGCGGTAGTGTTGACGAGTAGTTCGCAGGCGAGCACGACTTCGTCATCCACACTGGGAATGAGGCGCTGACAGACGATGCCACGCAGGGACCCGGCAGTCATTGCACGTATTTGGTTTTGCTGGCTGGGTGGAAATACGTCGAGCATCCGGTTCAATGTGGATGCGGCATCGCGGGTGTGCATGGTCGCAATCACGAGGTGGCCTGTTTCTGCGGCAGTAACTGCCATCTCGATTGTTTCTAGGTCTCGCATTTCACCGATAACGATGATGTCAGGATCTTCGCGTAGGGCAGATTTTAAGGCGGACTTAAAGGACTCGGTATGTTTGCCGACTTGCCGCTGAGTGACGATGCTATTGACTGAATGCTGCATCACTTCGATAGGATCTTCCACAGTGATGATGTGATCCTTGCGCGTTTGGTTCAGTTCGTTGACGAGGCTGGCAAGTGTGGTGGTTTTGCCACTGCCGACCGGGCCAGTTACGAGGATAATACCATTGTGGTAATTGAGTAGTTTGCGAATGTTGTCCGCATTCGGAAATCCGAGTTCCTCCAAGCTCATCAAGTGATCTGCCACGATTCGATAGACGCCAGAAATGCCTTTCTTTTGCTCCATCAAGTTGGCGCGGAAACGCATTTTAAAGCCCGCAGTTTCAGTATCGACAGTCAAGGCATAGTCCAAGTCCCAATTAGCTTCGAATTGCTGCCGCTGCTCTGCTGTGAGGAGTAGGTAGTTGATTCGTCTGGCGAGGGCATCTGTGAGTGGCGCATTGCTGAGATAGACGATGCGCCGATGGTGGCGCATCCGTGGGCGGGCACCTCCGGAGAGGTGCAGGTCGCTCGCGCCTATTTTTTGACACTGGGTGAAGAGACTGCGGATGGTTGCTTGGAGCTCATCGTCGTTCAGTTGAGTGAAGGTCGAGAAGTCGGGAAACCCTTCGACATTACTTTGTGAGCCTGCAGACGATAATCCAGGCAGCACTGGGAGTTCAAAGCCATCCTGCGTATTTTTAATCGAGGCCTCGATGGCACTGTCAAGAAAGGCGGTGTCTGCAACCCAACCAGAGTTCGCCAGTAGTTTGGCACAGGCATGCACGTCTGTGCTTGGGTCGAGGTTAGCGATCATGCCAAGCACTTGGCCCTCGGTGAGGAGTTGATTTTCAAGGCAGAAATGGAGGAGCCAGTGGATTTCCGGACGCATAAATGTGGGGGGATGTTTTGGGGAAATTGAAGTCTTGTTTGTTTACCAAGAATGCTGGGAGAATCAACTACCTTATTAAACAATGAGGGGGCTGATCGGGGGGCTTGTATTCACCTGTGCTAATGCAGTGAGGGCGACTCGACTTTGTTGTGCTATGGCTGTGGGCGGGTCGCCCACACTCCCCTAGATCTAATTTTTAGCGTGGCGCAGCACTGTGATGGCCGATGTGTTGTCTTTGAAAACCACTGATCATGCCTAAGCCGAGACCAAATACACAGCCGCCGGGCTTGTTACACCCGCGCAACCCGCATCAGGGGCGTTATGACTTCACCGCCTTGTGTGAGGTGTGTGCGGAATTGAACTCCTATGTGCGCCTAAACCCTGCAGGCGAGGCGACCATCGAATTTGCTGATCCCGCCGCGGTGCGATGTTTGAATCAAGCACTTCTAGCGCAAACCTATCAGATTAAGCATTGGATGATACCCGCTGGCTATTTGTGTCCGCCCGTACCGGGGCGGGCGGATTATATTCATTATGTGGCAGATCTGTTGGCAGGGGCAGGCAAGGTGCCAACAGGCAAGCAGGTGCGTGTGCTCGATATTGGCACGGGTGCAAATTGCATCTATCCTATTATCGGCAGTCAGAGCTATGGTTGGAAATTTCTCGCGACTGATATCGACCCAGTCTCTGTGAAGACCGCATGTTTAATCGTCGAATCGAATTCATGCTTGAGCAAATTGGTGAAGGTGGTGCAACAAAAGGAACGTAATTCGATTTTTAAAGGCATCATCCGCAAGGGTGATTATTTCGACCTGACGCTGTGTAATCCACCCTTTCATATTTCGATGGAAGCCGCACAGGCGGGCACTCAACGAAAACAGAAGAACCTAACTAAGGGACGTTCTGCGAATGGCCCAGCCAAGTTAAATTTCGGCGGGCAGCAGGCCGAGCTTTGCTGCCGCGGCGGCGAAGTCGCGTTTATTACGCAGATGATTCGTGAGAGCGTTGAGTTCGCAGCGCAGGTAGGCTGGTTCACTAGTCTAGTCTCGAAGCGGGAGCATTTACGCGTGTTGAAGCAAGTGCTCAGCCAGTGTGGTGCCAAGCAAGTCGAGGTGATTCCAATGAGCCAAGGCCAAAAAGTTAGCCGATTCCTCGCGTGGCGTTTTCGAGGTTAGAACGTAAGCACAAAAAAGCCGCCGAATATATTCGGCGGCTGTTGTTTTAGAAATGTCAGTTACCTCGGTCGTTCGACCGAGGGTGTTGCACTTACGCTTTCGCTTTTTGGTAGTTCGCTTCGGCGGCGTCCCAATCGACGACATCCCAGAATGCCGCGATGTAGCTTGGACGCATATTTTGATACTTCAGGTAGTAAGCGTGCTCCCATACGTCGAGCGCGATTACAGGCTTACCTTCGACATCCGCGACACCCGTCATGCAGGGACTGTCTTGATTGGGAGTCGACGTCACCGCGAGACTGCCGTCTGCTTGCACGACAAGCCAAGCCCAACCGCTGCCAAAACGGGTCGCGCCAGCTTTGGCGAAGGCTTCCTTAAATGCGTCAAGCCCACCGAGTTCCGCATCGATTGCTGCGGCGAGTTCACCCTTAGGGGCACCGCCACCAGTTGGACTGAGCACCTTCCAGAAGAAGCTATGGTTGGCGTGGCCACCACCGTTGTTGCGGACTGCGCCACGGATAGTTTCGGGGAGTACAGAAAGATCTGAAATGAGTTCGCAAACGGATTTGCCTTCAAACTCAGTGCCAGCGAGCGCTGCGTTCACATTCGTGATGTATGCATTGTGGTGCTTGCTGTGGTGGATTTCCATTGTGCGTGCATCAATGTGTGGTTCGAGCGCATCGTATGCGTAGTCAAGTGCTGGTAGTTCGTAAGCCATGGTATGTATTGTTTTTTATTCTGGTTAATGGAGAGAATGGTGAAAGTTGTGAGGATCTTAGAGCGCTGTCAAACGACAGCTGTGTTTGTGGTGCCCTTTTTTAGTGTCGAAGCGGCTTCCAGTCGCTTGGTCTAATCGATCGAAAGCGGCAAGGTGCCGTTGCGACTGTGTGGGTCACTCACTCGCGCCTGCCGGCGGTGGCAAGTTGCTTTTCAGCGCGTTCGCTTTTTTAGCACTATTAGCGAGGCGTTTTTTTTCGAAGAAGGCCTTCAAAATGTTGTGGTTTAACTCCTGTAGGATGCCGCTGACGGACTCGAAGTTGTGGTTGCTATCAGGGAGCGCGCCGAGGTCGAGCGCGCCGCCAACGCAACCCATACGCAAATCGGGGAGGCCGTAATAGACCTTGCCAATGCGCGCAATGACTAGCGCACCGGAGCACATCGGGCAGGGCTCTTTAGTGACATAGAGCGTACACTCGTTGAGGCGCCAATCACCAATGAAGCTGGCCGCTTGCGAGATCGCGAGTAGTGACATAGAGCGTACACTCGTTGAGGCGCCAATCACCAATGAAGCTAGCCGCTTGCGAGATCGCGAGAATCTCGGCGTGGGCGGTGGGGTCGTTGCTAGAGCGGGATTGATTATGTGCAGATGCAATGATTTGGCCGTTGTATTCGATCACTGCGCCGATCGGCACCTCGTCCTTTTTCCACGCTTCGATTGCTTCGTTGTAGGCGTGGGTCATAAAATAGTCGGCATCGCGTTTGAGCGCGGATGGGTAGATTTTTTCGAATGGGCAGTCTGCTGGCATGATAGAGAGAGTTAAAGCGGGGCTGGGGGATGAGACAAGGGCTGGAATGGTCGGAGCGGGGGGCAGAATGCGCAAACTTTTCAACTTCCAGGATTTTAAGGCTTTTTCCTAGTAGAGAGAGTCCTTGACTTTCGGTGTCAATCCGCTTCCCTCGCCGATTTATTAATGATCATTTATGGCTAAAGCACAAAGCGAAGATTACGTAGAAGTCGAAGGCAAAATCGTTGCCGTTCTTCCTGGCACCATGTTTCGTGTCGAACTTGCGAACGGGCATCTAGTGCTCGCACACATCTCCGGTAAATTGCGTAAGCACTTCATTAAGATTACGACCGGTGATACCGTAAAGATGGAGATGAGCCCCTACGACCTCGATAAGGCCCGCATCGTTTACCGTCTGCGTAATGCGAATGTGCAGCGTAATGCCCCTAGGCGTAGTTTCGGCCCACGCCGTCGATAGTCATTTAGTTTACTCGATTTCTAAAAGCACCGCGTGTCGGTGTTTGTTTGTGCCTGAGCGTCAGTCTCGCGGCTGGAATTACGCGGAATGATGTGCCTTAAATGCCTGATAATTAGTGTCTGAGCTCTGTTATCTGACTTCTGACGCAGCAAAGCGGAGATGGCGAAGCAATTTGCGATCAATGCTTGCCTCGTTATGGATTCGGGATGTGCTGGTAGGTTCATTCATTTAATCTCTTATTTACCAATTATGAGCAGCAAATTATTTAACTCTATTATCGAAACGGTCGGCAATACGCCACTGGTTAAAATTAACAACACTGCTGCGGGTGTGAACGCAGACATCTACTTGAAGTGTGAATTCTTCAATCCACTTGCCAGCGTCAAAGATCGTATCGGTAAGGCGATGATCGAAGCCGGTGAGCGCGATGGTAAGATCGGCCCAGACAGCATTATCATCGAACCGACTTCCGGTAACACTGGTATCGCACTGGCATTCGTTTGTGCTGCCAAGGGCTACAAGTTGATCCTGACCATGCCTGAAACCATGTCGATCGAGCGTCGCGTGCTGCTGCGCATGCTCGGTGCCGAGATTGTGCTGACACCTGGGCCCAAAGGCATGGGCGGTGCCATCGCACGCGCTGGTGAGCTGGTCGAGGAATACGGTGAAAAGGCCTACATGCCGCAACAATTTGAGAATCCTGCTAATCCTGAAGTGCACCGCCAGACGACTGCTGAAGAAATCTGGGAGGCCACCGACGGCAAGATCGATGCATTCGTTGCTGGCGTCGGCACTGGTGGCACCATCACTGGTGTCTCTGAAGTGATCAAGTCGCGCAAGGATCTCTACACGGTCGCCGTTGAGCCTGAAGCGAGTCCGGTTCTCTCTGGTGGTGCACCTGGTCCACACAAGATCCAAGGCATCGGCGCAGGCTTCATTCCTAAGAATTGTAATGTCGATATCATCGACGACGTGATCAAGGTCTCGAATGAAGATGCCTTTGCCACTGCGCAAGCATTGGCAGAGCAGGACGGCATCCTCGGCGGTATTTCCACCGGCGCCAATGTCTGGGCTGCGATGGAGCTTGCCAAGCGTCCTGAGATGGCCGGCAAAACAATTGTGACAATCGGCTGCAGCTTCGGCGAACGCTACCTGAGCACCCCGCTGGCTGAAAAGGCCCGCGAAGAGATGACGACTGCGACTGCTAGCTAAGCCCTCTGCTCACTCAATTTAAACAAAAGCCTCGGCCAGAAATGGTCGGGGCTTTTTTTGGTTCATCGTCGATTAGCGGGGAGGGTAAAGGAGGGAGGGCGACTCGCCCTCCTGTGCCGCAACACAGGATAAATGTGGGCGATCGCCCATATTCCTATCGCGGTTTATTATACTCGCAGAGTGCAATGGCTCTAAAAAACCGCAGGGACCCGTGGCCTCTTAGAATAAAGTGGTCTGTCGTTTTAATCGAGATTTTGCCATTAATCGGCGATGAGCCGTGTGGAGGGCAACGCTCTGTCGTTGCCACCTAAATCTACCTGAGATCCGATGCTTACGTATGTAAATGACGGAGCATTGGCTCCGAGAGTGTTGCTAAGCTCGGAACCCTCGATTCATTGGGGAAGCTATAGCTCAAAGCCGTCCTTGGCGATGCAGACGACGAATTCGCCTTTCTGGCTGCCTTGGGCCACGCGGTCGCGCACCTCGCCGGCTGGCCCAGTGTGCACGGTCTCGTGGAGCTTAGTCAGCTCGCGGCAGACACTGATGCAGCGATCGGGGCCGAGGGTGGCCACTAGGTCGTTGAGGAACTTGCCAATGCGGTGGCAGGATTCGTAAATGATGATGGTGGTGTCGAAGTCTTTTTGTGCTTCGAAAAAGCGTTTACGCGCGGCGCTTTTTGGTGCGAGAAATCCGACGTAGTAGAAACTATCGCTGGGGAGCCCTGAGAGTGATAGGGCGGTGATCACGGCGCTCACGCCAGGCGCCGTCGTGACCTTGAGCCCGCGTTTGCGACACTCGCGCACGAGACGAAATCCAGGATCGCTGATGGCGGGCGTGCCGGCGTCGGCGATCAGTGCAATGTCTTCGCCCGCTGCCATACGGTCGGCGATTTCGCTCGCCATGTAGTTTTCGTTTTGCTCGCGGTAGGAGATCAGTTTACCGCTGTTCTCGATGTTGAGTTTGCTCAGTAGCTTGCCAGTGACACGGGTGTCTTCGCAGGCAATGTGAGTAGCGGCTGTAAGCACTTCGATGGCACGAGGAGTGATGTCGGATAGATTTCCGATGGGTGCGGCGACGAGTGTGAGGGTTCCAGAGTCAGACATATCGTTGGCAACTGTAAGTAGGTTGGTGGGAATGTCACAAAAAAAGCGCCTTCATGTTCTCACGAAGGCGCTGGTTCTATAAAAGTATTAGTTGCTTGGCTTTAGCCGCCGAATCCCGGGACGCCACCTTCCCAGTCAGCTGGGCGAGACCAAGGCAATTCCTGATCGTCGGGATTAGTGTCGAAGCAGCCACTGGTGGCTAGTGCGCACCATGATAGTGCGAAGATTAGAAGCAAGCGAGTGATCATAATGTGTGCGCGAGGTTTGAGAGGATTAGTGCATTACCTTGATGGTATCGCCTTTGGACAGTCCGCGCAGTCGTGTGCCTGGGAGGATGTTGGCCACTGCGAGCTGTTCGGTAACTTGGATGATTCGGATTTTACCTAGTGCTTTTAAGTCTTGAACCAATGTGATCTCGGAACCGATCGACAGGCCGAGCTCTGGAGACGCGTCGAGAATAATGATGCCGTCAGATGTGCTGATCGAGGCGACTGTGGTGGCGGCGCCGATAGTTGCGGGCTGTACCGCTACCGTACTGCTTGGCGTGAAGCCGCTCTGGTAGGTGCTTTGATAGCCGCTCGCGATTGCATTGCTGGCAGGTTCGGGGGTTGCGCTTTGTTGGAGTCCTGCGCTCGCTAGCAAGTCTTGCTTGAGCGTGTCGTTGATTTTCGCAAGTTCTTCGATGCGCTCACCGAGCTGAGCGAGCTCTGCTTCTTTACTGGCGGAGGCTAAGCTCTCTTCGGTCTTGACCAGGTCGCTACGTAGTCGAGTTGCGACATTTTCTAACTCAGCGATGGTACTTTTCGTCTCTTTGAGTTGCTGTTGTGTGCGGGTAACTTCCTGTTTGGCAGTATACATCTCGGAGCGAATTGACTCGAGCTTACTTTTGGTGTCGGCGAGTGATTGGCGCTCGGTCGAGAGCTGCGTGCCCAGCGAGGTGATCTTGCTATTCGCAGTTTCCAACTCGCTTTGGGTCGCTCGAGTCTCTGCTTGTGCTTGCTCGAGGGAGGTTTGCTTTTCAGCAAGTTTCCCTTTGGAGATGAAGAATAACGCGACTGCGGCGGCTGACGCTAGAATCGCTACAATACGAAGGACAAGTGATAGGTTTTTCATTTATGGTGTTTAGGGATATTCTCGATGTAGGCCGGCTACGCTGCGAAAAATTCTGTTTCGTGAATGGGGGTTTTGGTATTTGCGCTGATGCCACGGTGGTTTGCCGCTAATCGAAGCAGCAACTTAAAAATCAATTCGCTTTGTGGTTCAAGACCCAACTTAGCAGCAATCGCATCTGCAGTTTGAGCGTTGCTGCCGTTGGCGATAACCTCTGCGACGATTTTTTGTTCGATTTCCAAGACCGTGGCTGCAGCAGCCTTGCCTGCTTCAACACCTGGCTGGTGGTAAGCGTTGATATTAACGAGGCTCGCGTAGAGGCCGACGGCGCGTTCGAACAGCGCGATGAGCTGGCCGACTGCTTCGGGTGTGACCTCTGTGATGGTGATGGTGATCGATTGGCGTCCATTGTCATACAGTGCATCGCGGGTGCCGAGGAAGAAGCCCTGCAGAAAGTCGCCGCTGGTAAAGCCGGGTTCGACTTCGATCGAGTCGCCGTCGCGATCCTTGAGCACTTCGATGAAGGTGGCGAAGAAGTTGTGCACACCTTCGCGGAGTTGCTGCACGTAGGCATGTTGGTCAGTGGAGCCCTTGTTGCCATAAACGGCAATGCCTTGGTGCACGACCTTGCCATCGAGGTCTTTTTCTTTACCGAGCGACTCCATGACGAGCTGCTGCAAGTATTTGGAAAAAAGCATGAGGCGATCCTTGTAAGGCAGGACGACCATGTCCTTCGCGCCTTTGCCGTCGGTCGCGAAATACCACATCAGCGCGAGTAGAGCTGCAGGGTTTTTAGTGGTGTCGGTCGAACGTGTGGCAATGTCCATCGCTTTTGCGCCAGCCAGCATACGGTCGATGTCGAGGCCTTGGATGGCAGCAGGGAAGAGGCCCACCGCTGCGAGTTCGGAGGTGCGGCCACCGACCCAGTCCCACATCGGCAGGAAGTCGAGCCAGTTGTTTTCCTGGGAGATCTGGTGAAGTTTGCTGCCTTCGCCAGTGATGGCGATGGCGTGTTCGGCAAAGCTGAGGCCGGCGACGCGATAGGCGGTCTCGGCTTCGAGCATACCGTTGCGTGTTTCAGGGGTCCCGCCAGACTTGGAGATGACCACGGCGAGTGTTTCACCGAGTTGACCGTCGAGTGCGTCGAGTGTACGATCGAGTCCATTCGGGTCGGTGTTGTCAAAAAAGAACAGTTTGATCTTATCGGTCTTCGGGCCACCGAGCGCGTCTGCGACGAATTGCGGGCCGAGTGCCGAGCCGCCGATGCCAATCACGAGGAGGTTCTTGAAGGCGCCGTTGGCACCCTTTAGCACACCATTATGTACGTCCGCGGCGATTAGCTTGATTTTGCCGAGACAGGCTTCGATTTCAGCGCCGATCTCGGCGTTGGGTGCCAGTGCGGCATGACGCAACCAGTAGTGGCCCACCATGCGGCCTTCGTCTGGGTTCGAGATCGCGCCCGCTTCAAGCGCTTGCATCGCGGTGAATGCGGCTTGCATGCGTGGCTCCATTTCCGACAAGAAAGTGTTACCGAAGTCGATCCGGCTAGTGTCGATCGCGAAGTCGAGCTCGTTAATATGAAGATAGTGTTGTTTGAATCGTTCCCAGGACATGATTGGTGTAAAGTAAGAATTAAGAGTTGGCTGATTTTCAGTTGTCTGGTTCTAGGTTGAACCGAGAACTGAAGGATCGGATGGCGAAGCCATTACAAATTTTTGTCAGTCACCGCACCTTCTGAGGCGGTCGCGACGGTGGCAGCGTATTTACCGAGCACTCCGCGTTTGGAGCCTGCACCAGTTGGCTTAAACGCAGCCATGCGCGTCTCGTATTCGGCGTCGTCGATGAGCAGGCGGATGGTGTTTTTGACGGCGTCGATTTCGATTTGGTCACCGCTATTGACGATGCCGATCGGGCCGCCCTTGGCTGCTTCGGGTGTAATGTGCCCGACGTCGAAGCCGTGACTACCGCCGGAGAAGCGACCGTCGGTAATGAGTGCGACTTCTTTAATTAAGCCACGCCCAGCAACGGCGCTGGTGGGTGAGAGCATTTCGCGCATGCCAGGGCCGCCGACTGGCCCTTCGTTGCGAATCACCACGACATCGCCAGCGATGACGTCGCCGCGAAGGATGCCGACCAGTGCACTTTCTTCGCCTTCGTAAACCTTCGCTGTGCCTTTGAAATAGAGACCTTCCTTGCCAGTGATTTTACCAACGGCACCGCCAGGCGCGAGGTTGCCACGTAGGATGCGGAGGTGAGTGGATTCTTTAATTGGCTGATCCCATGGACGAATAATATCCTGCTCGTCTGGATAAGATGCGTACGGCTGTTCGTTTTGAAGCGAATCGGCCATCGTCTCGCCCGTGACTGTGAGGCAGTCGCCGTGCAGCAGGCCGCGATCGAGTAGCATCTTCATCATTGGACGGATGCCGCCGATACGAATGAGGTGACTCATGTTGTATTTGCCGAATGGCTTGAGGTCCGCGAGGAGCGGGATGCGCTCGCCAATTTCTTTGAAGTCGTCGATGCTGAGAGGGACATCGGCGGAGTGTGCGATGGCGAGGAGATGCAGGATCAAGTTAGTCGAACCGCCGAGCGCAAGGCAGGTGGTGATCGCATTTTCAAAGGCCTTACGCGTCATAATATCGCGTGGCTTGAGGTCGAGCTCAAGGAGTTTGAGCACAGCTGCACCGGCATTTTCGCAGTCTTTACGCTTGGGTTCACCGATTGCTACTTGAGCACTGCTGCCGGGCAGGCTCATACCGAGAGCTTCGATCGCGCTGGCCATGGTATTGGCAGTATACATGCCGCCACAAGATCCGGCACCTGGGATCGCATATTTTTCGACTTCTTTGAGTTCTTCATCCGTCAGCTCACCTTTGGCATGCTTGCCGACTGCTTCGAATACAGAGACAATATCCATCGGATTACGCTCTTCTTCATCGTGAGGCATCAAGCCGGGAAGAATGGTGCCACCGTAAACAAACACAGCTGGGCGGTTGAGGCGGGCAAGTGCGATCATGCAACCGGGCATGTTCTTATCACAGCCACCGATAGCGACCAGACCGTCAAAACCTTCTGCCGCAACCACTGTTTCGATCGAGTCGGCAATCACATCGCGCGAGACGAGGCTGTAGCGCATTCCTTTGGTGCCCATGCTAATGCCGTCGGAAACGGTGATGGTGCTGAAGTTTACTGCCTTGCCGCCGGCATTATTAATGCCGGTGGTGGCGTGTGTGGCGAGGTCGCCCAAATGCATGTTACAGGGAGTCAGATCACTCGGCGAGCCGGCCACGCCGATTTGTGGCTTTTTGAAATCGGCATCTTCGAAGCCGACTGCACGAAGCATCGAGCGGGCCGGGGCGCGGTCATCGCCATCGACGACGATTGAGGAGTGTGGACGTATGTTTTTGCTAGCCATGATAAAATTGAGATGAATTAAATAGTCGGAAAGTAGGATTCTCGTTGCAGAAATGCTGAGATATCAATGAATAGCGGGAACCTCGACAATACCCTTTTTACTCTTCTGGACCTTAATTCTGCATTTTACTGCCACCTATGACTATGGAATTTGATCTCAAAAAGACGCTCGAAGCGCTGCTACTCTCGACTGCGGAGCCCATTCGCTTGAAAGATTTGATGAAGATTTTCGCGCGCTACCACTCGGAACTAGAGGAAGCTGCCGAGGCTGAAAAACTCGCAGGAGAGGGCGAAGAGCTCGCTGAGCCCATTCCGCCCCGCGTTACGCCGGTGCAAATCCAAGAGGCGCTCTCCAAATTAATGGACGCCGCTGAGGTCGAGGATAAGGCGTATCGGCTGATCGAGGGTCCGAATGGCTTTCAAATTGTCACCGCGCCGCAGTTTGCAGAATTCGTGCGTTTGCTGCGTGGTGAGCCGCGCCCGATGAAGCTCAGTCCGGCTGCGCTGGAGACCATGTCAATCGTCGCCTACCGTCAGCCCGTCACGCGGGCTGAGATGGAGTCGATTCGCGGGGTGTCGGTCGATGGCCCGCTGAACCGTTTGATCGAGCTGGAGCTAGTGCATGTCACGGGTCGCGCTGAATTGCCGGGACGCCCGATTCAATATGGCAGCACCGAAAAGTTTTTAGAGTTCACCGGTATTAAAGAGCTTGATGAGTTGCCCGCTTCGGACGTACTGAGTAATCATCAGATTGACGATTGGATGCGTCGCAGCGAAGAGCCGGAAGAAGAGATCACTGATGAGGATATGGGACTGGCTAAAGAGCGAAAGTCAGACGAGCTGCCGCTGGATGAGACATTTGTCGTAGTTGATTGGCAAAATGAGAATGCCGAGAGTGATGCTGCTCCAGAATCCGCCGCAGAGGAGGATACACCAGATGCCTGAAGATATTAATATTAAGCTACAGCGCAACCGCGACGCGATCGACGCGATCGATAAACAAGTGGTGCAATTGCTCAACCACCGTGTGCGCCAGGATGGAGGTTTAAACGAAGCGCAGGTGTTGGAAAAAGTGGCGGCGTTCAATCAAGGCCCACTTTCGGATGCGACGTTACAGGCGATCTATCGTGCGATGATGCTGGCGGGGCTGGCACCCGATGCGCAGGCGACGGATCCTGCCAAGGTGGATGCCCTTGATCTTAATATCGTGCAGCAGCTCAATCAACGCGTCCAACACGCAGGCGAGATTGGTAAAATCAAACACGCTAACGGAGCGGACTACTACGACCCGACCCGCGAAGCACAGGTCATGGCTAAAGTCGCGGGGCTAAATCCTGGGCCGATCAATAATCGCACTTTGCAATCTGTTTACCGCGAAGTGATCTCTGGCTCTATTGCATTGGAGAAGAAGCTAGTGATCGGCTATCTGGGACCGGAAGCTACTTACACGCACCAAGCTGCGATTCACAACTTTGGCGTGAGCCTCGACTACCGAGCGATCAAGACCATCCCTGATGTCTTTTCTGAAGTCGAAAGTGGCAGCGCAGATTATGGCGTGGTGCCGATTGAAAACTCCACTGAAGGGGCAGTGTTTCATTCCATGGATATGCTGATCGAATCCGACCTGCATATCTGCTCGCAAGTTTACTTGCCGATCGAGCATTGCTTAATTTCGCAGTCGCCACTCGATCAAATCACCGAAGTGCGCTCCAAGGATCAAGCGCTTGGTCAATGCCGTGAGTGGCTCCGCACGAAATTGCCAAACGCGAATTTAGTCGATGTTGTCAGCACTGCAGATGCCGTCTGCACCGCAAAAGACAACGCCACCGTTGCTGCCGTCGCCAGCGAACTCTCTGCGCAACGTTATCAGGTTCCGATCCAAGCCCGCAGTATTCAAGACAAGGACGATAACGTTACACGTTTTTTAGTGATTGGTAAGACCCGCGCCAAGCCACTGGGTGATGGGCGCGATAAAACCAGCTTAGTGATTTCGCTCAAAGACGAGCCTGGTGCATTAGAGAAAACCCTGCGTCCGTTCGCTTCGCGTGGGATAAACTTAAGCAAGATCGAATCCCGTCCCAGCCGCAAGAAAGCCTGGGACTATTTATTCTTCATCGACTTCATCGGCCACTACGAAGATGAGCTGGCACAAGCCGCACTTGCCGAGCTCGAAGAGCACTGCTCATTCGTCAAATGGCTTGGCAGTTACCCGAATGATGAACGTCGGTAGTGCATGTCGCTCTTCACCGAGCTAAACGTCGGTGTAATTCCCAATGCTTCGCGGGATGAGTTTGTTGGGTGGCATGCTGGCGCGTTGAAGATCAAGGCCGCCGTCGCTCCAGAATCGGGCAAAGCAAACAAGGCGATTTGTGCATTGCTCGCCAAGCACCTTGGCTTGCCCAAGCGTGCGGTCTCGGTGCTGCGTTGGCAGACGAGCCAAATGAAGTGTTTGCAGGTCGAGGTATTGAGCGAGGCTGAGCTGCTTGATCGCTTGGGGTCGGTATGTGCCGCTTTTGAAGCAGGGCAGGTAAACAAATTGTAGGGTTCCGAGCGTAGCGACACTCTTCGAGCCAATGCTCTGTCATTTCCTCGGATTGATTGTAATCTGCGACCTCGGTGGCAACGACGGAGCGTTGCCCTCCAGCTTATCACGATCTCATCTATGTAATTCCGCCTCCTTGCAAAGTCGCTACGGGCTTGCGGTCTGTCTCAAAGTAGAGCCAATTAAAGGGGTCTTATGCCGAATGCATCATACCCTCACAATTGGCCCGAAGCGGCGGGCTGCCTATACGGCGAACTTGGCGCGCGCTCGTTGCAGACAAATGTGCGCGAGTTGCTTGCGGGTGATTCGTGTCAGCGTGTGTTGGTGGCCTGTTCAGGAGGCGCGGATTCGATCTTTATGCTCTGCCAGCTGTGGGCCCAGGCCGAAAATTTGGACGTCAAATTGGTGGTCGCACATTATAATCACCGCTGGCGCGGCGAGGAGTCGCAGCTAGACGCGACGTTTGTGCAAGAATTGGCGCAGCAGTTAAATTGTCCATTAGTGACTGGGGCTCGGCCAGAAAATGAGGCGGCGTTTACAGAGACAACTGCGCGGGCCTTGCGTTTGGACTTTTTACGCGCGGCAGCGCAGGAGCACAGCTGCCAGTGTATCGCGTTTGGCCATCAGCAGGACGATGTTTTAGAGACACAGTTGCAGCGTTTGGCGCGCGGTAGTGGCAGCGATGGTTTGGCGGCGCCGCGACCGATACATTTTTTTGAGGCGTATCCGACACATGTTCGACCGGTGTTGCATTTAGGTGCGGGAGCGATTCGGATGGCTTTGAATGCCTGCGAGATCCCTTGGCGCGAAGATATTTCCAACCAAGATCTTGGAATTTCGCGCAATGCGCTGCGCCATAATGTGATTCCTAGTTTGAGCGAGGCGTTGGCGCGGAATGCTTCGGCGGGCGCGGCTCGTTCGCGGTTTTTACTGGAAGAAGAAGCGGATGCACTGGATGGTTTGGCGCGCCTAACTTTGCCTGAAGCTTTTATCGGTAGCGCGTCGCTGGATCGCGTCGCGCTGCGCTCGGCTCCGCGGGCACTGACGCGGCGGGCCTTGTCAGCATGGTTGAGTGCGCATCATCTGATACAATCGATGAGCGCACCGGCGATGGATTTATTGATGGCCGCGGTCTATGCGCTGAAGCGAAAGAATCGTCTAAGTGCGGGCGCTTTTTATATTGAGCTCGATGAAGCGACGGTTCGGTTGGTGTCAGCACAAGTTGCGGGGCAATTTTTGGTGTCCGGATCGATCGAAGCGGGCGAGTCGCTGATGTTGTCCACGGGTGCTTTGCTGGAGACTGAGTTTGTGGAATTGGACGATGCGTTACGCAGCACTATTATGACGGGCGGGGTGAATGCCGACTTGGAGGCTTACGTTGCAGTGGCAGCAGAAGAGGCACTCGAAGTGCGGGGTTGGCAGCAGGGAGACCGGTTTCGACCGATCGGTGCGCCAGGCACGAAGAAATTGAAAGACTGGTTTATAGACCGGCACATTCCGGTAACGGAACGAAAGTTGCTACCGCTTGTCGTATCGCAGTCAGGAGAAATTATTTGGGTGCCAGGCTTCCCACCTGCGGACACCATGAAAATCGGAACCGCAACGAAGTGGGCTCTTAGATTGACTTACCAACGAAGAAACCCAATTTGACCCGCATAAATGTCATCACAGCAAAATCCACAACAGAAGGAGCCCGCGAATAACGGCCAACCAGAGCGCTTTAACCCTAAAGTGCTTTTGATTTTTTTGGTCATTATCTCGGCTATCATTGGACTCTGGTTCGCGCAACCGGGTGCCGGTTCGAACCATGAACGCCTGACTATCAGCGAATTGGTGCAAGCCGTGAAAGATGGACAGATCGAGCCGGGCGATGGTGTCATGAAGCCCGACCCTTCGCTTGGCGAAGCTGGCTATATCGTTGCCGGTAAGATGCTGAACCCGAAGTATGATGCGAATCTCTCGGATGCGAGTGTGCCGGAAAAAGTGCAGTTTTCTGCTGAGGGCCGCTTGTTAGAGAAAGATTTTGACCTCGTGCGCGCAGTGCTCAAGGAGAGCCGCCGCAGCACCGCGTTTCAGGATATCTTGATTAGTTTCCTGCCGTTTCTGCTGATTATTGGCCTGCTTTATTTCCTCTTCGTGCGCCAATTGAAGAGCGCAGGGAAGGGTGCAATGAGCTTTGGTAAGAGTAAGGCTAAGATGCTGACGCGTGATAAGGATTCGCTGACTTTCAAAGACGTCGCAGGTTGCGACGAAGCGAAAGAAGAAGTCAGCGAAGTGGTCGACTTCCTCAAAGATCCTAAAAAATTCCAACGTATCGGTGGTCGCATCCCTAAGGGAGTGCTGATGGTCGGCCCTCCGGGTACGGGTAAGACACTGTTGGCAAAGGCTGTGGCGGGTGAAGCGGAAGTGCCGTTTTTCTCAATCAGTGGTTCAGACTTCGTCGAAATGTTTGTCGGTGTCGGTGCAGCGCGTGTGCGTGATATGTTTGAGCAGGGCCGTAAGAATGCGCCTTGTATCGTATTTATTGACGAGATCGATGCCGTGGGGCGCCAACGTGGCGCAGGTGTCGGCGGTGGCAATGACGAGCGTGAGCAGACGTTGAACTCCCTTCTGGTGGAGATGGATGGTTTCGATGGCCACGAAGGTGTGATCATCATCGCCGCGACCAATCGTCCGGATGTGCTCGACTCGGCGTTGCTACGTCCTGGCCGTTTTGACCGCCAAGTCACGATTGATTTGCCTGACCTCAATGGTCGTCACGAAATCCTGTTGGTGCATGCCAAGAAGATCGCGCTTTCTGAAGAGGTGAATCTCGAGCACGTTGCGCGTAACACTCCAGGCTTCTCTGGTGCAGACCTTGCCAACCTTCTCAATGAAGGTGCTTTGATCGCGGCGCGCTATGATAAGGATGCCGTGGAAATGAACGATCTCGATGAAGCACGTGACAAGATTTCCTTTGGTCGTGAGCGTCGTAAGTTGATGGATGACGAGGATCGCAAGATCACTGCTTACCACGAAGCGGGGCATGCTCTGATTCAGGCGGTGGTGGATGATGGGCACTTGCCCGTGCACAAAGTAACGATAATACCGCGCGGTCAGAGCCTCGGCTCCACAATGTTTATGCCGAAGAAGGATTTGCTCAATCACTCCAAGCGGCGTCTATTGAATCAAATCTGCACTGGCATGGGCGGCCGTTCGGCGGAGGAAATTGTGATGGGCGACATCACCAGTGGTGCGTCCGGCGATATCCGTATGGTCACTTCGACTGCGCGCCATATGGTGTGCGATTGGGGGATGACCGACCTCGGGCCAATCGCTTTCGGTGAAAGCCAGAATCATGCCTATATGGGCACGATGGGCGCTGGCTCGAATAACTTTAGCGAAGAGACTGCACAAAAGATTGATAAAAAAATCTACGATATCGTGCAAGAGCAGTATTTGCGTTCGCTCGAAATTTTGAACGAACACCGCACTGCGCTCGATGTGATGGCCGAGGCCTTGTTGGAGCACGAAACGATCGATGGTATCCACGTGCACGAAATTCTTGAGCATGGTGAAATGCGTTCACCGATCATTAAACGCGAGATCATCGAGCCCGAAGCAGAGCCTGACGAAGACTCTGATGACGAGGTCGCGAAACAGGCTGAAGAAGATGACGACCAGGGCGACCTTGCCGGCGAAGAAGCACCTGCCCCGTCTCCTGCGTAAGGCACCACAGTTCAATTGATTTTTCAAAAGGCTGCTTCCTGTGTCGGGGAGCAGCTTTTTTTGTGGAAAGTAGAAGCGGCATCCTGCCGCTCATTCCTCATTCCGAAAGCGAGAATACCAGCCTCATAAACTTACGACGACTTCCCCCAGGCACTCGCGCTGTCCGCATGCCCTTGGGGCCCGTCGCAGAAACGGTCACGCCATCCTCGTTCCACACCTCCAAGTCATCACTCACCTCGACCTTATAGTTCACTTGACTCCGCCCACTATAGAATCCCAGTTCCAATTGATCGCCGACAATTTCAGCCATTGGCATAGTTGTTAAACTGGGCTCATGCGGATCCATCTTCAACGCGTAAGCCGTCAAGATCGGAAGCTGGCTCCCCGGCAGCGTCTGACTCATATCCTGGTCGGGCTCGAGTCCCTTGGTAATCAGCCATTCTTTAACCGGCCTCAACACTCCAATCTCAACCGTATTGAAAACCAGACTCCCGTCCCCCTTCACGTCCCAGGTCGGAGAGGTGAATCCCTGAGCGCCTGCCAGGCAGTAGATTGTCAGTCCTTCATCGGGCGAAAATTGGGAAAATACCGATGTATCCGTCGGTGCGTTCCCTTTGAAAAGAATAGTTTTAAGAAGATTATTCCTGCCGCTGAATAAATTACCAAAGCTTTCAAGGCTGGGGCCAACAATGAGATGCTTAGCCTTGTGATGTTCGAAAGCCTTCGTCCCTATTTTCTTTAAGCCATCTGGCAGAACCAACTCGGTCGCCTCGAGGTTTGGAAACGCAAATTCCCCGATCACCTCCAACCCTGAACCAAATTCCAACTCATCAATCAACGTCCGATAGAAGGCCAAGGGACCAATGATCTTCAGGCTGTCGGGAAACGACACCTCTTTGAGTCCAAAACAGAGTCCAAAATTATTCGATCCGATGACCTCGACACCCTCGGGAATCGTCACCGAAGTCAAAGCGGCAAATTCAAAAGCGGCTTCGAAATCGTTTCCGCGGTAGGCGCCCGTGATCCCAGTAACCGGCTTCCCCGCGATCATCGCCGGAATCTCCACATGCCCCGAAGAATCATTGGGGAATCCTACAATCTCCACTTCGTCATCAATGACTCGATAGGTAAAATCACCTTCCTGCTC
>Ga0206125_10002338_pt1 | contig 20240 bp, 18 predicted proteins | sample Helgoland_Spring_4_FD_148598 | JGI IMG/M metagenome (GOLD analysis project Ga0206125, IMG submission 148598) | Pelagic subsurface seawater microbial communities from Kabeltonne, Helgoland, North Sea - Helgoland_Spring_Bloom_20160331_1 | ecosystem: Environmental > Aquatic > Marine > Epipelagic ... | reverse complement strand
TGGGTGTGGTGATGGCGGCGGCGGTGGCGGTGGGTGTGGTGATGACGGTGGTGATGACGGTGGTGATGACGGCGGCGGTGGCAACGGCGAGGGCGGCGGCGAGGGCGGCGACGGCGGCGGCGCGGGAAGGGGTTCGGGATGCGGAAAGGGCGACTGTGGCGGCGGTAAGGTGGTAAGGCGATAAGGTGGCGGTGGGCTCTTTCCACGCGAGCGCGACCGCTTGGCGATTGCGGCTAGGCGCGTCCCGCTGAGCTCGGCCTTGGGCGTTCTGCGCAGCGTCAGGTGCAGCGCGATCCCTATGGGAACGCACAGCGCCACAAAGAGGACGCAGACGCACAGCTTGCAAACGGGGAAGCGCCCTTCGGTTTCGGACTGGGCCCTGTTGACGGGGACGGGCTGGTAGGGGCCCAGCGTGTGCAAGAGGGTGAGATTTTCCTCGGGGTTGCGGTTTTTTCCAACTTTTAATTCAAAGCGAAACGGAACCGGCATCCTCCACGCGTCAACACCCTACTTTTCTGTCACACACAAGTCGATTAGCGCACTCGCTTGGCCCACCCACCACCACCGGGATATCGACCTAGCCCCCGACGGTCAGGAGCGCCTTGTGCGTATTGGCAACGATGGTCATCAACTCCTTCTGTCCCAGCCGCTTGTTGAGCACGCGGATGCAGAGGAAAAGCTTGGCCTTCTTGAGCTCCGCCGCTTGGAAGTAAGCGAGCGCCGACTGCAGGTCGGTGTAGTTGTCCGTGTCGGTGGCCATCACCAGGTAGAGGAGCCGCGCGATGTGGTGCACGCTCGCATCGTCGCGCTTCATCGCAAGCTGCTTGCTCACGAAGGAGCGGAGCTTCTGCATCGGCGTGGCCCCCTCGAGGTTGGTGTATAGGGCGTCGGTCAGCGGCACCGCGACGCGCAGAGGCGGCGTCTCCAGCCAGTTGGTGTACGAGCTAAGCCTGCACTTGGAAAGAATCTGCTGCGCCATGGCCCCCTCGGTCTCCAGCTCCTCGTCCTCCTGCACCGGCGCGTCCGTCTGCTCGGCCTCCTCCTCCTGCTGCGCCGTCTTCCGCTTCTTCGGGCGCGGCTTCTTGGCTGCCGCGCCAGCGCGACCGCGCTTCGGCTGCGCCTTCTTGGTGAGCTCCACCACGGGAACGTCCTCGTCCTCGTCCTCATCCTCGTCCTCGTCCTCCGCCTCGCTGCCAGAGGGCGAGGGAACGGGCGACCCCAAGGCAAACGGCACCTCGCCAATCTCATAAACGATCGTCTTCCACAGGGCCGCGGACACCTTGGTCTTGAGCAAGTTGCCCGCATTGACGTACTCCCCATCGTTGTAGTGCCTTTGCAAGTCCTCAGAGAAGGCCTCGTCCTTCAGCACATCGGCACCCTTCTCAGAGAGGGTGTGCATGAAGTCCGCCACCCACCGGCAGTCCCTTGTGTCCTCCCTCTCCACCGCCGCCGCCGCCTCCTCCCTCTCCACCGCCGCCTCCACCGCCTCGACCTTGGCCTTGTAGGCCTTCTTCTCTTCGGGGGTCTCCTCGATCTCGCCTTCGTCAAGCGGCTTCTGGATCTTCTTGAGCTTGAACTTGGCCGGCGTCGCCTCCGCCTTCGCCAACTGCACTTTCTTCACCGCCCCCTTCACCTTCTCCTGCTCGTCGTCCGACGGCACCGGCACCGGGGACTCCTCCCCCGACTCGTGATCGCTCGAATCGCTCGAAGCCAGCTGCACTTCCTCCTCCAGCTCCTCCTCCAGCTCCTCCTCCAGCTCCTCCTCCAGCTCCTCCTCCAGCTCCTCCTCCAGCTCCTCCTCGTCCTTAGGACCCGGTACGTTCTCGATCACAAGGTCCTTGCTCACCTCTTCCTCCGAGCCATCCTCCAACTCCACCTCCACCGACTCCACGCTTCCATTCTTGGAAAAGCTGACACCGATGATCTGGCCGATGCGAGGCACCGAGCCCTCCTCGTCGATGAACTTGATCCACATCGTCTCGGTCCAGTCCACTTTGTCCGCCATGATGCTATTCAAGGATGGAAGCGTAAATGGGACCTGGGTGTGGGTTTCCGGACGATGGTAAGAAGGGTCCAAACGGAGGGAATGGGGTTTGTGAGGCCTTCAATCTACGGGCAATCTGACCTTTTTTGTCACTATTCCCAAGGCTGGTCTAAGTGGAACACCATGCCATCGTGGCGCCTCGCCGTGTTCGTTGCGTGCCAAACGGTTTTGATGGAGCGAGAGGTTGCCGCACAGCATCGCGCGTCGTAAACGGTGCGTGCCGTTTTGAGTGTCCCCGCCTCTAAACCCCCCTTGCCGCCGTCCGGAAACCCAAGGCCTACTTCTTCCCTTTCGCCCACAAGGATCATGTTTGGTGTTGACGAGCTTCACGACCAATGGCTCTACGACCAGCACATGGAAAAACTGGAGCGCGAGGAGGAGGAGGAGAAGGCCGCACAGGCGCGCGTCGATCGCCTCAAAACGGCGGTGAACCCCCGCGGCCTGTGCCTGATGTCGCACGTGCTAGAGGTGACCGGCGAACCCCTCAGCAAGCCCAACCAGTTTGAGGGCTGGCTGCGCGCGCTTACGGGGCCCAAAAGCGAGGAGGCGACGACGCTCTTCGACTCGGCCATCGAGTTTGTCGTGCGGCAACACCCGCTGTTGCAACCCAAAAAGTCGTCGCCGCCCGGATGCGCCGAATGGGAGCCCGAGGCCAAGCGCGCCAGGCTGGTGGCGGCGGTAAATATGTGCGCGGCGGCGTCGCCGTGCAAGACGTATTGAGCACGGGACTCGTGTGTTGGTCAGGGGTTGATCGTTGGATTGTGCCCTTTTATCTAAAAATTGATCAACCTCGCAAGTCTTACACGTGAGTGGCACCTTCCAACCGTGCAGGCGGAGGGGATTGCCTCCCTGAGCCCTTCCCGCCGTCCGGAGACACAGGCGGGAAATGGCGATTGATCTGATGGCGCACGAGGCTCCTCTGGAGTCCACGCCCTCGTTCACCCCCGTGCACGCCATCGCTTGCCACTTCAACACCCAGCGGCCCGAGGAGAGCGTGGCAACCCCGGTGAAGAAGGTCAGCACCGAGCCGGTCGTCGTGCCGCTGGTGCTCCCCCAGACGCGGCACGGGCTGAGGTCGCTGACTGCGGCGCAGATACGCGCGATCCTGCAGGAGAGGAACCTCCCGTGCAGCAGCAACAAGATGGACAACATCGTCGCGTTGATGGCGCACATTGAGAAGGCGAAGCGGGGTCCGTCGCCGGCGCCGTCGCCGGCACCGCACGATGCGCTCAACCCCTTCCTGAACGGCTACAGGTTCCCGTTGCGCGATGAAAGTCCCGTGCTCACACGCGTGCTGTCCCTGGAGACGGTGGCCACGTCGGTGCACGAGGGACTCGGAGTGTGCGCCTTGGCGGCGCGACCCGACGACCCGAACAGAATTGACATTTTGATCGCATTTTAAAAGAAATAGGGGACCGAATTAGTTGAGCACTTAGGCAAGTGCTCATAAAGTGTCCCCGCGGAACTCCATTTTCTCTTCTAAATTAGCTTAGAGGGGAGATTCTGGCCAAATAGGGGAGATTTTGGTGGCATGCTGTTTTCTCGCAAAACGCAATGGGAAGGCTCGAGTTAAAAATCTCCCCGATTTGGCCAGAATCTCCCCTCTAAGCTAATTTAGTAGAGAAAATGGATTTTCGCGGGGACACTTTATGAGCACTTGCCTAAGTGCTCAACTAATTCGGTCCCCTATTTCTTTTAAAATGCGATCAAAATGTCAATTCTGTTCGGATGGAATGGAAACGGCGCATCCCGTAACCACAACCGTGCACCCCCTGACCAGGCACACGTAGTGATATCGCGTGTTGGGCGGGACGAGCAGTAGCGGCGTGTCGTGGCGTGTCATAATATACCCGTCGTGCGCGTCGTGTTGTAAAGGAGCGGGGGTTTGGAGACCATGAAGATACCTTCGCTGCACAACCTGTCGTTGCATGTGCCCATCTCGATGGACATGGAACGCATGAAGCAAAATCTCAACCACCTGGCGCAGGTGGAGCGCCTCGCCAAGGAGCGCGCCGACAAAGAACGGTCGCGCAACTTGCCGAGACGGGCAGGGGATCCTGATCCCTTGGCGGAACCAGGTGGCCCGTTACCGCGGCTCGCCTTTGAAGATGGTCAGATGCGCGCGCTGCCCCGCCCGCCCAAACGGCCATACGAACAGGAGACGTTCGACGAGCAGGAGCGGCTGCGCAACCCGGAGCCCAAGTGCTCCAACGCCACTTGCCCTGGCCCGAGCCCTGACAAGCCCTTTATAGCCTACGACGACGGGTCGAGCGTGTGCCACGCGTGCGGCGGAGAAACCCCCGCGGCGCCTTCCCATAAAAATGAGGCGCCCAACCACGAGGACGGGCCGGATAGGCGCCGCGCGCAGGAGTACGGCGATGACGAGAATCTTGACCTGTACACGATCGATGACGAGGAGATGCCGGGCGCCACAGAGCACCAGCGCTGGTGGGCCAACAACCGGATGAACCAGGCTATGGTCTTGGCCGACTGCATGGGATACGATCGGGACGACCCCGACGGCTTTTCCATCTCAGCGGACGAGGTGCTCAAGGTGAAGCACGTGCTGCGCCGCGTGTGTCCGCTGGCGGCACCCGACGCGCCCGATGCCACCGTCGAGGACAACGACGACGCGTCCTTGATGGGTTCGCCCACCCTGTGGGCGATCCTCATCGGGCTGGAGGTGATTGCCCAAGGACCGGATGGGTTCCAGATGCCCACCAAAACCAAGCAGCAAATCGCCACCCTCGAAGGCCTCAACGAGTATCTGTATAAGTTCCAGGGCCGATCGACGCCGCGTTTTGAAGAGGCCCTGCGGTTCTTTACCGCCGCCAAAGGCAAGGATGTCAAAGATGCGCAGCACAGGCTCGACAAAATCAAGGTGCGCTGGGTGACTTGGCACTCGATCGGTCCCAACAACGCACTGCGCCGGGCCAAGATCAACAAGCTCAACGAGCTGATAAAGCGGAGCAACGTCTTCGGCCCGAACGTCGGTCTCTCCGACGCCGTCATGACGGGGCAGCCGCCGGCGCTCGCTCCCGCCCCTCTCTACCAGCAGCGAGCGGCGGCAGCGGCGGACGCGCTACATTCCAGGCTCGTGGCAGCGCACAACCTGCCGCACGTCGATCGCATCAGGGAGCGCGGGATGGGTTGGACTTCGCGCCCCAACCCATCGGTAGGCGGTGCGGACCCTTGGGGGGGTCCGGAGGCGCCGACGACCGAGCCGCCGAGCGATTTACCCTAACAGGCAAATGTCGTTCAAACTGCGACTAAACTGTCTAGTTTGTTTGGTGACGCGGGTTGGCGTTCGTGTCGTTTTAGGCTTCGGCTGGCTGGTGCCCGCACGCGGACCACGCTTTTGGCGTGCCGAGGCGACCGCAGTGCACGCAGCGCCGGTCCAGCACGTGCACACTGCAAGCGGTGTGGTTGGCATCGTACACGAGGCGACCGAGGTGCATCACCTCTGCCTTCCACCGCAGCGGACTTGTAGGGATGCCCTCGTACTCGTAGTTTAGCACGAGCGTGTCGTGGTTGTTGTGCACCATCCAATTGTAAAGCGCAGCGTTGAGGTGGTGCGCGCATCCGCCTTCCGAGCTAAACGCGGCAATTCTGGGTGGAATGGAGGGGTCCGGCCAGTCCACACTGAGCCATCGAATGACCCGCGCCGCCGAAACGTTGGCCGCAACGAGCTCGTGTCTGCACCGCTCGTGCAAGATGGTGCGGGCGCGCTGCTTGTGCGTAAGCTCGAGCGCGCGCACGCGGTTGGATGTCACCAGTAGCTTGTTCGCGCGCACGTGCAGGTCGGAACACCCCTGGGCGTAGTAGTAAAACGGCGTCGCGTAGCCGTCGCGAGTGTGCAGCACGGGAATGTCCGCCGGCAGGTTCTGCTGCAGGTGGCCAAGGGCGGGCGGCGGCGTGCGCAGCCGCGCGCCGTGGGGCAAGAAAAGTGGCTTGTAGGTGTGCGGCGGTGACGGCTTTGCGCGCGCCGCCAAGGGCGCGCAGTACGGCACCGCCATTTTCTGGGTCGCCGCTCGTGGGCACATTGGCGCGCTCTTGCGCGTGTTAGCGCCCTTTGCTAACCACCACGACACTGCGCACGCGTTTGTTAACGTTTTGAGGCACCCAATTGTACGGTTGGTCGTTGTACCCTCCACAAAAGCGCTCGAGCGCGCGGAGCGACGCGGAGTGGTCCACATCGACGCGCACGTAGTTGCGGCGGTGCGCAAACGCAAACGCGACGTGGGAATTGACTCCGTCGTACCACTCTCGCAGCTCCTCCCGCGTCCGGCCGACGCCGGGCGGCAGGCCGGGCAGGTCGCGCTGCGCCAGCCGCTCCTGCAAGTTGTTCCAGCGCGTCACGCTCGAGAGCCACCGGGTCGTGTTGCGCGCGCAGTGCACAAAGAGCGCTCGTGGTGCCGCCACGCGCAACGCATGCAAGTCTGTGAGCTGCAGCGCGATCGCCTCCTTGGGAAAGTAGACGCGGTTCAATTCGGAAATGTAAAAGTGGGGGCATCTGGCGCGCGCCGCGTCGAGCAGGGGCCGGCGCGCGTTGGTTTCGTTTTGGATGAGCACGGCGAGCTCGTCGCCGCACGTGGCGTTGTAGTCGTACCGATCGGTGAAAAACTTTTGGATGGTGGTCGTGCCCGACTTGCCCAGCCCGACCTGAAACACCTCGTCGTAGCCGGCGCAGCGCATGGGATTGCGCGGCGCTCGTTGCCGTACTGTTTAGGCGGTGGTGGTGGTGGAACTGCACGAATTAGCGATCGTCGCTAAGGTGCACTCAAATATATTAGTCGAGGCGCTCCGCAAGAGAGGGCGCGCGGCGGCGGCAGCAGCAACAGCAGCACAACTGGATGAAGCGCGCGCACGAGGGGTTGCACGGGTACCTCAAGTCGCTCCGCGGGCCGGGCGAGGTCGGGTCGCTCACCCCAAACCCGCGGCTGCCCCTCGGCCCCGATGCGCCGCTGCCCATCGGGTTCCGGCCCATTCCTACAAGCTCGCAGCGCCCCAAGCCCACGAACGCCACGATCGTGTACGCGCGCACGGCCGTGACCGACTGCAACGACCTGGGCCGAAGTCAGGGCGCCAAGCCGATCGCGCTCGCCATGGCGGAGGGCGACGTCGTGCTCACGCACCGCATGGAGCCCGCGACGCGCGCGCCGCTCGGCCAGAACGTCAAGGTGCTCTCGCTCAACCTGCTCAACCACGACCTGCGCGACCTGGGCGCGATGACCGACGAGGACGCGCACAAGTTTTTCTACTACGACCCCGACACACGCTTGCACTTCAAGTGGTGCCCCGACGGCGTGGTCAACAACCTGGACGGCGCCGACCCCACCAACGAGTTCAAGGACTTTGCGCTCGCCAACGTGGCCCTGCAGGGCTTTGTGCGCTTCTCGACCCTGCCGTTTGGCGACGAGGCGGTGGGGCACAACTTTCCGAGCATCTTCACGAGCCAAAAGGGCGTGCGCAACGGCGACCGCGTCTACCTGATCTTGAAGCAGTCGGACGCCGACGGCAACAACAACAACAAGCGCACCTACCAGTTTGGCCTCGTGCTGGCCTCGCACATAACCACCGGCAAATTCGTGCCCGACGCCAACGTGCTGCACGCGTGGACGCTCGGGCGCGTCGTGGACGGCAACCAGTCCAAGAACATGGTGACGCTCTGCGTGGGCGTGGCGCCCGTGCTGCCCGAGGCGGGCCTGTCGGTCGCGCAGACGCTCGACCACGCGTGGCTCGACGGCCGGAATCCGGGCCACGTGCGGAGGCTCGACGCGGTCGCGGCAGCGCTGGGTGCTTGAGCGTTCAAAATACATAAATCGTGTCAGTTTGCCGTTTAGAAGAACAAGGGTGCTCGCTAAGCGGTCCCCCTTTTTTTGAGACCCAAGAGTCGGAGCGCACAGAAACCGTAGCACGCCATGGCCGCCCGGATGTACCAGAGCTACCAGGGACCCACCGACCCCAACCTGCGCCATTCGGAGATTGAAGGTGTGTTGATGTCGCGCCGATTAGGTTCCATCCCCATCCCACTAACCCTATCAACGATTGCTATACGCAGGCTACCAGCCAGTCAGCCGCATTGGCGAGGTTGTCATCAACTCGTTCGGTGCACCAACCACAATTCGAACCAACACACCTACATGCCTGCGCGATGCCGCCATCTCCTCAGAAGTCGCAAATCCTAAGATTGGACCTTCTTTTTGGCAGTTGATAGCTACGAATTCAGCGCTCTCAACGACACTCTGGCGGTCAAGGACGTGACGCCGGAGGCCGATCAGAACAACACCAGCATCTTTGAGTACAAGCCCCACTTCCACGAATGGGCAACGGCGCTTCCGGGCATGATCTGCGTCTCGCGCAAGGCGCGCAACGCCACCTTCCGCAACTACGTGGCCGGTAAGGATTCGCCACGCATGTAGCCAAAGGATTAGTCACCGGCTTAGCTACTCAGTTCCATTCTGACTCTACTCAGCCGAGACCGCGACGCCCGTGATCACCTGCTGCGCCGTCCTGGGCGCCGACGACATGAAGGTCTAACCTTGACACTAACCCTAACCGTAACACTAACCAAGCCTAACCTAACCCTAATCCTAACCCTATTCCAGAACTTCTACTTTGCCGGCGTGTGCCGCTCCAAGTCTGTGCGGCCGATCGACGACGGCGTGGGCCCGTCCGTGGACGAGTTCTGTAAGCCGCCCTGCTGCACCCAAACCACACACCCCAAGACTAAACATTTGTGCGTGTCTACTCGCAGTCACCCTGGCGATTGGCGGCATGTGCACGCTCCTCAATAACAGCGGCGGCAGGTATCTAATAATATATAGATGCTGCACAACCCTACCCATCTAAACATCAACCACAAAACCTACTTAGCATCTTCCCGGGCGACATGCTGGAATGGTGCTTCTACAACGAGTCGCCCAAGGGCGGCGTCGGCGCGCTCGCCAAGTCCACCGCCACGCGCGGCACGGGCAAGCCGCGCCGCATCACCGTCAAGATCGCCACGGCCGCCAGCGAGCGCGTAATCGGAAGGGCGGTAATGCTGACCTCATACTTGACCTTCAACGTGGCCTTAACCCTAACCCTAACCCTAACTTTAAACAGCTCTCCTTCTCTAAGCCGGGCGAGACCTTCGATCTGGTGAGCGGCCCTCGTCGCAGCATCAAACCACACCCCTCACCATTTTGCCACTGCATTAACCCCCCCACTCTTGTCCCTTGGCAGCTGCTCAAAAGTTGCTAGAGGAGCGCACCCGCTCGGTCTCCGGGCATCCCCGTATTTTCGAATCTAAAAGAGAGCGAGATGGGAAGGCGGCAGGGGAGTGCAGGTTGGTTTGTTCATGTCTGGTAAAAAATACAACCAAGATTAACACACGCGCTCCGCCTCATCACTTTCTCTCTTGCGCTTACGATACGCGCGCGCCCTTTTTGCTCCTGGGGTGTCTTTTAGTGCACGCAGTGGCGGCAATGGCTTCTCACCCTTCACCTTTCGCAAGCGTTGTGCAAGGTGTCTGCGCATGTACACCGCGTCGGGACGCTCGCTGAGCTTGCATGTACAGGTTTCCGGAACATCTGGGTCCAGTGCATGCACCATCGCGTACGAATCGGCAACGTCTTCGCTGACCTCATTTAGAAGCGCCACCGTCAGCACACCGTCTGGACATACTTCAACCGGCGCACAAAACGGGACCAGATTAGTGTCTCGCTGCAGTACAATGCGGCCAAAGAGCCACTGGTGATACTTGTCGGGCATTGGTGGTGCAAAATTTAGGCCGACCACGTCACGAACACCATTAGCCTTGTCGGTGAAACGGCCCTTTGCAACCATGGTGGTGGCTGCCTCACACGTATGAAAAAAGAAGTAGCGCCCAGCGCACCGCACAAGAAAGCCCGCCACAAAAAGCGCAACACCGTCGCCGACATCATAGGGCACCTTGAACCCTTTGTCTTTGTGAGCACACCCGGCACACATCTCTGTAAGGTGGTATGACTTGAATTGCGTAGCAAGATTCCGGAAGATGCAGTCAATAACGGTCGCGTTACCTGTAGGGAACGTCAGCGTCTGGTCCACTGCTTGCTTCAGACAGAGCATGAGGAGCATTTCTTTTCGTTGATTGACATGCTGAACGTCAAGCATTGCGGCAAGATACGTCGTCTTGGGAAAGCTCGCGGCATTGTAAGCAGCGTCAATGCATGTGGCAACTTCAGCAACGCTTACGGGCAACTGGCCCACCGGCCTAAGAAGCTTTTTGGTTGAGTTAGCCTGCAGCTGATTCGAATCGACGTCCCGACCGTCAAAGCACCAAACCGTGTAATCCATAGCAGTAAGCGCCTGAAGTGAAACACCGCGCTTCCCTCCACAAAGCATGAGCATGCGCTCCTCATCGTTCGTCACGATCAATCCAGAATCCAAATGCCTGGCGCCATAGCCAAACGTGGCATTAAAATGAATCTGTTTGTCCACCTTAGGCGTCTTCCCATCCTTTTTCGTCCCACCATCCGCCTTGGCCTGGATGCGCACGTACGTATCATTGGGCCATGTACAGCGACGAGCCAGAATGTCGGCGTTACGAAACTCCTCCATCACCACCACCACAAATCCCTGCTCCTTTAAGAGCGGCACAATCCAGCGCACAAAAGCGTCCTCAACAGCAGATGCCACTGGTAGCTTTGGCTTTGCTGCCTGCACCGCACTGGCAGCTGTTTTCACCTCAAGTCTGCGCTTCGAACGGGCGCAATGCACAACCGGGTTGTTTTGACAGCTTTTGCACATGCGTGACCCCTTCCAAAACGCGCTGCTCGGTAAAACGGAAGTGCAACCCATGCAGCAGCGTTTGCCCGCCGCATCACAGACGTCCCTGAGCTCTTTGTAATCAGGACTGCCGAAAATGGTTAACTTGTTCATTGAGTCCATCTGTTCAACGCAGATGCGAAAGGCTGCGGTAAGAGCACCGCTCGCCAATTCGGTACGGAAGCTTCTGCGCAGAATCTTCATTTCTGGATTAGATGCATCGCGCTTCTCCTTCTTAGCATCGGCCGCTTCTTGGAGCCACTTCGCACCGAGAGCTTTGGCCTCCGCTTCTGTCTTTACCCACCTTCGCTTCTTTTTGCCATCAAACATTACACAAACGTCGTACCCACCCTTGGAAGGGCCGTACCCTTTAACCATCTTACCCTCACGCTTGCGTTTCCGGACGGCGGGAACGCAAGCGGGAATGGAGGGGTGGAAGGCCGTCTGTTTCCACCAATCCAACGGTTACAAGACGCAAAACTCATTCCCGGTCACGCAATCTCTGTCATTCAATCTATGGCGACACCATGGAGGTTCCATACTGCTCTTCTCGCCAGCTGGTGTACAACTTGCAAGGTTGGTGGAGGGAGGCTTCAATCTTTTCAATTCTGAAGAAATAGGTGTCCCCGATTTCAAACCTCAAATCTTGTTGGCATGAGTTGCAAAACAAGTGGTCAAGTCTTGTCCAAGGGAAAACCCCACACGAACCCCGCAAACTTTGCAAACTTTACAACCCTAACCTTTTCACCAAGGGTCGGGCCGAGGGCCCGTCTCAGTCCCAAAGGATGGCGCGACGTTGCGCACCGGTCGGTTGGCCGCCATTCAGCTCGCCCTGCACGAGGGCGTTCCGGGCGCGTATGTACGGGCAATCGCGGCAAAACTGCTGCGATGCGGTGAGGGCAAAGGCGAAGCGCAACGTGAGTCCGGCGGCCCAGAGGATCTGCTGCACTCGCTTCGGGTTGTCGCGATTGGCCCCAGCGTGCATGATCGTGTACGGACAGTCCTGCACGCGCACGAGCATGCGCTCCAGCACCTCGTGCGTGCACGCACGGAACTGATGCGAGATGGCACCGAGTTTCGCCACCGTCGCGCACATCTGCTTGATGGACCCCATGTCCTCCGAGATGCGAATGCACGCGATGCGCGCCACGAGCTCATCGGGCAGGTCGAGCGTGACGCGCCTTCCGCGCTTGCGCTTGGGCACCTTGCTGGCTTCAATGCGCGCGACAAGGTCGGGAGGAAACACGCCGTTCGCGTTGACAGGCCTCATGCGCCACTGGTCGCTCACCGACGCAACGGCCAGCTCAAAGTTCTTCGCGTCGGACACGCACAGGCGCTTGCACCAGTCGTCGGGCGACTGGCGTAGCGCGAAGGGGGGCAAGTTTGGCATGAGGGAGGCGATGAAGAGTCGCTGCGCCAGGGTGAGGTCGCGCATCTCGACCTTCCCCTCGATCTCAAAGTCGTCCGGGCAGCGCTGCGCGTGCTGAAAGTTGGGCGGGTGCTGCAGGGCCTGGTTGGGTGAGTGCTCTAGCCATCCGGGAGCGAGTCGCTCGCGCTCCTTGAAGTTGAGGTAGGCGTTGACGGCCATGGGCACGGGCCACAGGAGCAAAATGTCCCTGCCCAGTATGCACTCCGACGACGCGATGGGATACTCGCCCGCATGCTTTACGGCGATGGGCGACGCCCACGCGTAGCCCTTGCCGTCTCGTAGGCGCACGAAGACGATCGCCTTCGTGCGCACGCGGAACGTGGGGTAGCGCGCCGTCTCCATGATGAGAGTGCTGTACGACTTGCGCGCCGCATTCTCAAAGGCAAGAAAAGGCATGGGCCTGGTCCGCTCCACGGCCTCAACATTATTGAGCGCCATCTTGGACACCCGGTACACCGAAAAGCCGGACGGGTCGATCAGCAGCATTTCATTCTTCCCCTTCTCGCCTCCTTCCATTTTCAAGACGCAATCTACTTACTTACTCACACACACACACGCACAAGTCGCAAGGTCACGGTTTGCCGGTGCTCGTCGCGCGCATCCACGCAAGAACGTCGCGGTGGGAAGCGAAGGTGCGCATATGCCTTGGTCGGTTGAGCGTCCCCGCGGTGGCGGTGATCGTGCCGGGCGCGTCGGCGCGGCAGGAGAGCACGAACCGGTCGAGATTGGCGGTTCGGTGCGCCGAGAGGTCGACGGTGATCTCGTTTGAGTCGGGCAGCATTCGGCGGACGACCATCGCGGACTTGCTGGAGGTGTGCAGCCGCGAGGACAGGTACGCGTGCAGCTCATCGGTCGCCGCGTCGAACAACAGCGCGGATTGGAGCATGTTGTCGCCTCACACGACCGTTGTGGGCAACGCCTGGTACGAGAACCGCGTCGTGACGAGATGCACGTGGCCGCGCTCGCGATCCACAAAGACGCTGCGCTGGCTGCGCGCGCACCGACGAAACGATTGGCACAGCAGCGCGCAGAGCGCCAAGATCCCGAGCACGCACACCGCCGGGTGCATGGGCCGCGCTAGCGCGACCTCGTGCCGCCACGGTACGCAAAGGGGAGTATATCTTGCTAGCGCAATGTCCGAGAGTTCGTCGGAGCAGGGCGCGGCCGGGCGCAAGCGCTCGGTCGAGGAGCTCGTGGAGCGGTTGCGCGACAAGACGATGGCCGAGCGGCTGCCGCTGCTGGCGCACCGGTCCATTGGCCGCACGCTGTGCAGGCTGCGCGACGCCGTCGTTGGGGAGGATCCCGTTACGCCCAAGGCGGCGAAGACGCTGCTGTGCTGCGGCATCGCCATGTACCGCCGGCACGCCGTCGGCGAGAAGAATGACGAGGAGGGCGACGACCACGAGGAGACGATGGCGCTGATCCGGCAGAGCGCCGTGCTCATCTTTGTGCTGCTCGCCACCATCGAGGCGCGCAGCGGCGACCCGGTCGACCTGGACGCGGTGCAGCAGGTGGTGGTAACGGCGAACGCGGCGTCGCTCTCGGGCGTGCTCGAGTTGAAGAGCGCGCGTCGCAAGCGCAAAGAGCGTGAAGACCAGGAGGTAAAGGGCGGGGAGAAGGAGCATGTGGAGGGTGAGGAGGGCAAGGAGGGCGCCGAGCCGCCGCCCCCGCCGCCCCCACCCCCGCCCGCCACCTCGGGCGAGCTCACGATGGCCGTGCTCAAGTACGTGGCGCGCATGCTTCGGAACCGGTCGTCCACGGAGCACGAGCGGCTGGCCGACCTGTTCTTCCGCACGTCGGCCGCGTGCATGGCGCAGAACCTGCTGCTCGCGCACGGCGCGGTCGACTTTGTCTCGCTCAAGGCGACGGCCGACCACGCGGTCCCGCGCGAGAAGCGGCTGCTGGGCATCGCGCAGGCGGGCGAGTCGGAGGCGGGGCAGTCGGTGCGCCCTCTTCACTTTGAACCCTTCCTTTCCCTACGCACGCACGCGCACTTGCCTGTTCCTTTTGCAGGTCCTGCGCGACCTCCTGCTCTCCTTCTTGCTGCCGAGCGGCATCGTCGGCGTGCGCCGCACCCTGCTGCTCAGCCGCGCGGCGAGCACGGCCGCGGGCGTCGACCACGCCGACGCGGTCAACAATGCGCACAGCTGCGCCATGGCGGGCTGCGAGTTTATATGGCAAAACGGCACCGACCCGCTCGAGCGCGCGTGCGCGCTGCTGGCGGGCGTGGCGGTGCTCACCACCAAGGGCGGCGAGGACCCGATGCGCAAGCAGGACGCCTTTGTGGGCCGCCTGAGCCTGCCCTTTTTTGAGACCAAGCCGCCCGCGAGCGGCGTCAAGCGGTTGGCGCTGCTCGCGGATCAGAAGCGGTGGGTGCTCTACAAGGTGGACAAGAGGAACACGCCGCACGTGCTGTGCAACCTGCGGGGGTTTGACGGCCTGTGTGACTGCCTCTTGGAGTTTTTGTAAAATAACCACCGGTTGCGTTGCTTAAGAATGGAGAAGGGTACCAGTGGCATGCTGCCTTCCCTCGGCGAGGCGCGCGCACGGGGGAGGCGTGTGCGTAATTTCCGTTTCTATTCATTTATGATACCGTTCTCCTCACCAAACACGAAACGCTACGCCTTGTACACCTCGCGCGGGGGCACCTTGCCTCCGTCCCACGACAGCTGCCCATTCTTCATTATGAACCGATCCTCCTCGCCCTCTGGTCGGCCGGCCATCACCTTGGCCGCGCCCGTGCTGAAGGTGCGCACCTTGGGCCCGCGCGTGCCCTGCGGGTAGAAGCACGACATCGCGCACCGCACGACGCACCACAACAAACAGATGGAAAGGGTCAGGATGCTGACGAGGATGGCCCAAAAGTGCCACCACATGATGGCGGCACCTCCCTACTCCTCCTCCTGCCCGGTGGGCAATATGCCGGCGTGGTTGAGCCGCGAAGCGGGAATACCGTGCTCCGCGCCCACGGCCACCAGGTGCTTAGCGTACGCCTTCCACTGCGCAAGCTCCTTCTGCAGCACCCCTATGGTCGCGGCGTCGTCCTCTGGCGAGCGTCGCCGCTTCGGCTCGCGGCCCGCGATGCGCACGAGCGCGTCGCGCACGGTCCACGCGTGCGCCGAATCGTCCTCCTCGTCGAGGTGCAGCCACGGCACGCCGTTGCGCTCCTCGGCGCCACCGCGCACGAGCGGCACGAGCACGGGCCGAGGAGGTCGCCCCGACCCGTCGTCGTACTTGTGCACCTCGCCCTGCGGGTGCGCCAGGTTGCACCGCTGCACCCACGGCTTGCCAAAGAGCACCGCGGCGTGGTGCTCCTTCCACTCCTCGCTCTGCGCCACGAGGGCGGGGTACTGTTGCCGTATCCGATCGACCTCGCGCTGGCAGTGCGCCGCGAGGTTCACCTGGCCGTCCTCCAGGTTGTCCCACACGGGCGGCAAGTCCTTCTCGAGCTTGAAGTAGGCGACGAGCTGCTTGATCTTGCGCACGTGCGCGCGCGGCAGCACGTGCAACCGGCACTGGTCGTGGTAGCCGCATATGGACGCGTCTCGCGCGGGCGCGCCCTCGCGCTTGTCCGACACGATGCTCGCGAAGCAGCCGAGCATCATCGGTGTCACGACCGGGTCGGTGTTGCCAGGCACATTCGGCCAGCCGCTCGTGTCCACGGCCGCCCGGACGTGCATGGGGCACACGAGGAACATCTTTTGCAGGTTGGTCAGGATCCGCGTGCGCTGTTTGCCGTACTCGAACGACCAGTCGTCCCCATTCGGCGGCCTGGGCGCGAGCTGCGACTCGCCGCCGTTGAGGAAGAGGATCATGAACAGCTCGGCGCCAGTGCTCGTGAGCGCCTTGCCGCCCGCGTAGCGCGCGAGCGCGTCGGCGGCCGAGCAGTACACCGACGGGCCGAGTGTGGCCGTGAGCGGCCTCGGCTCGCGCCACTCGAGCTCGTACACCTCGGTGTCCTTAGGCGCAAACCCAAAGTCGGCGTGGAAGCACGCGCCCGCGTTCGGGTTGGTGGCCGAGGGCTTGCCCGCGTTGACCACGAGCCGTTGCCGGCCCTTGGCGCTGCGCATGCGCTCGGCCATGGACTCCTCCAGGCCCAGGCGCAGCGGAATCAGCTGCTCCTTGTCGATGCGGTAGGCGTCCAAGCCGTGGATCGTGAAGATCTCGGCGGGCTCCTTGGGCCGCGGCCCGTCACGCGCCACCTCGGTCGGCGTCTGCAGCGCAAACTCCTTGCGCGGCGCTGGGACCTTTGCCACCGCAATCTTCTTGGTGGCCGGCTTGCGGGTGGCCTTGCGTCGTTTAGTGCCTACCATGCCTTCCATCCAGGTGGGTGCTGGTCGCCCACAAGTTGCATGTCTGTGCTTCAATCTCAATGTTACTAAGAAAACAGACACACGCGGACTCCCACGCACACCCACACACACACACATACACACACGCGCGCGCGCGATCTCAAGACACTGCCCCTACTCAGCACGCTGCGCCAGCGTCGCGTCGTTGATCACCTTGGCCCGCTTCCTCTTGGCCTCCCCCTCCTCCTTGGGGTCTTCGGCCTCGTTCTGCTGCTTCCGCTTCTCGGCCATGCGGTCGAGTTCCTCCCAGAAGTAGGACTTGTTGCGCCTCGAGTACTCGAGCTTGTACGCCACGATCTCGTCGCGGCGCGCCTCCTTGGCCTCGCGCAGCGCCTTCTCCATGGCGACGGGCATGGTGTTCTCCTTGATGTTGTCCTCCAGGCAGGCCAGGTGGCCGCTGAGCTTCTCGGCGCTCCACTTGGAGATGTCGTCGCCGTACTGCTCGTAGGAGAAGCCCCAGTTGGGCGGCGGGCCCGGCTCGGGAAGGGCGTGCCTCATCGAGGCTTGAGTCTTGGGCTTGTCGCGGTCGCCACCCCACCTCCAGCGATCAAACTCGGGAAAGGGAACAGCGCGTCGGCCGGCCATAGTTTCTTCTGGGTTTCCGGACGGCGGGAAGACGGGTGGAAGGCTGACGGGTAGGCCAGTGGGAAGCAGGCACGGGGACGTCTTAGCCGCGTTGGAAGGACCGCCCCGAGCTCCCGGCGCGCGGACATCTGGCCAGCGCTCCGGACCCGCGGCCTTGGGCGTCTGCGCGCTTCCCGCTCTTGCGTGCTCCAATCCCGTCTTATTGCGCGCGCACACACACACGTACACACACACACACACACCAACGCACACACCGCCCGAGGCGCCTCAGTCGCTTCCGGTGTACCACGCGGGCTTGGGATTCAGCGCCGGCGTGTTTAGGAACATGGCGCCCATGTTCGTGACGTTGCGCACGTCCCAGCCGCTCAGGTCGCCGTTGAAGGCCGCGGCGTTGAAAAACATGCCCCACATGCGCCTGACGTTGCGCACGTCCCAGCCGCTCAGGTCGCCGTTGAAGGACGCGGCTTCGAAAAACATGCTGCTCATGCTCGTGACGTTGCGCACGTCCCAGCCGCTCAGGTCGCCGTTGAAGGACGCGGCGTTGCAAAACATGCGGCGCATGTCCGTGACGTTGCGCACGTCCCAGCCGCGCAGGTCGCCGTTGAAGGCCGCGGCGCCGTCAAACATGGAGCGCATGTCCGTGACGTTGCGCACGTCCCAGCCGCTCAGGTCGCCGTTGAAGGCCGCGGCGCCGTAAAACATCCAGCTCATGTCCGTGACGGCGCTCACGTCCCAGCCGCTCAGGTCGCCGTTGAAGGCCGCGGCGTCCTTAAACATGGAGCTCATGTTCGTGACGTTGCGCACGTCCCAGCCGGCGATCGGGCCGTGCTCGGCATGCACCCAGTTAGTCTTCGAGGCTTCTTGAACGGCCAAGCGCATCGTGCGATTGTTCAACCCCCGAGGTGACGAGGGCGCGGCCACGGGCGCGCGGCGGTTGGGAAGCACCAGCTCCCGGTTGTGCTGGTGCTGCGCCCGGACCAGCGCGTCCCTCTCCGCCTTGAGCGCGTCAAACTCGGCCTCGCAGTCTTCCAGGTTCTCCTCGAGTTGATTGACCGCGTTCTGGAAGCCGCTTAAGTTTTGCAGCTGATCGCGCGCCTCGTTCATGCGCTCCGGCGCGTACGCCTCCAGCTCGGCGATCCGTGCCGCGTCCTCGCGCTGTCGCTGCTCGTCGCTCAGGGTGTTGCGCAGGTTGGACAGCTCGTCCTCGTAAAACGCCCGCAGCTGCTCCATCTCTTCCTTGTTGGAGGCACCGCTCTGCTTTGCCGCGTCCAGCTCGAGCTTCAGCTTGGCCAGCGAGGCCTCCGCTTTCTCTAGCCGCGCCTGGCCCTCGGCCAACTCCTTCTCTTGGCGCGCCGCGTCCTGTGTGAGCTGTGCCACCTCCACCCGCGCATCGTCAAGCTGCTTCATCGCCGCGTCTACCTCGGCGCGCAAGGCCGCATCGGCCCCACCCTTGGCCGCTGCTTGCTGCTCCAGCTCGTCGCGCACCTGTGCCAGTTCGGCGCGCGCCTCGTCGCCGAGTCGCTTGGCCTCCCGCAGCTCCTGCCGCATGGCGTTGCTCGCAGTTTCTGCCTCGCGCTGGAGGTCGACAATCTTGGCGCCCATCTCGCGCAGCGTGCGTGCCTCCTCGGCGGACAGGGGCTGGTCGGAGGCGTTGGCCTCGGCTTGCAGAGGCACGTACGCGGTCTGCGCGGAGGCGGCGGCGGCGCGCGCAACGCGCGCGCGCTGATTCGCATTCCGCGCGCGTGCAAGCGCCGCCCGGTTCAGACTCACATTCTCAACCGCGATCTTGGCGCGGGGCCCCAACAATCCCAAGCCGCGATCTTGGCGCGGGGCCCAACCCTCTGGAGCCACCTTAGTCCCGGTTGAGGCCCCATGCGCCTGGCCGGCGCGCAGCACCGCGTCGAGGCGCGACGACGACCGCCGGCCGACGAGGGGCTGGCTTGCGCTTGCGCCTCTGCGCACGGACATTGCCGACCCCGCCCGTTGCCCACTGCCTGCCCTAACGCGCGAGCGCTGCGCCTTATCGGCGACGTCGGGGACGAGACGACGGAGGCGAACAAGCACAAGAAGATCCCGTTTAGCCGCGCGATACTTGCGCGCGTCCGCCTCCGCGCCGAAGGCCCGTGCGAGGGGGAGGAGGAGGAGGAGGAGGAAGGCGAGGAGGTCGAAGTGGAAGCCGTCGAGGTGGTGCAGGAAAGCGAGGAAGGCGAGGATTTCTACCACCCCTTCCACCCCTTCCATTTTCTACATCCGCTCTTCCCATCGTCCGGAAACTCAGATGGCCGACACGACCAACGCAACAGACGCCTTCGATGTGGCCGTCCTTCAAAACCTGCTGGCCAGCCCCGCGCTGTGCCTCACGACCAAGCGCGCGCTCGCGTGCGTTACGAAGCTTGGCAGCGAACTAACCAACGAGCACATGGGGCAGACGCATCTCTACGTGGACTCGGAGGACTGCACGGCGATCAATGCGCGCTGGATCCTGCGCCAGCTAATCTCGCGCGTGCCCGGCCTGCTGGTGTGCGCGCGCGGCGAGCTGCTCGCGCCTGAGATGAACCTGCAGACGCTCATGCAATTCAAGCGCGTGCGCGTCAAGGGGCTGGTGATGGGGAAGGAGTGCGTGATGACGCCGACCGCCGCCTACTTCTTGGGGCACGCCCTCTCCGAGGGCTTCGAGGTCGACCCTTACGTGCGACTGACCACCGGCAAGAAGAAGCGCATCCAAGCCCTGCGCGTGAATACGCGCCTCTTTCTCACGCCCGAGGAGACGTTTAAATTGGTGGATCAGCGCATCATGTCGGGTGCGCTGCTGGCCAACGCCGAGAGCCGCCTCGAGGTGCTGAAGCGTCACGACGCCCGGCTCAGCTTCACCATGCTCGAGCTCGACGACGTGACGGCCGCCGATCTTGGCGAGCAGCTGCGGCGCGCGATCGTTTCTGGGAGCAGGAAGGGCCTTCCCATCAGTCTCGACCTGTCGCACAACAGGTTTGGCAAGGACGGCCTGCGCGCACTCCTGTCGCCCGCGTACGGGCCCAAA
>Ga0206125_10002337_pt1 | contig 20241 bp, 17 predicted proteins | sample Helgoland_Spring_4_FD_148598 | JGI IMG/M metagenome (GOLD analysis project Ga0206125, IMG submission 148598) | Pelagic subsurface seawater microbial communities from Kabeltonne, Helgoland, North Sea - Helgoland_Spring_Bloom_20160331_1 | ecosystem: Environmental > Aquatic > Marine > Epipelagic ... | reverse complement strand
ACTTCAAGATATATTACAACTAAGAATAAAAAAAATACTCCAGATAGAATAGAAATTAAAAAATTCAATCCTATCTTGAAGAAAATGACAGTTCATAAAGAAATTAAATAAATAGACTTTTTCATTGAAATGAAAATGTCAAATAAATAAAATACAAGGACATGGCAAAGAAATCAGTAGCATCGTTACAGACAGGTTCAAAGAGACTTAGTAAGGCAATAAAGATGGTAAAATCTCCAAAGACTGGCGCTTATACCTTTGTGGAATCTATTATGGATCCTAAAAAAGTAAATGAATTTTTAGCAAAGAAATAAATTCTTTTTTACATAAAAAATATAAGCTACTTTCTAAGAAGAAAGTAGTTTTTTTTATGCCGTTTATTTGGTTAAATTTGAAATACTAAAATATTGAATATAATTCATGAGTTTTTTTAAAAAGATATTTTCAAAAGAGAAAAAAGAATCCTTAGATAAAGGATTAGAAAAATCTAAATCTAGTTTTTTTACTAAATTATCTAAAGTAGTAGCAGGAAAATCTAAAGTAGATGATGATGTTCTTGACAATTTAGAGGAAGTACTTGTTTCCTCAGATGTGGGGGTAGATACAACACTCAAAATTATTGATAGAATTGAAGCAAGAGTATCTAAAGACAAATATCTTGGAACAGAAGAGTTAAATGGTATTTTAAGAGAAGAGATAGCTGGTCTTTTATCAGAAACAAATTTAGGAAATGATACAGATTTTAACATTCCAGAAAATAAGAAACCATATGTTTTAATGGTTGTTGGTGTTAATGGAGTTGGTAAAACTACCACTATAGGAAAATTAGCTTTACAGTTTAAGAAAAAAGGATTAAAGGTTGTTTTAGGAGCTTCCGATACTTTTAGAGCTGCAGCAATAGATCAACTTCAAGTTTGGGCAGATAGAGTGGAAGTCCCTTTAATTAGACAAGAAATGGGTTCAGATCCTGCGTCTGTTGCTTTTGATACACTTACTTCAGCTGTTTCTCAAAATGCAGACGTTGTAATTATTGATACAGCAGGTAGGTTGCATAATAAGGTTAATTTAATGAATGAACTCACGAAGATAAAACGTGTCATGCAAAAAGTAGTAGAAGATTCACCTCACGATGTTTTATTAGTGTTAGATGGTTCTACTGGTCAAAATGCCTTTGAACAAGCTAAGCAATTTACCAAAGCTACAGAAGTAAGTTCACTAGCGGTAACCAAATTAGATGGAACAGCAAAAGGGGGAGTAGTGATTGGTATTTCTGATCAGTTTAAAATTCCTGTAAAATACATTGGTGTAGGGGAAGGAATTGATGACTTGCAAGTATTCAATAAACATGAATTTGTTGATTCTTTCTTTAATTAAATTTAGATGTCATGTACATTATTTTATATAAAGTTATAGATCTAACAGCTAATTTAATCTTTTAATATTTCTATTGGTTTCCCATCTTGATTAATTTCCCAAGTACTTTTTACACCATCTCCGTCTGTATCAAACAATGATACAGCTCTCGCTTTAAAAGAGGAAGTAGTTACTTGAGTAATTTCATAACTATAGTTTGCAGTACCACCCTCTGTTGATTTTTTAGGTGGAATAAAATCGATGGCATTAAAATCTAATGAATACGTATTATTCAAATAAAAATAAGATTTTTGAAGATTTTGAATTGTTTTTAAACTTTGTTGCGCTTCTATACTTTTTGCCTTATTAATAACTCCCATAAAGCTTGGCATAGCAATTAATATGAGAATTCCTATAATCACTAATACTACAAGAAGTTCTTGTAAGTTGTAAGCGTTTACTTTTTTCTTGAGCATCATATTTTTTTAGGAGAATTTATTGTTTTGCTTCAAAAGTAATAAAAAAATAAAATAATTCCTTAATTTCATAAATTAGTTAAAAGCTTTATTTCTATGAAAAACAACCTACACCTATACTTTCTTTTTGTTTATTGTAAATTTAACAAGTATTTTTAAAATCTTCCTAAAACAATTTTAGTTACTTTTACTAATAATTGGATCAAATCTAAAATTATAAAATAATTCAAATACCCCCAAAAAAAACATGATGTTCAAAAAATAATAGCATGTTCTAAAATTTAAAACGTAACATTTTAAAATAAAATTTATTGTGAATTAAAAAAAATGAAAAAAATTTTATGCCTCCTAATGCTTTTGCTGCAAGTATATTCAGCTAAAGCCCAAGATTCTAACAGAATAAAAAAGTTAGAAACTACTTTAAACTCTTTGTCTGAAAAAATACCTGGATTAACAAATAAGGTTGATTTAACCATCAAGACTACAAAACTTAGTCTTTTTTTAAAAGCAATAGCAAATTCTAATGATCTAAATATAAGTGTAGACCCTTTATTAAAAAATATCAATGTATCTAAAAACTTTCTAAATGTAAGCGTTCAAGATGTGCTATTAATCTTGTGTAAAGAACATCAACTCTCTATAGATTTTTTTGGTAATATTTTGGCTATTAAAAAATACAATGCACCCTACATAGCTAAGGAGATTCCTGTTTTTTATAATTCTAGTAAAGATCTTTTTACGGCAGATTTTCAAAACGATAGTCTGGTCTTGGCTTTTAGAAAGATAACAACAGTTACTGGTAAAAACTTGGTGTTTTCAGAAGAGGCTCTCAGAGATCGCAAGATTTCAGCATTCATAAAAGAAGTTCCTTTTGATGCTGCTATTGATAAAATTGCCTTAACTAATCAATTAGAAGTTACTAAAACTAAAGATAATTTTTATCTTTTTAAAGCCTCTTCTGAGGGAGTTATAAGAAACCCAAGACGTTTAAACATGTCTGAAAGTTATTCTTTTAAAATAATAGATACAGTTCATCAACTATTAGAAGTTAGTTTTATAGATGCCCCTATAGAAAATATTATTAATGATGTTGCTTATGGTTTAAAAATTAACTTAGCCACTAAAAAAGAGTTAAAAAACATTGGGAAGGCAACCATAAAATCAGATAGTATTTCGTTTAATAAACTATTAAATAAGTTATTGGAAGGCACAAATCACAGTTATAAACTAGAGAATGGCATGTACTTTTTTGGAAAAACAAAAGGGGTCTCTGTAGAGAAAACTGAAGTAATACCACTTGTAAATAGATCTATAGAGTTAATGATGCAACCTCTTCAAAACTCATCTGGGTTTTCAATCAACCAATCTATGAATAATTCATTTTCACAAGATGGGAGCTTTAATCAAAATATGTCTGGTAGAGGGAATTCTATCATAGGAAATCAGAGAACTCAAACTACTGGATATAGTAGAAATACACAAAATAGAAGCGATAACCTCAATAATACAAATCAGAATTCAAATAGTGAAGATTTAAAGAGCATTTTCCCTGAAGGAGTGATAGATAGTTTAACTATTGGAACCGATTTAGAGCAAAATAGTTTTATTGTAAAAGGAAATGCACAACGTATAGAGAAATTTAAAAAATTTATTAAAAAAATAGACAAATCTGTTCCGCTAATTTTAATTGAAGTTATGATTATTGAAGTTAATAATACGTCTTCCGTTTCAGCGGGTATAGATATTGGTGTTGGTGATGCTCCTGTAAAAAGTAAAGGAAGTATTTTTCAAGCAACAGACCTAACAATAGGAGCTGCAAGAATTAATAAAATTATTGGAGGCTTATCTATTGGATCTTTAAATATTGGAAATGTATCTCCAAATTTTTATGCAAAAATTCAAGCTTTAGAAACCAATGGAAATTTAAAAATTCGTTCAACTCCAAAACTATCAGCTTTAAACGGTCATACAGCATCCTTAAGCAATGGAAAAAGAACGTATTATACACAAACGTTAGTCAATACCGTTGGTGTAGAAAATCCGCAGACACAACAATATGAGAACTTTATTCCTATAGATGCCAATTTATCAATTAAGATACGCCCTATTGTTTCAGGAGACGGCAGTATTACCTTAAGCATAGATGTTCAACAATCTTCATTTAGCAATGGAGAACGTGTTGGTGATGGAGCTCCGCCAGATATAGATACCAGACAGTTTAATTCTACCTTGCGTATTAGAGATCAAGATGTAGTTATTTTGGGAGGCTTAGAAGTAGACTCTAAAAGTAATTCTGGTTCGGGTGTGCCATTCTTAGCCAAAATTCCACTCATTAAATGGTTGTTTAGCAAACGAGTAAGAACTGCTCAAAAGTCTAAATTATCTGTACTTATTAAGCCTAGTATCATTAGAGCAGAATGAAAAGGTATCTAACATACGGACATAGCTTTTGTGCTGTTGAACACGCTTACAAAACATCTTTTCAGGTTTTAGAAGTAACAAAAAAACGAAAAGAGTTGGTTATTTCAAAACAAGAAAATTACTCCTCACAAAAAGCCGTTTTTGAAAACTTAAAAAATAAGAAACATCTATTTTTAGTTTTAAATAATGAGCAAATACTTTCTAAAAATATTCCTACAGCTGGTATTTCAGTAGACAGGCTAGTAAAAACAGCATTTCCAACAATTGTTTTACAAGATTTTTATGTAGAAATACTTAAGAATGATACTACATCATTTATAGCGATTTGTAGAAAAAATGTAATAGATACTCTTATACAAGAATATGCTGCAAAAGGAATTTATGTGATCGATTTTTCTCTGGGGAATTTGGCAGTAAAAAATGTACAATCTTATATACAAGAGTCACAAATTTTTACTTCTAATGCCTGTATTATTTTAGAAAATAATAAGATAGAAACTATAGAAATAAAGACACCTTTACAAGAAATTTATCAAATAAACGGATTAGAGGTCCCAAATAAATACGTCCTTAGTTTTGCAGGGATTTTATCTTACTATTCTAATGAACTTCACACCTACTCAAGTACCCTAAAAAAAAGACTCACAAACATATACAAACAACAGCGTTTCTTTGCCTTAGGTCTAAAGTATTCATTGGGCTTTTTATTTATTACGCTACTCATTAATTTTTTAGTTTTTAGCAGCTATCAAAGAAAGGTTTCAGAACTACAAACAGAAGTATCAATAAATGAAACCTACAAGAAGCAACTTACAAGGTTGAATGATCTTGTTATTAAAAAGAAAAAAATAGTAGAAAGTATTTCCTCTGCTAGTAATTCTAAAGCAATCTGGTATGTCAATGAAATCTCCAAAACAGTTCCTACTAGCTTATATTTAGACGAAATTAACTATCAACCTCTTGAAAAACCTATTAAAGAAGAAAAACCTGTTGTATTTAAAAATAATGAAATAACAGTAAAAGGAATTTCAAGAAACGATGAAGATTTGATTGCTTGGAAATCTAGTTTAGAACAACTTAGCTGGGTAGAAAAAATTTCATTTACAAACTATGGAAAGGGAAAGAGAAAGAGAACCTCTTTTTATTTTATTGTTCACATAAAAAAGGCTCAATGACTATAAAGCAAAAAAATATAGGACTGATTATTGGTTTTTGCAGCGTACTTTTTGCATCCTATCAATTTTCGTTTAAAAAAACTTTAGAGGTAAAAAACAATTTAAAACAGCTAACTATAGAACAAGAGTTACTATCTAACGCTACAACAAGAAGTATCTATTTACAGCAAGAAAATAGATATTTAGATTCAATTTTAACCTCAAGTAATCTGTCTGTAAATGAGTCTTTTGAACATTATTTCATTGAAAAAATAACAGATTTAAAAGAACTTTACAAGGTAGCACTTATTTCTTATGAAAAACCTCACACATTTAAGTTTGATGGCGCAACCATGCTTAGCTACAGTATAGAAATAAAAGGAGACTTTAGAAACCTAATGTTATTTACTAGCAGTTTAGAACAACTACAAATGGGAGAATTTGCTGTTGTTTTATTTGAAAAAAAGAAAAATTACAGTACCCGAAAAGACGAACTTTTCTGCAAATTAATCCTTCAAAAATTAAGTAAATAATGGCCTTAGCAAACATCCTTATGATTGGCTTACTTTTACGTGTCTTCTATGAAGATATAAAAGACCGTAAAGTAACATTCATTGTTCTTGTTATCTTGCTACTATTGGGAGGATTTATTCATAGCCAACATCAAAATGTATGGGTTTTCTTGTTAAGTTCACTACTAAATTTAAGTATTGTTTTAACAATTATCTTAGTACTTTATGCATATGCTAACTTCAAATTAAAAACCTCTCTATCTAAGGTGTTTGGCTTAGGAGACGCCTTTTTTTTTATTGTAATGGCTGTTAGTTTTCCAACAGCTACTTTTTTAGTTTTGTTTGCTACTTCTCTTCTCTTCAGTTTTGTCATAGCTGTTCTTTTTAAAAAGACATTAAAAAAAATCATTCCATTAGCTGGTTTACAAGCATTGTATTTAGGGCTTACTTTAGCTAGCAATCAATGGTTTCATATTATAAATTTATATGCCGTATAAATGAATAAAGAATTTTTAGAAATACCAACACAAACTCTGCAGCTAATTAGCGCAGACCAAGCCTATCATTACAGAGTAATACCCTTCAACGAGTTTGGCAACAAAGTCTTTTTAAAAACAGACGCTACCAAGCCCAATGAGCTATTAGCAGAACTACAAATTATGCTAAATAAAGAAATTGTACTAGAACAAGAGTCTTCACAAACTATTGAACAATATCTTCAAAAAAACTACAGAAAAAGAGCCAGAGGTTTTCAGAGTAGTTCTCTTCATTATTCTGAAGACTTTTTACTGAATATGATCTATGAAGCAAAAGAAATAGGAAGTAGTGACCTTCATTTTGAAGCTTTTGAAAAACAACACAGAGTACGGTTTAGAATAGATGGAAAATTAATAGAAAAGTACATCATTTCTTTAGATGAGTATCCAAAAATTGTGAACAGAATAAAGATCATGGCTAGGCTAGACATTTCAGAAAAAAGATTGCCACAAGACGGGCGAATAAATGTATCTACAGAAGTAGAAGATTTTGATATTCGTGTCTCATCTTTGCCAACGCTTCATGGAGAAAAGTTAGTGCTTCGTATTTTATCCAAAAACAGTGTTCGTGTTCAACTAAAAAATCTTGGATTTACAAAAGATGAACTAGAAATCTATGAATCGTCTGTAAAAAAACCAAACGGAATTGTCTTAATTTCTGGACCAACAGGTTCTGGAAAAACCACCACCCTGTATGCTACTTTAAAATTATTAAACAAAAAAGACACCAACATACTTACCATAGAAGACCCCATAGAATATACCTTAGAAGGTGTAAATCAAGTCCAGCTAAGAGAAAATATTGGGCTAGACTTTGCGAGCACTTTGCGAACTTTTTTAAGACAAGATCCAGATATTATTATGGTAGGAGAAATACGCGATGTAGCAACAGCAAACATGGCTATTAGAGCAGCCTTAACAGGGCATTTGGTCTTATCTACCATACATACAAATTCTGCTTGGTCTACAATTTCTAGACTGGTAGACATGGGAATACCTCCCTTTTTAATAGCTAGCACCTTAAATATTAGTGTGGCGCAGCGTTTGGTTCGTAAATTATGTACTGCTTGCAAACAAGAAGAAAAACTTCGTTTAGAAATTCTTCCAAAGGGCTTTATTCTCTCTAAAGAGATACAAACACATTACAAAGCTGTAGGCTGTTCTAATTGCTACCAAACTGGTTATAAAGGCAGAAAAGCAATCTATGAGATTATTCCTATTACTAAAGAACTGGTTCAGAAAATTCAAAACAAAGAATTAGAGGTAGATGCGTATCTTCTAGAAAATAAAATTCAAACGCTACAAATGAACGCACTTAATTTAGTAGAACAAGGCATTACTTCTATTGAAGAGGTATATCCATTATTAGCTCATTAATTTATGAATAAAAACACCAAAACAACTGTATTATTAATGGTAGTTACCATTGTTTGGGGAGCCATTGGGTATCAGGTATATCTAAATTATCATCCATCGCAAGATGAAATGTTAGCAGCATCTACAATGTCTTTTACTCCAAAGCAACATATGGTTAAAAATACCTACAAAATTACTGCCAACTACAGAGACCCATTTACTGGAAAAAAATATAAGAAGCCAACACCAAAAAAACCAATACTAAAAAAGGAGTCTCCTAAACCAGAGATTATATTTCCAAAAATACTTTTTATAGGAATGATAGAAGGAACAAAAAAAACCTACATCATTTCAATCAATGACAGGCAAGAAATATTTCAATTAAACAACACATTTCAAGATATTACGCTAGTAGCTGCCAATGAAAACACAATAACCATACGCTATCAAAATAGCACAAAGAACTATACATTAATAGAATGAAAAAGTTTGCCAAAATAAACGCAGGAGCCATACAATACGTGTTGGTACTATCCGTGGTAATTATCATTGTCTTATTTGCATTTATTTCATTGGTGTACACACAAAAAAAAATTCAGTTAAAATCTGTACTTTATAAAGCAGCAATAGAAGCCACTTACATGGGGTTCAATTATTTAAAAACAAATAGTATTCCATTCAATACCAATACAAAAATGTCATTTACAGACTATGATTTTGAGCAAACAGTGATCTCAAAAAAACCATGGGGTATATTTGATATAGGTATTGTAAGATCCACTCTTAAAAAAGAAACATTTCTAAAGGTAGCCTTGCTTGGCAACAAAAACAAGGGTGGCAAAGCACTTTACTTAGCAGAAAATAATCAAGCATTAGTTCTTGTTGGTAACACTAATATTAAAGGTAATGTTGTACTCCCTAAAAGAGGTGTAAAAACAGGAAATATTGCAGGTATCTCTTATTATGGTGCTAAGTTAATTGATGGAAACATTGCAAAAACTGCCAACAATTTACCTGAGATTCAAAATTTAGCCTATCTAAAACAACTTATAAAAGTACCTCCCACAGAGACTATAGAATATATCTCCTTAGAAGAAAACATGCAACTAAACCAATCTTTCACAGACAATACACTGGTTTACAAAACAGAAAGAAATTTATCTTTAAGAGACATTCAGCTTCGTGGAAATATTGTTATTATTTCTTCAGCCTCAGTTACAGTATACCCTTCAGCTATCTTAGAAGATGTAATTATTATTGCTCCAACTGTTACCCTAGAAACAAGTGTAAAGGGCAATTTTCAGGTATTTGCCAGCAAAAGTATTCATCTAAAAAAAGGGGTTCAGTTGCAGTACCCGACTTCTTTAGTGCTCTTGCAAGAAAAAAAACCCGAAACTTTGAATAGAAATCCTAAAAAAATAAATGGAATAAAAATTGACAACAAGGCAATGGTAAAAGGCCCCGTTTTATTTTATTCTGATGATAAGAAAAATGGATACGGTACACAAATACTCATAGAAGAAAATGCCCAAGTGATTGGGGAAGTGTATTGTACAAAAAATTTAGAATTACGAGGAAAAGTAGCAGGGGTTGTTTATACTAATAATTTTATTGCCAAACAAGCAGGTAGTGTATATAGCAATCATTTATACAATGCAGAAATAAATAGTAGTTCTATCTCTGAAAAGTACAACGGCCTTTTTATTGATGCAGAAAACAAACAGGTAGCCAAATGGGTAGAATAAGAACTCTTTATAAAATAAAGAACCAAAAGGCATCTGCCTCATCTTTGGTAGAAACTATTGTTGCTACTGTTATTATTATGATTGTTTTTGGTATTGCCATGAGCAGTATGTTGGGTGTTGTAAAACGAACTACTGAAAATAGCACTCATAAAATAGATAGTAAACTACAGAAACTAAGCTATGAATACCAAAATAATGTATTAAAAGTACCCAATACTATTGAAATACCTCAATGGTCTATTGTTATAAAAGAACAACAAGAAGGGAAACTAACATTTGTAGTTTTTAGGGCTACTCATAAAAAAAATAAAAAAACACGCACAAAAAAAGTGATTGCTCTGAAAAGCAATAAATCAATAATTTAATAAGATAGTTAGAATTTACAAATTAAAAATAGATTACTTGGCAGATGAAAAAAATAAAAGCTTTTACATTAGGTGAATTACTAGTGGTACTGGTAGTCTCTAGTATAGCTATTACCATTTCTTTTTTAGCGTTAGAGAATGTACAAAAACAGCTTAAAAGTATTCAAGGTATTTTTGAAACACAACAACAGATAAACCACTTAGAAAGAAGTATTACAACAGATTTAAATCGTTTTACAGCGGTGTATCATGCTAGCAAAAATAATATAGTATTTAAAGATGGTAACAAGACTATTCAGTATCAAATTAGAAAAGACTATATTCTTAGAAATAAGGATACTATAGGTCTTTCAACTAAAGAACTCACTTTTTATTTAAACGGAATACAAGTTACAAATGGTGTCATAGATGCCTTAGATTTTTCTTTTTCTAAGACCTATGCGCAAAGTGGTTTTTTTAGCTACAAGATAAAAGATGCAGCGCATTACATGAATAAAAATAGTACAAATGGCCTTTAAATTAGATAATTTACAACGCAATAAAGAACACCAATCTTCTTTTAATATTCAGAGCATTTTACAAAAAGAAATCTCTTTGGGAGGCTCTTCCTTTGGAAACAAGAAAAAAGAAGCTTTTTATACAGAATTACATGTATTGGTAAAAGCTGGCCTCACCTTAAAAGATGCCTTAGCGCTTATTAGAGAAGAACAAACCAAAGAAGCAGATAAAATACTCTTAAAAACTATTACAACAGCGTTCATTTCCGGGAAAAACTTTTCAGATGCTATTGCCGCTCAACATCATTTTTCTGACTATGAATTCTATTCCTTACAAATAGGTGAAAAAACAGGAACCCTAGTAAAAATATTTGAAGAATTAGGTCTTTTTTATCAACGAAAAAACCAACAACGCAGAACCATTATAGGAGCTGTTTCTTACCCTATAATTGTTTTACTAACCGCTTTGCTAGCCATTGGTTTTATGCTAAAATTTGTGGTGCCCATGTTTGAAAATATTTTTAAACAAAACCAAACAGAACTCCCCTGGATTACTAAAATGATGATTACTGCTTCAGAAATGTTAGAACACTATTTCTGGCTTGTCTGTTTTGTATTGTTGTTATTGCTAGTATTTCAAAGAATATCTAGAAAAAAAAATTGGTATAGAAAATACAGTGCAGCTTTTTGGTTACAAATTCCTTTTGTTGGAGAATTTATTAGAAAGCTACGTATAGCACAATTTACTCAAGCCATTCATTTACTAACCAGTGCAAAAGTACCGTTATTGCAGGGTATTCAGTTAACAAAAAAAATGATTAATTATTATCCACTTCAAATAGCCTTAGAAAAAGTAGAACAAGACATTTTACAAGGAAAAAGCTTTCATGAAAGTGTAGAAAAATGTTCCATTTTTGATAAAAAAATGAGTTCTCTCATTAAAGTTGCTGAAGAAACCAATCAAAACGAAACCATTTTTAAACGATTAACTGATCAGTACAATCAAGAAATAGACCACAAATCTAAAATGATTAGCGCTACTATAGAACCAATTATTGTATTGGTATTGGGCGCTATTGTAGCTGTAATACTTATTGCCATGTACCTGCCTATGTTTACCCTTAGTACAGTCATTGGTTAAAAAAAAACAGCTTCACTATTCTTTACATTTTTTCTGACTATTACTTTTTTAGCAATGTTAGTTGTGTAATAATTTTTCTATAATTAGGCATCAACAACAATTCATAAAAATTATTAAATAATAGACCTCTAGGAATATTTTTTATTTTTTTTACTTGCGAAAAAAAACTAAAGCTTAAAATTACAAGAAAGCAAATCAGCTGTAAACCCCTATAAATAGGGATGGTATAGGCCTATTTTAACGATTCGTATACCCATAAATGGGGATTTAAAAATTTCACCATTTATGGGGATTGTTTTTAGTTTAAAAAAATTAGATTTTAGTAAAAAAATTATTGCTTTGGTTACCCTTAATTTTCAACAATTTATAATTAGTTAGTATAGAATCACATATCTGTGATGACTATTACCTGTTGTTTAAAAAACGAAGGTAACTTCTTCAGTATTATTTTTTGATTTAAATGATATAAAATTAATGTTACTAAATATCTACCCTATGAAAACTACACAAAAAAAACCAACTCTAAAAATAATGAAAAAAACAATTTTACTATGCAGTCTTTTTATGGCAATGTCTTTTACTCTTCACGCACAACAGCCAAGTTATGACCTTGCTACATTATTTTATGGAGAAGAAATTAACAATACTGTTAATGACATCCATCAAATGACTCCCGAAGATGAACAAACAGCAATCTTGCAAAAACTAACCACAGAGAAACAGAGTATTCTCCTAAGCATTGCAGCTGTGTATGAAAATGATTTTTCAGCTACAGAAATTCAAACCATCCTATCTTTTTATACTTCCCCTTTGGGGCAAAGATGGCTAGCTCTAAAAGATCCGTTAAAAGAAAGTTCCAATGATATTTTTACAGAATGGCTAACTACTTTACAAGATAGATTATAAGCAAAATAAATTTAAAAAATGAAGCAGCAATCATTTATATAAAAACAAAAGTAGTCTGTTTCTCTAATAAAAAATTAAAAACAAGTACAGTTATGAAAAAATTACATGTATCACTAGTCATGCTATTTCTTTGCGCTATAGCAGTTGCACAAAATGTTAATCAACTACAGTATGGTATTACCTCTGCCGGATATGCGGTTGGTACTGGAAGTTATGGCAGCACCTATTTTGGAGACAGTGCAGGAAAATTATCTAATGGCTACTCCAATACTTTTATGGGAAGTAGCTCAGGACCAAATAATTTAGCCTCCTATGGTGTATTTATGGGAGCTAATTCAGGATATTATAACACAACAGGGTCTTATAATTCTTTTGTAGGGTATTATGCAGGTTTTAAAAATACCTCAGGATATAGAAACGTATTTATGGGTTCACAGGCAGGATATCACAATACAACAGCAACTTATAATACGATGCTAGGAGACAGAGCTGGTTACTATACCACTACTGGATCTAGAAATACATTTGTAGGGAAGCTAAGCGGTTATAAAAACAGCTCAGGTTACGAAAACACCCTCATGGGCGGTGATGCAGGATACAACAATACCTCTGGGTATAGAAATACCTTTATTGGTTATATTTCAGGAAATAGAAATACCACAGGAAAATACAACACCTTTATGGGCTTTCAATCAGGCTATTACAATACCACCGCCTCTTACAATACCTTTATAGGGCATCAATCCGGGTATAACAATACCACCGCTTCTTATAATACCTTTATTGGTATGTATGCTGGAAAAAGCTCTAAAACAGGATCTTATAATACTCTTTTGGGAAGTTATGCAGGCTATAAATTGGTTTCAGGAACAGGCAATGTATTTTTAGGTAGGCAAGCAGGCTACAATGAAACAGGTAGTAATAAGCTTTACATAGACAATTCTTCAACCACAGTGCCTCTTATTTATGGAAACTTTAGTTCTAATCAATTAGGGGTTAATACTAATTATATACCGTCTGGCTTTGCTTTTGCGGTAAAAGGAAAAGTTATTAGTGAAGAAGTAAAAATTAAGGCCTACAGCGGTTGGTCAGATTTTGTTTTTTATGAAGATTATCAGTTACCAACGCTTAATGAGGTAGAAAATCATATCAAAGAAAAAGGGCATTTAAAAGACATTCCTAGCGCAGAAAAAGTAAAACAAGATGGGTTCTTTTTAGGAGAAATGGATGCTAAATTATTACAAAAAATAGAAGAATTAACCTTGTATACCATTCAGCAGCAAAAAGAATTGGAGCAAGAAAAAAACAAAAACACCAATTTAGAGGCAAGACTTGCTAAGTTGGAGGAGTTGTTTCTAAAAGATTAAGTCTTGTATCTATATATAAAAAAAGGTACTAAATTTATACATATAAAAATATTAATGCTTTAAGATACCTACAACTATGAAAAAAAGAATAATAACTCTATTTGCTTTTATATTGTGTGTTTATATAAGCAATGCACAAAGTACTCTGGCTGATGATTCGGGAGATGAACAAAATTTTGACGTTCAAAAAGAATTGGAACGTCAAGTACAAATTCCCAATACTCCAGAGGCACAAGCTTTTGAGAAATATGGTAACACCAGTGTTAGTTTGTATACAGGAACTCCCAATATCAGTATTCCTATCTATACAATTCCTGGTAGAGAATTAAGTTTACCTATTAGCTTAACCTATGATGCCTCAGGGGTAAAAGTATCTCAAATGGCTTCACAAGCTGGTTTGAGTTGGAATTTAAATGTGGGTGGTAGAATTAGTAGAACTGTTAATGGGTTAGTAGACGATTATATAAGTAGCACACCGGGTTATCTTGCAATTGGAAACCCCAATAATAATTCTGATACAGTATTATTATTCAATGGCGGTGGTTCTACTGGAGAAAGTTTAAGAGAATTAGTAGAAGAATATAAGAATACACCAAGTTCTTTTGAATCTTTAGCAAAAGGGGAACAATATTTTAATTTTTTAAAAGATCTTTCTGAAAATAGATTCGATACCCAACCCGATTACTTTAGTTTCAATGCGTTAGGTTACAGTGATACTTTTGTATTAGATGTAGAGACAAATACATTTGTAGCCTTAAAAAATCCAAGAACAAAGGTAACCGCAATATATTCCTCAGATTTTCAATCTCTTGATCGGTGGGAAGTTACAACAGACAACGGCACAAAATTTTATTTTGAGGATGCAGAAATAACAGAAAAGCAATCTGACCCTGATTCAGGTTCAAGTATTCCTTTACAAACCTATAATTCTTCCTGGGTATTAACTAGGGTGGTCTCTGCATTAGGAAAAGATGTTTATGAATTTCATTATCATGACATTGAAACTACTGATAATGAGGCCTATCATATTGGTTCAGCAATCAGTACTCCAGTATTTGTCTCGGCAAATGATGAAAGACTTATGTTAGACTATATTTACACAGGAGTAGAATACAACCACAGGACTAAAATTCTAAAGAGTATTACTTATCATGAAGATGAAGTAGTTAATATTTTGTTTAAAACACGTTGGGATCTAAAACTTGCAACATCTAATAGCTGGGGACTGGCTGTAGATGCAATTCAGATTTTAAAACCAAATTCAGGAGATATTTTAAAACAAATTCGATTAAATCATAGTTATTTTGGGATTTTAAGTAATGAAAATCCGGAGAGTTATAAAAACACCCCCTATAAAATACGATTAAAATTAGATGGAATAGATCTGCAATCAGTTGATCCCATTTCTAATGAAGCCACTACCCTAAATTCTTATGGTTTTGAATATATTCAACCGCAAAATGTACCCTCAAGAAGTTCATTAGGTCAAGACTATTTGGGATTAAATAATGGTGCTTCAGGGAATAGTGTTTTGTATGTTGCCGATGATGATTTAGATGAATATGCGGGGGTGAATGGTGCCAATAGAAATCCAAATTTTGAATATGCTACAAAAGGTTTGCTAGAAAAAATCACCTATCCAACTGGGGGGTATTCTATTTTTAATTATGAGCCACATGATGTGAAAGTTTACAATTCATTTTCTAATACTGTGAATGTCACTTATGCAAATTTGGGTGTTTCTGGGGGTATTGTTAACGAGAATGAAGACTGTGGTAACTGCTGTATAGATCAATATGGTAATCCACCAAATATCCAATCTTTAACATTTCGAATAGATGAAGCAGATACCTATAAAATGGATTACACAGAGCATGGAATAGTTGGTGAGGCTTTTCTTTTAAAAATTGCAGATGTACCCGAAGATAATGCTGCTATTATACCCTATGCCTCTATTATTAATCAGTTAGACTGTAATGAACAATTAGATCTAACTTGGGCCAATTACTATAGTAATAGAAGTAGTATCTATTTAGAAAGGGGAACCTACCAATTAACAGCATTAAAAGAAACGGGAACTATATCTGTAAGAATTCATCGAGAAGAACCTACAGATTCTGATAACTATTTAAATGTAACTAAAGCAGGAATTCGCATTAAAACAATCATAGATTATAGTGATGAGAATACCTTGGCTAGTGAAAAAGAATATCTTTACATACAAGCACAAGATCAAAATATAGAAATAACAGAAATGGCTAGCGATTTTGATGATGAATTACCTCCTAATGATGATGATGACAGCCACTTTGGCGGCTTTTCTTCAGGGGTAGAATTATTTAAACCAAACTTTATCATTGCTAGTAATTTTCGAACTCATGCTGTAAGCTTTGATGGTAGAAAACGAATTATGATTATGAACCGTTTTACAAGACCAACTTCATTTTCTGGGGGAGACAGACCACATGTAGCCTACAGCCGTGTTCTTGAAATTCAAAAGGATGGTGACCAAACAAATGGCTATACAGATCATCGATTTAATGTTGGTGCCTACAACGGCGTTTCTACAGATTTAGGGGTTAATTATTACCGCAGTGATTTTAAGACTGCTAAAGAATCAAACCGTCAGATTTTTAATACAGCTCAAGAAAAACAAGCTGAGGAAAAAACAGACTATAAAGAATCTGAATACTTTTCATATGGTACTATGTACCCTCATAGTAATCCAGAAAATGGTCTTCATTCTGTGGTTTTTCAAGAAACTTCCCAAGGTATTTGGAGATATGAGTATGTGTCTCTTACTGATCAAATTTCAGGTTATGGTCCAGCAGTTCCTCAGCTTCCTGAAATTTGTAACAATCCAAGTGCTTTTTGTCTTGACTTTAACCTCTCTACTTTAGATTCAAGACAGACCTATGCACAAGGAAAAACAGGAGGCTTATTAAAGAAAGAAAATAGTCAGTTTTTTGCTGATAATATTATAACCACTACCACCAATTATTCTTATTATGATGATATAGATTCAAACCCAAATTACCTATTAAAGACCACGGAAACTACTGATAGCAATGGTGATATTTTAAAAGAAGAATTGCATTATCCCTCAGTAGGTAGTCCCTTATATAATGCCAACGTTATTATACATCCAATAAAGACTCAAACCTATAAGAACTCAGATTCATTATTCTATAAGGAAACGATATACGACAATCTTTTACCATCAATGATTGTAACAGCCAAAGGAGCTTCAGACCCTGAAGCTCGTCTAATATTCGAGAAATATAAACATGACAATTTAGTACAAGCAAAGCAGGCAGATGGAACACCAACATCCTACATATGGGGATACGATCGTAAATACATTGTTGCTAAAATAGAAAATGCTACTTACGCACAAATTGAAGAATTGGATGTTTTTGGAGAAAATTTTAATATTACTGAAAATCTTAGTAATGCTCAAATAACTGCTTTGAGAAACCTTTCCAACACACTAGTTACCAGCTACACCTATGACCCCTTAATTGGCGTTACTAGCATCACAGACCCCAGAGGGAGAACTGTGTATTATGAATACGATGAATTTAACAGGCTTGAGTTTGTAAAAGACCACGAAGGAAAAATTGTAAACGAGAACCAATATTACTATAAAAACTAATTGCTATGAAAAAGATATTTTTTATATTATTGATTTTCCCATTAGGTGTTTGGGCACAAGATGAAAACTATATTTTAACCAAGACCTATAAAGTTGCTTCTGAGACGCTTTTAACCACTGCGAACCCCAATCAAGTCACAACGGCTGTTCAGTATTTCGACGGCTTAGGAAGACCCAAGCAAAACATTGCTCACAAGGCAGGAGGACAACAGCAAGACATTATTACCCCAATGGGCTATGATGGTTTTGGAAGACAAACCAAAGAGTATTTACCCTATGCCAGAGCGAGTAGTAGTTTAGAATTTGATATAGGGTTGGTCCCAGATTCAGAAGGAAACATCTCAATACTTAATAGCTTTTATGATACTAAGTTCCCAAATGAATGGTCTTCAAGCAATGCTGCTAATCCCTATAGCGAAAAACAATTAGACAATTCTCCCCTAAACAGAGTGTTACAACAAGCAGCACCAGGAGAAGACTGGAAAATAGTACGAAGCAACGCCATACAATTTGGTTATCAAACAAATTTACAAGATGAAGTATACCAAATTAAAGTTGCATTTACAGGCGGTCAAACAGACACGCCATCATTAGATTTTTCAAGCAGTCGATATTATGATCCAAACACCCTGTACAAGACCATTACCAAAGATGAAAATTGGCAAGCAAGTGATGGTAAAAACCATACCACAGAAGAATTTAAAAACAAACAAGGGCAGGTGGTCTTAAAAGCAACCTATGCCAATACAGATTTAAATAATGACGGAGATTTTAATGAAACAGGAGAAACCCAAGCCATTTATAGTACCTACTATGTCTATGATGATTTTGGCAACCTTACCTATGTTATCCCTCCCAAAGTAAATCTTACTAATGGTGTTTCTAGTACAGAACTCTCTGAGCTGTGTTACCAATACAAATACGATAACAGAAACCGTTTAATAGAAAAGAAAATACCGGGCAAAGGTTGGGAATCTATAGTTTATGACAAATTAGACAGGCCCGTGCTTACGCAAGACGCTGTTCAAAAAACACAACAAAAATGGAATTTTACCAAATATGACAACTTAGGCAGAGTTGTTTACACAGGAATAGTTACCTCATATAACACCAGACCGCAAATGCAAAGTCAATTTAATGCTGTAAACGATACTGCAGAAAAATTGTACGAAACCAAAGTAACCACAGGAACTGGTTTTGACGGAACGTACTATACAAACAGTAATTTCCCAGACAATAACCTAGAAATACTTACCGTTAATTATTATGACAACTATACCTTTAATAGAGCAGGAGCGCCTACTACTGTAAATGTACATGGGGTAAATTCTACAACCAACCTAAAAAGTTTGGCTACAGGTAGTAGAATAAAAGTACTAGATCAAAGCCCACAAAAATGGATAACTACAGTCACGTATTACGATGAAAAGGCACGTCCTATATACATGTATAGTAAAAATGAATATCTAGAAACAACAGATATTTCAGAGACAAAACTTGAAGATTTTACTGGGAAAGTACTGCAAACCAGAACAGTACATAACAAAACAGGGCAAGAAGAATTAGTAACCATAGACACCTTTAGTTATGATCATGCAGACAGGCTGTTAGACCAATACCAATGTGTTGGAGGAAGTAGCTTAATAAGCTGTAACGGAGAAGCACCCGATCATGTAACCAAATCATCACCATTAGACCTCACGCAAAATGAGACTCAAATTATTGCCAAACAAAGCATTACACTCGCTGCTGGTTTTGAAGTAGCACCTAGTAGCAATCAATCAGTTGTCTTTACCGTAAATGCTACTGCTTCAGAAGCAGAATTAATTGTTTCTAATAGTTATGATGAACTAGGGCAGCTAAAAAGTAAAAAAGTAGGAAATTCCAAAGATGCACCCTTACAAACAGTAGACTATACCTACAATATTAGAGGCTGGCTCACAAACATTAATCAAGACACTCAAAATGACAATGATCTTTTTAATTTTACACTACGGTATAACAATCCAACCACAGGAACCGCGCTGTATAACGGAAATATTAGCCAAACCTCTTGGAATACAGCAAACGTAGATAGTAGTACAAAAACCTATACCTATGCCTATGATGCCTTAAATAGAATTACAGGAGCTACAGGAGCAACCACCTCAAATTACAATGTTTCTGGGATTAGCTATGACAAAAACGGAAATATAAAAACACTTAACCGAAATGGATGGAAAAATAGTTCTAATTACTTAGATATGGATAAGTTAATCTATACTTATGATGAGGGAAATAAACTAAAAAAAGTAAAAGATAACGGTAACGATACGTATGGATTTAAAGATGGTATAGATACTACAACAGAATATGTTTATGATATTAATGGCAACATGACAAAAGATGACAATAAGGGCATTAGCGCAATAAGCTATAATCATTTAAATTTACCAACCTCTGTATCAAAAAATTCGAATAACATCCAGTACGTTTATGATGCCACAGGGGTGAAATTAAGTAAAACAGTAAATAGTTATCCATCCGAAACAGTTACCCAATATGCAGGTAATTATATTTATGAAAATGATGAACTCCAATTCTTTAACCATGCAGAGGGCTATGTAAAGAATGATAATGGTAATTTTAGTTATGTATATCAATATACCGACATCTGGAATAATGTAAGACTCTCGTATTCAGATGCTGACGGAAATGGTTCTATAAATCCAAATACTGAAATCATACAAGAGCGAAATTATTATCCATTTGGATTAC